>Ga0326758_100080_pt1 | contig 35635 bp, 47 predicted proteins | sample GCRJH_S_FD_207221 | JGI IMG/M metagenome (GOLD analysis project Ga0326758, IMG submission 207221) | Hot spring sediment microbial communities from Geyser Creek Basin, Yellowstone National Park, WY, United States - GCR.JH_S | ecosystem: Environmental > Aquatic > Thermal springs > Near-boiling... | reverse complement strand
ACAACAAGCATTGGCGTCAAGAAGGGGCAAAACAAAGTCTCCACAAAACCCAGCAAACACAGGCAAACCGAAACCAACCACACGCACCCATAACCTTAATACAGAACCCAAGCCTCGTAAACAATGCGTCACGGATGCACCGAGTTAGGTGCTTACGAGGACCAGTCATTAGGCAGATTGGTTTTATAAATTGAGGAGCCACTACTAAAGTCAACAAACGAGGTTTAATTATATGAAGTATTTGATTTGTGTGGTTTGGGTGTTTGTAGGGCGTGGCCTAAAGCCTTATTAATGCTTAGATTGGTTTTGTCTTGATGGTCGAGTCTATAGTGGCTTCCGCCATTGATAAGGCCTTAGAGGCTGTCTTGAGGAAGGTTGGTGAGGGTAAGAAGCTGTCCACGGAGGATTTGGTGGTGCTAATGCTTGGTTTGTTTCAGGGGATTAGGAAGGATGTAACCGAGACGAACAAGAGGATTGATGCAATAAATGACTCATTAAGCAAGAGGATCGACGAGACTAATAAGAGGATTGATGCGATGAATAATGAGTTGATTAGGAAGATTGAGGAAACAAACAAGAGAATCGATGAGACTAATAAGAGGATTGATGCCCTCTACGATTTGGTGGGTAAGAATTATGAGGCGTTAAACAGGAGGATAGAGGAGACGAATAAGAGGATCGACAACCTATACGACCTACTAGGGAAAATATACGAAGCACTAATAAAACGAGAAACAACACAAAAGCAATAGGAAACACCATACCCATTATGTAATGGTTAAGTCTCGCCCTTCAGGGTGGGGAGGAGGTTAGTTCTCTACCTTAATTAATGAGTAAATAATATCTAGTCTTGACTTAATTATATCAATTCAACTTCTACGTAATTACTCAGTAATAGGAAGTCCTTATCCCTAGTTATTAATTTCTCACCGTAGGCTTTCGCTGTAGATGCTATTATTAGGTCGAGGTCAGGTATTAATCTGCCCCTGCTCCTTAATTCGTAGTAAAGCTCGCAATACTCCATTGCCACCCTCTCATCGAGAGGGTATATTGTGTAAGCATCCTTTAGCTCCCTAAGGACCCTTAACCTCTTAGCCTTATCTAAAACCCTGGCAACCTCCATTACGGAGATTATTGAGAGCATCACCCACATTAGTTATTCTACCCCTCAATACCTCTATTAGGGCTGAGGTGTCTATCAACGTCATACCTTAAACCTTTCATGCATTTCCTTATGGCTTTCCTCGATCTTTTTAATATCCTCATCGGTAAGTATTTCCCTAAGCCTAGCCACGCCTCTCTTAACCTTTTCCCTGCGGTAACTCTCAAGTAGGAACTCATCCCAACCCATGGAGTTCCCACTTAACTGCCCACAACTGGATATAAGCGCTAAGGAAACTACCTCAGGGTATTCACGGTAGATCTTAACAATGCTTTCGCCTATTCCTCCCTGCTCGGCTTTAGCTAGCATGTAGATTTGTATGTTGAGTGTTACTGTACCTCCATTCCCAGCAACATAACTTAGTGATGACACTTCTAATCCAGGAGCTGGTGATCCTGAACCCATGGAGATGGTTGATGTAATGCTCATTGGTATCACCCTCATTTCCTCGGTCTCCAGGATACCTCATAAACCTAGTATATGGGCTCATTCATCGGCGATCTATAAAGCGTGTTTCTGGCAGCCATTACGGCTTCAGCCACAACCCTAACCTCGAACTCTGAACAACATCCAAGGTCTCGGAGGGTCTCTACTCAACAATGCTGAGCAACTCCCAGCCATCCCTAGGGAGCTCGGGTCTCGATGAGAAGGGCGGCTTATCCTTAACGAGTTCCCTGGGACTATCTGGATGGGCTCCACGGAAACACCACCAGTGACGTTTACGTTAAAGCTTGTACCACCAAATGGTGAGAAGCCCATCTCCTTAATGTTGACGATGAGTATCTTAAGCCGTAGAATTGCACCATCAGACAACCTAATACTACCAACACCAAAGGGCTGCCCAGACACGGACGTGAACGTGAACCAACATTTATAAGCCTATCGTAATGATGAAGGATCTAGCTCCGAATGCCGCTGATTTTCCCGCTATTTTCATGAACCCTCCTCCTTACATTCGGTATTTCTGGTAAGGCCTCGAGATAAGGGGTTAAGTCCTCTTTATCAGCTTCTCTATATCCTCTATTAGTTTCTCGACTTTTCTAAGCTCTTCCTCAACTTCTTCATGCGTTAGAATGCCGCTGTAGAAGCCATCGCTATGCAGCGTGCTCCTCCTAGCCTCAACCCTATCATAAATCCCCAACTCCGCAACCTCGCGAACCTTCCTCGACAAATCCCTAAGCTTCCTCCTCCTATCAACATGGGTCTTAGACTCCTCGAAACCATAATTAAGGAGTAGGGCGTCAACAGCCTTAACCGTCGCCAACCAACCCTTCTCGCACGCATCCCTAACCCTCAACGCATCCCCACTCTTAACACCCTCCCTAAGCTCCTCAAAAGCCCTAGACAATATCCTCCTGGCCTCCTCAAGAACTTTGAAGGCGTCCAAGGCCCAACACCAAATCCAAAATTCACATACCTAGTAATAAGCCTTAGGCAATCAACATGAAGAGCACGTGTGATTCCAAGCCGCGTAAACAGCAAGACCTACTCTCTGCAACACTCCGCCATCCGTGCCCCGCCATAACCGACACGCATAACCTCAACATAAATCTTCAAGGCCGAGGATTTTTGCGTACCTATCCCACCATGCGAAAAGAGCCATAAGGAGGACCATGGAACTAGCAACCACAATACTACAGAGATGGCCCTCCTCGCCCTAAAGGGCGAGGCCTCTTGCTCGTTTTGCCGGTTCGCTTCAACGCGTTCATAGTCGTCACGTCAGACTACGGCGAATTGCTTAACGACATAGGGCTAAGGTTGCCCTTACCGTATTTGGCACACTACAGTTCCTGGTTTTCCCATCCTAAATTATGAGTTCCATTAAGGTGGGTTGTCCTGTATTGATTCGCCTCTGGAGACCTTCCTGGCTATCTCCAGTAGCTCCCTGGGGCCTAGGCTTAGGTCACCGTAATCCCCCGGTCTCTCCCTTAGGCTAACTAGGCCTACCTTCTCGGCTACCTTACTCATCCTCCTCACAGCCCTCATCGCCTCCTCCCTGGTTATTTCACCAACCTTAACCTCAAAGGCCCATATCGGTCTCCTCCCCCTAACTATGACCACGTCTATGTCCTCCTTTGGCGAATAGTATAGGGTTCCCCTGAAGTACCTGGCCAGCATTTCGCCTACGCTGAATTGAACCTCCCTACCTACGGGTAGGTCTGGGATTTCCACATCCCTCTCGCCTACGGCGTATTTGGATTCTGCGTATAGGGTTAGGGATAGTGGTGGGGAGTCAACCTTGTAGTAGTTCTCCCTGGATAGCGTGGGTATCTTCTTAACGAGCCCCATTTTAACGAGCTTATTAACCATGGAGGATACCGTAGCCACCCCTCCCCTGGGCTGTATAATGCCTGCAATCTCCGAGGTCCTCCATACGCCCCCGCCCAGGAGCAGTAGTATCCTGTAGTACGTATCCGTGAGTTCCCTATCCTCCTCCCTGAAGACCTCCCCCACCAACCCCTTTGATATTAGTGAGAATTCCTTAATCCTACGGGTGAAGTCATCGTAACTGTCGATGAACGGTATGACCCATGGATCCCTTAGGAGCACTGAGAGGAGTGGGTCCTCAACCTGGCTTAGCACGTCCTCGTAGGATATTATGCCAACCTCCATTGGTGCGAAAAGCCCCAGGAGGGGGCTATTCCTATCAAACACCCTGTTGACTATGCCGTAGCTTGAACCCACAGCCACCAAAACCCCACTGCCAGCCCAGTTACTAATCATGCTCCAGTATACCTCGGGTAGGCGTTGAAACTCATCGATGACCACCAGACCACCCCTGCGGAGGACATCCCTAACCTCCCTCATCGCCTCATCAACCTTGACCACCCTATCATCAAGCGTTATTACATTACCTGGATCAGCCATTAGGACATAGAGGTCCATACGCAGGTTACGTTTAACCAAGGTGGTCTTACCGGTCTTCCTCCTACCGTATATAAGGGTCCAATTCCCTATGGCCCTAACCACATCCTCCTCCCTCCTCCTAATATATAGTCTCATTGGACTAGTCCTATAGGACTAGTTTAAAAAGACTACTTAATGGAGATTGAGGCATCCAGCCCATGCCCATTAGCCCTATTAATGGGTGCTGACTCACCGTAGTACGAACCACAATCAACAACTATCAGCTATATAAACAAGTGGAAGGGGCCATGACTCACCCACCTACTGGGCCCAAGAACTACTATAGTCAGCATCCTTTAGCAATACCTACTGCCACCTGCACTTACACCAGCTGAAGAGGGACGACTAAATAATTAGGTCAATATTCATCTAAACACCGAGAACCCACCCAATGAAGCCATCCTTTAAGGGGACTTAACACACTTAAGCCAACAAACCCAATCTTTATTAACTGGCGTTTTATGTCTTCGCCGTGTCCAGTGTTGATATTTTCACCTCCGCCATTAGTAGCGCCTTGGAGGCTGTCTTAAAGAAGGTTAGCGAGGGTAAGAAGCTAACTACGGAGGATTTGGTCGTGTTGATGCTCGGTTTGTTTCAGGGAATTAGGAAGGATATAGCCGAGACTAACAAGAGGATTGACGCCCTCTATGATTTAATGGGTAAGAATTACGAGGCATTAAATGAGAGGATCGATGAGACGAACAAGAGGATTAATACAATGAACGATGAGTTAATCAGGAAGATTGATGAGACGAACAAGAGAATAGATGCGATAAACGACTCATTAAGCAAGAGGATCGACGCAATGAATAATGAGTTAATTAGGAAGATTGATGAGACGAACAAAAGAATAGATGCACTCTATGATTTAGTGGGCAAGATCTATGATTTAATGGGCAAGAATTACGAGGCGTTAAACAGGAGGATAGAGGAGACGAACAAAAGGATTGACGAGACCAATAAGAGGATTGACAATCTATACGACCTAATGGGCAAAATATACGAAGCACTGATAAAGGGAGCAACAACACAAAAGCAATAGGAAACGCCGCATTGCAAACACGATTTCACCCATCATCGAGGATGAAGATACCCTTTTAAGTAATGGATTGGTGTATTACTTAGGGCATGGACTACTACACCATTGGGCTCCTGGTAACCATACTAGGCATTGTCATTAGTCTAATGTACCGACTAGGTAAGATTGAGGAGAGATTGGGTAGGATAGAGGATGACCTGAGGAAGCTCACCATTGTTATCTACAACGTAGGCATACAAATAATCAAGTACCTGGGTTAAGGAAAATCCTGACTCCGCAAGCTTCGGAATAACACCAAACCACGCAATCGACACCACAAGGCTCAATTACGAAAAAGCACTAAAACTACTCACGCATAGAGTAAGGGTTTACACAAGGCACGGCACAGCAACATACAACACAGACCTAGACGAACTCGAGGAAGTAAATGGTGACGAGAACGAGCTAAGAAAAATCACAAAAGATGCAATAAACGCACTACAATACCTCTTATCCAGCGCATGAAACACAGCGCCAGATAACAACCACCCAAGCCTAGAACCACACAGGTGCGGTGCTAATTTTCTAACCAGCGGCGCATCACCCAGCGTTACTAACCCCTTAACCCTCCCACCCAACACTACCGAGTATAGGGCTATGTCACTAAGGTCTGAAAGGAACACGCCTGGCTTCTCAATCAACCTCAAGTCTCATTATCGAAATCCCTGAATATCCCAACCATATCACTCGTCTCATAGCACCAGTGATCATGTGGGTGTGCGTGGTATGGGAAGTCTCTGGATCGTGTTGTTAAGTATATGAAGCCACCACGCTTAAGTACAGACTTAATGTTGTTAATTATAAGTCTCCAATCAAAGACATGCTCCATGACTTCTGTAGATATTACAACATCAAAGGGCTCAGGACCAAAACAACCAACAAGTCTCTTGGCCGGTAGCACAACATCAACACCTATGTACCCCTAAGCTTAACGTTGCCACTTACGAACTTACTACCAACCTCAAGAACCCCCTCACCAACAATCAATAACCCTTATGACGGGAGTCAAGAACAGAGATCCGCGTATTAAATCCCCAACTTAGCAATTATGTAGCCTTGCCTCTCTATTGGGATTTCTGCGCTCCTTATCGGTTTTATTGTTACCTTGAAGCCTGCCTTTTCCAAGGCGTTTCTTAATTCATGATAGCCGTTGTGGTACTCAATGATGATTTGACTAAAGACTGATAGATCCTTCGAACTTGCCCTTGGTATGGTTTCGTACTCACAGCCCTCACAATCCATCTTAAGTATTGAGCCATCCTCTATGTTGAACTCCTTAATGAGGGAGCTGAGCGTGTACATCCTAACCCTAGCATCGCATTCATTACTCGGCTTGAAGATCATGTACCCATTTACATTATTGAGGCTAGCACAAACCTCACCATCAAATGAGCCAAGGCCAGCATTGATTAATGCAACCCTATCCTCAACACCATTAGCCCTAATGTTGATTAAAGCCTCACCATAGAGGCTTGGGTATGGCTCAAGGGCAACAACCCTCCTAGCACCCCTCAACGTGAACAGTATTGCGGTATCACCAACACCAGCACCAACATCAACAACAGTCCTACCACCAACATCCAAATCATCGTAGGCACCACCAACGAAATTCTCACGAACAACATCACCTAGAAAAACCACGGAATCAATGTGAAGACGAACCCTAAAACCACCATAATCAAGAACCAAATAAACCAAATCACCACAATCCAAACCACTAAACAAACCATCATAATAAGCACTAACGATGAGCGAATAAATCCACGGACTCAACACATACACCCTTTCACCACCACACCTAAACCTGGCAGTGATACTCCCATCAACAAGACCGCGCTTAATCAAATAATACCTAATGCCGGCAGAGAGCCAATTACGGAACAAAATCCTACTCGCCAGGAGAACCCTAAGTCTACGGATAATGCCCATTAAGGGAAATTAATAACGCACTTTAAAATGCATTACGTAAACACCCTCGACTCTACGTAACCAAGCTCATTGAGTAAGGCATGAATTATGCCCAGCCCCAGCGGCTTAATGAGTCTCCAAGGCCCATCAGTGAGTAGTATTATAACGCCCCAATCGATCAACTGCCGTATATAAAAGGCTGGGTCCACCCTGCCCTCGATTAATAATCTCGTAGAGTTTCTAACCATGTAGTAGTATCTCCATGGTGGTTCGTAATTAATTAGCTTATGTAGTGTTTTTGACCAACGCATTGTACCCAACCTATGGTCAACAAGCCTACAATTAATACCGAGTGTGAGGTATCCGAGCTCCCTAATCCTAGAGTACATGTCATGGTCGGCCTGGTCTAGGAAGAGGTCATCCCTACAACAAACCCCAACAGCAACATCAGCCCTAACCAAGGTGCCGGAGAATACGCCATACCTAACCTCACCAATGCTGCAATCACCATCAACCGAACCCATAAGCACAGCACCAACCCTATCCAAAACACGCCTCGGCAAGTTATTAATCAAACCAAGCACCCTACCCACTGCATTGCCCATAGGCACAGTATCATCATCAAGAAGCAACAACCAGCCTGGTTTGTATTTGCTTGCGTAATTAACACTAACCCTCAATGCATGGGGCGACTCACGAGTTGAAGCCAACCTCAATGAAGTCGCAATTACCAAAACCACCACACAACCCCCTCAAAACACCCTTACTCCTAGAATCATTATCAACAATGATGACGCGACCAACCTGCCCAGAGACCCGATCAAGAACTAGCCTAAATCTGTCTAACTCAGGGTCATGAGACACAATTACGGCGACAACACCCATCGAAACCACCACTACACGAATTCCTTAAAAGCAATGCCCCGATTCTGCCTTGATGGTTAGGGCTTCATTGATTTGGCTCAATTACAACAGCTCCGGCTTTATTGACATAGCCCTTAGGTCTATAGAGTCAGCTCTAAGTCTTGACTTCGATGATTACGAGGTTGTCATTGTTGATAACGCATCCAGCGATGGTAGTTTTGATGTGATTAGGAAGTTCGTTGAGGAGAAAAAGCCAAGCGGTGTTAGGGTTAAGTTCGTTAGGAGCGATGCGAATAGGGGCTATGCTGGTGGCATGAACCTAGGCTGGGAAGCAAGAGACCCGCTGGCGAAGGCCTGTGTGGGTTCAGCTCTCTCCACCAGAGATTGAGTGGTTAACGAGTCGTGCCATGCATACCATCATGACCCACCCTGCATACCACCCATCAGGTCAAAAACAACACCAACGTTTCTAGTCCTAGTAATCCTATTTGTGCTGTTGCTTCGGTGTTGGTGTTGGGGTGCGGGTTTGGCTTGCGTGGTTTGGGTATTGGGTGTTTTTCAATTTTAGGCACTGTTTTGGTCCTACGAATCAAGAGACTAGGCAAGGTAAATCATGGAGCACCAAAGCAGCCAGAAATATAATGAACACATCAGTTCATTTCCTAATGCAGTGCATGATTCCTTAATTATTATTGCCTTTCATCTCGCATTTGTAGTCTCTACTCAGTACATTCAGTAAGTCACTCACTGGCTTATTAACGGTGTATGAATGATCAATATTAACTAAGTCATTAACAACAGCTATTGAAAGATCAAAATATAACTTAATTTCGTTATAAAATCTTAATAAAATCTTATTAATATTTATCTATACATAATCCTTGTTATGATACGTGCATTTTAATGAGATACTTAAGCAATGCTCTCGCAATTAATATATAATATATTCTTGATGCTCTAGTTTTATATTTTAAAAACAAATATGCTAAAAATATTAATTCAAATAATAAATGCGTTTTAAATCTGGGTTCTTTAGGTACTTTAAGCCATGGCTTTTCCTTCAAAACTCTTGCCCTTAATGTAATTCTTAGTTTAATTCCATCGAAAAAGCCACCAATAATAGCCTTAGAGTTTCTTAACATTGCTAATGCAAGAGTTATAGGTAATCTTCTTAATAACTGTAGCATATACGGATAGCCATACAACACAGTCGTTACAGCGACATTGCTTACCCATGACCAATATTCATAAATGTACAATGTCCTCGAAGGTTCATATATCGACCCAGACTTGTTTAACTGCGTTACGGCACCAGCGTAATGTCTACCAGCTATGATTGGTACCGCAAGTAGTATAAAACCTGTCCTCCATAGCCTTATACCAAGTTCATAATCATCACCCCACATGAAGAAGTACGGCATAAATAATCCACCAGCCTTCTCAATCGCACTGACACGATAAATGGAGTACGCACCGTCAAGATACGTCACTATGACGGGTTTCAAATTAGCTAGCACCTCAGGAGTAAAACTTGTAAACGCACCGATACCACCTCTTAATCCGCCATCATCCGTAACGAACCCACCGTACGTTAAAATATGAGAACCATCCCATGTTAAAGTGATTCCCTGCACACCAGCAATCTTCTCGCTAATTTCCAAAATCCTGGCCAACCTATCAAGAGAATCAGGCTCTGGCGCAAAATCATTGTTTATTAAAGCAACGTATTTCGAAGATGGATCCCTAAACCTATACCCTATTATATTTGCAACAGCAAAACCATAATTCTTACTGAGCCTAATAACCTTCACATTAAAATCTTCACTATGCTTTACTTTATTTATAAACTGCTTAATTAGTTCAAAGCTGTTATCTGTAGATCCATTGTCTACAATTATCACCTCAAGAGGTCTATAACTTAATGAGAAAATACTCCTAAGGCTTTCCTCTATAATTCTCCACTTCGCTTCAGAATTGTAATTAACCACGATAACCGTAACCTTAGGTTTCTCCATAATGCCCTGCGATATTTAAGATTTTATAAAATTACCTTATTTCGGCTCTTAATCGCGATAAAATTACTTCATCAATTACTGACTTAAACCTTCTTATCTTAAATACACTTAATAATGACCTTATAAATGATCCTTCGGTATATAAAGCATGCACATGACTTAAGATCTCCCTTAATGCTATATAAAGCTCTGCAAGACTTAACGACATAATAAAATAATTATCATTCTGTCCTAAGTATCCCAATAAAAAGGCTCTTGTTAATGGAATAATATCTTTAGGCTTCCAGGGTAAAAACATGAGTGATGAATAAAGACTTATATTAAACATCGCAACATCAAAATATAAAGGCCCTCTCTGCACATTATGAAGATCAATGAATACTATTTCTCCATTATGAAGCATTATATGAGTAAAATAAAATTCACCATGTAAGTTAACCCTAGTAAATATTTTATCATCAACTCTCACCTTTTTAATAGCACTAAAGATTTCATCAAACAATTCCTCATTAATTAATCCCACTTCAACAAGATCCTTAGAGAGCTTCACAATTTCACTTTTTAAATCGAGATCGGTTGCAGGCAAAGAACTATTTTTTAAATCATCCAATTTTAAATTATGAAATTCCCTTAATGCTTTTCCAGTTTTATAAAAAATTTTTGTAATATTTATATTCTCTCTTAGTAAATAATCTAATATATAATTATCAAGGTTATAACCAGGAACATACTCCATAATGATAGCACCAACGCCTTGACCCTTCACTAACCTTACAGCATTTGGGACTTTAAACAATTTAGGCCTTGAAAGAGCTATCTCCGTAAGATTTTGATACTCGTAGAAGGTTTCATGTAAATCACTATGTATTTTCACAATAAATTTTCCAATTTTTATAACATCTCTACCTGTTGAGGGCCTAATTTGATACCTTAAATTATTTATAAAGTCATAAATGAAGTAACTATGCATTGAACCGTCAAATTTCAAGATTGCCACCTATTTATAAAGTTTTAAATCACGTATATTTAACTCGTACACTGTTATAGAATTAACTAATAGAATGCTAAGGAGTGAAGTCCAGATATATAAAGTGGTAATAGTATCGAGTAATTCAAAAATCTTAACAAAATTATTCCTTGCAAGATTTATTATTAAATTCATCACCTTAGTAAGCCTGACGAAAGTGTACATCATAGCTAGCTTATAGGCGAAGGCGTATATGGCCAAGACATCAATCATGGGCGTTAGGTAAGGCCTATGTAGAGTAAACGCCAGGTAGGGGGCCAGGGGTATGAGGGCTACGGCGAAGGCCGTTGTAATCAATACACGGAGCTGCAGGGCGGCGAATGCCCTCCTAAAATCGCCGATGGACGCGTACCTCATAATAGCCGTTGATAGACCTAGGTCGCTCAACTCACTGAACATTAGTGGGTAAATGAGGGCTATACTTACGACACCGTAATTGGCAGGGCCAAGCAACCTAGCAATGACTATACTACCCACGGCAGAGACAGTACTATGGGCAAGCCTACCCACAAACAACGCAAAACCACCATTAACAGCCCTAACACCAACCCTACCAGACCCAGCCATACCTAACTCAGGGGCTTCCTCAGCACGAGACAAACCAATCCTGGAGTCTCAGGTCTCGTAAGGACCTTCCCAGCAAAGTCCCTGCTTATCCTGACCCACACAACCCTCCTACCCAATCTATACGATATGAAGAACTCCTCAGCAACAACCTCGAAACCTCTCTCAAGTAATCTAAGCCTCTCGATGTCATACTGCCTCTCACCAGGGACAATCCTAAACCCCCTACCTGCAAATGGTGTCGTTATTATTAAATAACCCCAGGCTTCAGAATCCTACGTAATTCCCCAATAGCCTTAACATCGCCATCAACGTCAAAACCAACCTGCCCATAAACGGGCAAACCTATATGCTCTATCGTCGAGACAACCACAACGGCATCGAAGAAATTACTCGGTAATCCCGTGTCACGCACATCACGCTTAACAAAGACCATCTGCCTCGGCTTATACGGATAATCATTGATGTCCAAACCCCACACCTCATAATCCATGTAAAGGAGCACGTGACTAAGCACACTCTCTGAGCAACCAACATCCAAAACCCTAGCACCCCTAGGCACAAACACCCTCAACTGCCTAAGAACCCACGGATACTCAACAACACGCTGACTCCAACCACCACGCAACAAGCCAAACCACTTACCCAACACACTAACCCAAAAAGCAACAACCCCAAACGGATAAGGAACACGAACCTTAAATCTATTAACTATTGATGTCATATCATTGATTATCTTAAATGGCTTAACATATATCTAAAATAAACCAGTCTAGTTTCATAATTTTAAAATATTTTTAATTATTTCTCTAAACTTTATTTTAAATAGCTGTTCATCAAAGGCTAAAGCTCTAAACCTCGCTCTTTCGCTAACTTCAGCATACTTATATGGATTACTAGCAATATCTTTTATCTTCTCAGTAGCCTCCTCAATATTACTGTAGGATAAACCATAAATACCATCTTTTTCGTTAAAAATATCATACCAAGGTCCACCGCTTCTATGGATTACAGGAATTACCCCAGCAGCCATTGCCTCTACAACAGCAATTCCAAACTGTTCATGCCTAGCAGTGTGGAAGTAAATTGATGAATCGTTAAGTAGCTTATATAGATCATGTCGATTAATATCTGGCATTATTATGAAGTTTTCAGCACCAAGAACTTTCTTAAATCGTAATAATTTAACATAATAATTTTTATCATATATCGAACCTACTAGTACAAATTTTAGATCTTTAACTTTAGAGGCTATTAATGGTAAGTACTCAAGTTGCTTTCCAGGGGCTATTCTGTTGATAGTTACCACTATTTTTCTCCTATTCTCCCATTTAGAATTTAATGTGTACTGCATGATCTCCCTAGATTTAACAGGAGGATGTAAAACTGCGGCATTTATTCCAAGCTCTCTTAGTAAATTAGCGACATAACCAGAATTAGCTAGTACAAGTCTTGAAATCTTAAGTTGCATGTAGTGTAGCACATGCCTTATAATATATTTCATAGACTGATCATATACATTATATGAATTCCTATAATACGTCAAGGCTTCAGAATCTTTAATACCGTATGGAGAGAATATCCAATGTAAATAATGTATATGTGCTGGTGCTAAAACCTCATTACTACGTGTGTTCACCACCAAATCATATTTCCTAAGGTCTAATAACGTATTTAGAGGGAATCGACGCATATAAACATAGTGTTTTGAAATCTCATGAGCAAGGTCAGAATTTACCCATTTAATAAGCATATTAATACTTGCATATTCCTCACGACCCAATATGAAAGCATGAGCGCCCGTCAAACTCCTTAAAGAATCGTACATACTTATAGTCACGTTTTCAGCACCACCAGGCTTACTGATAGTATTTGTGACTAAGGCAATATTTATCATTTGGGTACACATATGAAGTATTCGCCTGGTTCGTCTTCGGGTATGTGTTTGCATTCGTAATTAACCTCCCTGAAGAAGTTGAACACGCCCTCCCTATTGGACCCCTTAACCTCAATTATCACCCTAGGCCTAAACCTAGCAATGCCATTCCTAAAGCCACGAAGCACATGAAGCTCAGCATCCTCAACATCAATCTTAACCCAATCAACACGCCCAAGACCAAGCCCCCCAACCACATCATCAAGTGGTCTCGCCTCAACATCCTCGATACGCATTAAACGACCAATACCATCAAATTCATCAACCACAGTAGAGGTACCAGTGGCCGAGTATACACGCAACTTAAGTCTTGCTACGCTATCCCACGCAGCTATGTTAAGAGGAATCACATTCTTTAAATTATTCTTTCTAATGCTATCAACAAGGGCATTGAACTGTAACTTACCTGGCTCAATGGCTACAACTAGGCTCACTGGGTTCTCCTTAGCAACTTTCAACGCATACTTACCAACATGGGCACCAATATCAATAAAGACTTCACCGTTTCTTACACATAAATACTTGTCCATCTACGGTTCAAGGTACGCCAATACGCCAAGCTCGTCATAACCTATGAACCTATACTTAACACCATTAACATCTATGAATACTCTAAACTTATTAAAGTCAATCTTGAATACATGATAAATAATATATAATATGGAGAGTTTAATCTTGCTTAAAACACTTACCTTAGGTGCCTTAATCACCAGGCTTATATCGTGGAAAATCCAGCGAATACCCCTTACAACTCTTTTCATTACTGAAGGTTTCATTATTTACCCTCCTTAAATCGGTTATAAAGCCCTCCCAGAATTAGCTCAAGATCTACCGCTAAATCAAACTTAACGAATTGAGAATTGAAATATTTATGGGTTAATGAATACATTAATGCTAGAGGAGCCATACGAATACCATCAATAATACCCAATAAAATAGCCTTAATGCTTTCTAGATCCCTCCTACTGATCTTCCAGAGAAGCAACCTTAGTATTTCAAGAAATAGCACTGGAGTTAATAATAATGCATGCGTGAAATAATAGTTTTTATAAAATATGTAAATATGGTTCCTGGTGTTATAATAATACTTGATTGGGTTCTCCTTACCCCATGTAGCACTACCATAATGTATAACGTGCGTTTCCATAGCAATACACGTAGTATAACCATGCTTATGAAGTCTCCAACAGAAGTCTGCGTCATCATATCCCCAGAATATTTTTCCATCAAACATACCTATATCAAAGAATGCACCCTTCTTTACCATGAGGGCTGCGCCACTTATAACGGGCACTCTAGTGAATCGTGCAGAGCAATCTATTTCTTTGCAATTTAGAGGTTTTGCATACCCCGTAATGCCAATCCCAAACCCTACCTCTTTATGACCATTCATATGAATTATAACTGGTTGAATTGCATCGCAGAATTCCTTTAAACCCCTTATCAAGGCATTTAGCAACTCTTTACTTAGTATTACATCATCGTTCATGAAAAGTAAGTACCTTGTTTCTGGAAAAACTCTTGTCGCTATTATTGCACCAACATTGTAGGCATAAGGCAAACCCTTATTTTCTCTTAACTTCATAATAAGAGCTCTACCTTTCATCTCAAGATCTCTTAACATTTCCTTAACACGATTAATCGTACTATCTCCTGAATTATTATCCACAATAACTACGGCATAATTATCATAATCTAAATTAACTAGGCTTTTAAGTACTTCATCGAAAAAATCATGAAGCTTATTAACACTATTATAAGTAACCATTATAATACTGACAAATTCATGATCTCCTTTAATCTCCTTAGAACTCACCGTCCCACCTTCACCTGTCTATACAAAATTGATCTTATAAATCCTATATCGAAAAAATAACCTCCCAACAACCTCTCTGAACAGGTACCATGCAAATCTGCCGAGAGCTGAGAATTTACTAGGTCTTAAGATCTTTATGTCTTTTCTTAACCAACGCATGTATATTAATGCAAAGGCAGAGAATAGAAATATCATTGATAACAAGCCTATTAGTGGTGCAGTAATTATTGTGAGCAGTACTAACCCAAGTACCGCGTTTGACCTAGTAATTGTTAATAGCGGGTTTATCCCTGCAGCCCTGTAATACCTCATGGCTGTTCTACCGTACCACAATTGCTGTCTCTTGACGTCACTAAGCGTGTGAAGGTAACACCTCTTAATACCTGTATCAACCACTACAGTATTGAGTTTGATGTACTTGCTAAGCCTATCGAGGAACTCAAAGTCCTCTCTAAAGCCCAGCGTTGAATTAAACCTAACTTCCTTAAAGAATTCTCTCTTGAATGCGCAGATCAAATGTATGGGTTTATCACCATTGTAGTAATGCACGATATCGTCAAGTGTCAAGTGCTTCTCAATCCAAGTGTGCATATTGGGTACGTATTTAACCGCTACATGATTAGCCCCATTATTAAAGGCCTGGACAATCTTATCCACTGCATTAGAGTCATCCCTAAAATCATAATCCACATCGAAAAATGCTACATATTCGCCACTAGCATTCAGTGCGCCAATATTCCTCGCATTAGCAGGAGACCGTATAGGCCCAAAGTCGCCCTCCCTGAACAATCTAACTCTGAAGTCATCTGATGAGCGTTCCTTAATTACATTCATTATTTCCTCAACTGTACCATCGGTTGAGCCGCCGTCCACGAATATAACCTCGATAGGCCTATATGTCTGCTTATACAGACCATCAATAATAGTCCTAATTCTGTCCTTTTCGTTCTTCACGGGTATAATAATCGATATAAGATCGCTAGATGCCATTCCCAGCCTTGTTCGAAGAATTTCTTATAATAAATTTTATTTAACTATTTTCTCAACAAAATTTTCTGCATTTCCCCTTGCTAATATGCTCATCTTATTGTATTCCTGCCTATTGTTAAGCCATAATTCCCTCACTTTAATTATTGCATTTGCAAAGGCCTGAGGCAAATAAGGTCCCACCGATATACCTGTTATTCCATTAATCACGGACTGCTTAAACGCAAGTTAGCCCGTGGTTATCTCGGGCGTTCCAGGCACTTGAGCCTCAAGGCTTACAAGCCCGAAGGTCTCATTACGCTTGGGAACACTACAACATGGGATTCTGCGTAAAGCCTAGCAAGTTCGCTGTCTGGCACAAAGCCTATGAATTCCACGACGCCATCCTTATGCACCATCTCAACAATACTCTAAGTGACCTCCCTGAACTAGCTATTACGAACCTATAATACCTCTTAACAATTCGTGCCGTCTCTATGAATGTACCAATCCCCTTATCATCACTCAATGCGCCAACGAAGAGCACTTGAAATACATAATCACGCTTAGCACCAGGGTTAAACCGTCTACGATCAATACCATTTGGGACCCACCAAACAGGTATACTACTTAAAATCCTCTTGAGTGTCAAGGCATCGACGATATTAACGGCATGTATTCCTTTAACTAGCCCAGCCCTGTTCATTAATAAGGAGTGGTTTGATGAGCATGAAACGCTTATAACTTGGCCTTGAGTGCAGACCTAAGATTACTTTACGGACGCCAGATATTGCGGCTATGGCGACTAGGAGCATTGCTTGATAGGCGTTACCAACGACTAAATAGGTAGACTTACTCCTTAATAATTTAATTATTTTTAAGTTAATTGCATATCTTCTTGTTGCGATGCACATTTGTTTGTATTTCTGTCTGTCATTGAGCCACATATTCCTGATGCTGCCTATTTTCTCATGAGATAAAGCTCTTAGCTCGTACTATTCAGCATTTTTGATCTTGTATACATGAAAACTAATATTCTATTTCTACTTAATGTTTTACCGCCCATATTACGTGCCTATAGTATCGTCTGCAGCATAATGGCTTTGCCTTGTTAAAAGTGCTTGCAACCTTTTTCTCAATCTTTTAATTACAAGCTCTAATAGACCTTGGAAACCTTTTTCTTTAACATAAACTATGAATCCGTAGGTAATTCCCTTTAACCTCTTTACATCATTTCTTACTACAATTCGTCCATTCTTCACACCGATGAACGCCATAATAAACCACACGAATAACTCATGTAGGGGCTTATTTTGCATGAAATGTCTGAAACTATTTCTCGCACTAATCTGAAAAACAATATTAGATGGAACTCTCGTGAAAGTTGCCATACTTATGTGGCGTATTTTTATTTGTGGTACATATACCACTCGAAAGCCGTGATATCTAACTCTATAACAGAAATCAGTATCTTCAGCATATCCAATAACATATTCAGTATCTAAATAACCAACTTTGCGAAATACTTGTGCTCTTATAACTGCTACCGCGAAAGATATTTCACTTACCTCATAAGGCTTTGTCTTATCAGAATACTGCTGAGATCTACCATTAGGAAGAATTAGGTTAAAACCTAGTATTCCTATATCCTCATGCCTCTCCATTATCTTTACCGCTAAGTATAACCACAAAGGATCCAAGATCTCTGTATCGTTGTTAAGCAATACTATGTATTTTGCTTCATGTTTTAATGCGTACACTATGCCGAAGTTATTTGCTTTAGCATAACCAAGATTCTTAGTAAGAGCTATTATTTCAACTTCTGGAAATATCTCTCGAACCATTTCTACAGAGCCGTCTTTAGAACCGTTATCTATGACCAGAACTCTATAATTATCGTATCTAGTCTTTCTGAGACTCTGTAAGCACCTTCTTAGCAACTCACGTCCATTGTAGTTGACTATAATTATGTATACTAGTGGTTCTCCTGAATTAATATGACTTCTCCTCACATATGATAAGCCATTGTTACTACGCATACGTAATTCCTTTTATAAATCCTTTAATAGAACCTGCTATGCCGTAAAACATTGTTAAGAGGTTTTTTGATCTAATTCCCCAAGCTATTGTTTCAATAACCCTGTATACTACATGATCAATTACATTAACAGTTCCTAGGATATCTCTATTCTTAACTACAAAATACACTTCTGTTTCATAAGTTCCCATTAGCTTAGCTGGGTCTTTGCTATACTTTATAATGCCTTTAGATACTTGCTTTGTTAAATGATATGAAACAGCTCTGGTTGTCTGTATTATTCTATAACCTGTTTTTCTAATTCTAAGCGCTAGGTCATAGTCTTCGCCAAGTATGGGTTCTTTAACTCTCGTGTCATAAAGACCTGCTTTCAACAAAACTTTTTTCCTGCATGCTACACTCATTGTGAATATGGGTATTTCGATCAAATGATCATTTATTTTCTTAATCATTTTCGGTAATACTGATTCATGAATGGATAGCTTGCTTATCATTTTAGCCAGCAAACCTATTAATCCACCTTTTGATCTAGCTCCTTCTCTAAACATCCATATACATTTAGTGTATACGCATCCAGCCTCGGGATACTCCCCAAAGGCTTTTAACACCTCCTCGATGAAGTTCTGTGTTAGGTATAGGTCGTCCTCGAGGAGGAATATTATGTCGCCACTTGAACTTAGTATTGCCTTATTTGCCGTCCAGCACTTATTCCAATAACCAGTTTCAATCACCTTAACTGTCATGTCTCCTAAGTACTCGTTTGCGACTTTCATGAGTTCGTTGCCTGCCGTTTCCGTGGCTATGATTACCTCATCGGGCTTAACTGTTTGTTGGCTTAATGATTTAATTAAGCCCCTGATTAGGACGTGCCTGTCCTTGGTGCCGCTTGTTAGTATGAGCACGGTGGTTCTCATAAGTTCTTTACTGCATTGTTGAATTCGTTTACGAAGCTCTCCCATGAGTAGTACTTCCTAGCTAATTCCCTAATGACCCATGGCTTATATTGACCCCTATTCTCGATAACATATGTTAAGGCGTCTATGAACCCCCTAAGCGACCTCTCATCATCTACGTACCTTGTCATTATCCCAAGGTCCTTAACACGGTCTTGCTCAGGAAAGTCCCTAAGTGTCGGGCTGACCGCGGGTATCCCCATTGCTAACGCCTCCATTATTGCAACGCCTATACCACCGTATGAGTAACCAGAGGTTGCAGGTAGGAAGTATATATCGGTTGCCGCGAGCAGTTTCGTGTAATCCTCATGTGGGAGAATTTTGTATGCTAATATACCGATTTTCCTTAAAACCGTTAGGTATGGTTCACCAATTCCAGTAACTACCATCACAATCTTATTCCTAAACTTACTCCTTAAATTACGCCATATGCTAATTAAGTAATGTGCACCCTTAGTACTTCCGACCTCCTCACCGAAGACCCCCGTGTATGTCCTTAGTACAATTGCATCCTCGCTTATACCAATACTTTTCCTAATACTGCTTCTTTCTTTCTCACTTAATGGCTTTAATTCATCGAAGTCTACGGCCATCGTCCTAACAATCACCTTCGCATCAGCACTAAGGATGTTTTCGAGGTAATGCTTCTCGCGTTCGTTAAGCACAAAGAACACTCCCCTAACTTTCCTTAGGTAATAATCCCTCCTCCACTTACTGAACTCCTTAATGAGACCTAGTGGATTCCTTAGGTTAAGGCCGCTGGATGGGTATGAGCCGTGGTGCTGAAGTATCATTGGGTAATCAATGATTCTCCTAATGACTAGTTCTGAGTTTAGGGTTCTGTACTCGTGTATGTAGGGTAGGAAGCCGCGCTTAACCGCGTCTCTGACGAGTTCCGCTAGTGTCGTTGATGCGTGGCTCCACTTCCAAATCCTCTGGCTTGGTGATAGGTTAATTGAAGGTGTTAGTACTACGGTTACATTATCAATAACCTTAATTGTGCTTTCACGGTTTATTCCTGGCCTGACGGCGATTGCTTCATATCTGCTGTACTTAGCGAGTGCCCTCGCTGACCTGAAGTGCCAGCCAAGGCCATCCTCCTCAGCCAACCTGCCAGGTCTAAGTGGTGGTATTGGGTGGTGTAGTACGCTCACAACCCTAGGCATTTAAGGCCCTCGCGCAGTGTTACAAACCTCGCATTAAATACCCTCAAATACTCGATCACTGATTTAATTAGCCAGGTTGGTTCGTCGTGAAACACGACCGTGACTAACTTAACACCCTTAAGCACCTTAATCGGTAGCTTCATTAGGTGTCTTGCTCCTATGCCGCCAAGGGCGTATCTATTTGCAACTTCATTCCACCTATTGAGGTTACCCATAGTCCTGCCATAAACAAAGTACTTACTCGCCACCTTAATCACTCCTTCATTAAATGAGCCATATGGGTACGCAATACCGATATCATAATCACCAATTAATTCACTAATGATTCTCTTACTAAGTTTAAACTCCTCCTCAACCTCGTTAATGCCTATCCTCGTTAAATCCCTATGGGTGTGCGTGTGGGACCCAACCTCATGGCCCATGTCGATTAACTCCCTAACTAATTCCTTATTGTTAATCATTAGTTTCCTGCCCATGTACTCCCTGAGCCCCGTTATTAAGTAGAATGTGCCAGGAATACCCATCCTATATAGCAATTGCGCATACCTAAATTGCTCCATGTAACCGTCATCGAACGTTAATGCTACGCAGATCATTTCTGTGCTAATCTGTATGCCTTAATGTATCCCTTAACCATTGCTTCAACACTTAGCTTTTCCTCGGCGAAGGTCGAGGCTCTTTCTGATAATTTATTATATAGTGCCTTATCACTTAGTAATGTTATTAAGTTGTTCGCGTACTCATGTTCATTGAGTACATTTACCATTAAGCCTGCCCCAGATTCTTCCACGAGTTCCTTTGCATAGCCTGTTCTGTGCGTAACCACGGGCTTACCCATTGCGTACGCCTCCGCGATAACCATGCCAAATGACTCATAGAGACTCGGGTGCGTTAGTAATGTTGACTTTGCCAGGATCCTCATTGCCCTATCCCTCGGTAATGCGCCATGCATGATAACCCTACCCTTAAGGCTAAGTCTCTCAACGAGTCCTCGCACCTCGTTGAATATTGGCCCATCACCAACTATGTGAAGCACGGTATCCTTCAATTCATCAACCACATGCCTAAACGCCTTGACCAGGAATTTAACGCCCTTATACTCCATTAGCCTACCAATGAAAATCACCGAACCCTCCTCAACACCCTCGCTCTTCACCACCTCATCCCTAATAGCCCTAAGTGATTTAACATCGACGCCGTTATAAACAACCATGGACCTACCCATCAATTCCCTCCTCAAGCCCTCGTCCTGAATCCTCATTAGTGAGTCAAGCATTACGAATTTACTCACGTAAACCCAAACCCTTATCTCGGGCTTCTTAATCAAACCCATGAGCGCTGGCTGTAACCTATGGCTTGTTTCGAAGAGTATGTCCCTCAGGGCATCGTTTAAGCTAAGGGTTCTCCTAATAATGCTTAGCTGGAACGATCCCTGCACGGAGTATACCGTGGGTGCTAGCTTTGTTATCCAGGACTGAAACGCTGTGAAGTCGCTGAGGTCGTGAATTACGTCGGGTCTTTCCTCATTAAGTATTTTCCTAACATCAATCATCCTCAACGTATAGTACCACACGTCCTTTGGAGGTACGGATGGTGACGCCAAGTAATAAACACTGTATTTTTCACGCCTTATTACATGCGTTGCTCTGGCACTTCTCGTTACAACGACAACGTCAACCCCAGCCCTCAGTAATCCCCTGGCTAATTCGTAACTCAGCGATCCAACACCGCCCCCTGAATACGGTGGGTAATCGCTAGTGAGCAGAGTGACTTTCATGACTACTTTACATCCGTGTATATTGTAAAATAATTACTTGAATAGAGTACATCGTACTTATCAAGAGGTACGTAGGCTATCCCAGGTGGAAAAGTCGTGAAGTTGTACGTAAAGTAGTATATGTCATCCTTTGTAATGTTAGTAACTACATAGATGCTGCCTGTATACGTCTTGTTAAGTATGAAAAGTGCTGTACCCAATCCAGATACACCAACATTTGACGGATAACCACCAATCCAGCCTAATGTTAAGTTTTCCCATGGCACGGTCCCCATTATTGGTGAGTACACGTATAAATTACCAATATCACCTAGATAGCAAACCACACTTAATGAAGCGTCATAGACTGATTTGGGTAATTGAGGCATATTGAAACCATGTATTTTTGCATATTCCACAGGGTTAACGTTTGGGTCATGAGCTCCAACAAACACTAATGCGATTAACAGAACGGTTAATAATGCAAGCATTGATAACCCCTTATTCCTAAGTTTGCTCATTACTAAACCCACTACTGGGAATATTAGGGGTATTGCTGTGTAAGCATTAGTATTTACGGGTATAGGTCCCCTAAAGAATAGCACTTGTAGGGCTGCGAGTACCGGCACTATTATCCCCGTCAATAGGAACCCGATAATCCACGGGTTCTCCCTCCTCTTTACTGTTATCACGTAAAGTAGGTATGCTGTGGCTACGGATAGGGCTAGTGACCATGCGTAGGCAAGTGTTGGGTTTGCTGAGACGTAGAGCATGAAGTGCTCTGGACCTATTGATGTTGGGGTTGGGGGTTGTATGAGTAATGATTGTAGTTTCATCATTAGTCCGTTTATGAAGCTTTGAATCATTGGGTATACGTACTGTAGATAACCTTCTGTATATGCCATGACTAGTATCGATATTATTGTGTATGATGCAAACAATATGGTTAAGACGTGTATGTTGTAGTTTTTGTTCGTGGTTGGTTGGTAAAGCCTTAGTTTGGGTAGTATGTATATTGTTAGGAAAAGAAATATCATTATTAGTATTATTAGTATTGCCGTTGTTAAAGATAGCATTGCCGTTACGTAGCTTATTACGCTTATTGCCGCATAACCCATTGGGTATTTACTCTCTATGGATTTCAATGCCGTAATTACGGCTAAGAATACGAGAAATGTTGATAACCAAAGGTGTGGGTTCATTGTTACGGCGGTCTCTGGCGTTACATTCATGAGTAATGCGGCTATTAAGGCTGCCCTAACGTCATGCACTAGATAAAGCGTCATCACGTAAACTAGTAAATTGAATGCTATTATGAATATTGTAGACCAAAAACCCCCTATCAATGCGCTGAACCACTCAAGCCCCATCACCTTGCCCAGGGCCACCGCTTGATACACCTGGGCTGGGAATGGGTTGTATGCTGGGTTGTGGGCGAAGCTGAAGCTCCAGTGCCCGGTTAAGTACATGCCTCTATACATCTCATCTCCCTCACCACCACCAACACCAGTCGGTGGTAATTGTGTATTAAGTAAGCTGACCTGGAGTATGATGATTGTTGGTAGTGCCAATGCCGTTAATTTCTTCTCATCATTCATCGCCATTATTGGCGTTACAAGTAATGCCGCATCTATAGCAACCAATGCATAGTAGTACTGCGGGTATGACCACTTAATGCCTGTGGCTAGTACCAGGGCTAGTAGGATTATTGATAGTGCTAATGCGGCCTTGAGCATGGTCTTTCCAGTGCCCTCGCTAATTATGCGTATTTCCTTATCCCTCCTGTTGTGTGTGATTATTAGGAGTGCTGTGAATAATACTGTGAGTGTTATTGCGAATAGTATGAGGGCTGAGGAGAAGGTTATCATGGTAATGCACTTTCGTAGATGCTAATTATCTTCTTAATTATATTATCCCATAATAATTTCTCAACTTTGATCTTATTTAGCGAATTTATAAACTCCTCATATAACTTCTGATTTATTAATAATTCTATGGCTTTATTTATGAATTCTCCCTCACTATTAATTACTATAACATTAGGTCGCTCAACGCACCATGCGGTCCCGACTTTATTAAGTATTATAGGCTTTTTTCTAGCCAGTGCCTCATCAGCAATTATTGCGTAATTCTCGCCGGCATGCCTACTCATGAGCACTAGGAATTTTGCTGCGTCGATTAGCCTCACCTTATCCTCCTCACTAACCCTGCCAAGCATGTACACGTACCTCCCTAGGCCTAACTCTTTAATTAGCTTACGTAGTTTCATTACGTACCTCTCATCACCACTACCCGCTATTACCAGGTTTACATCCTCAACCTTATCGCGTATTCGCCTAAATGCGCGTATTAATGTGTCTATGCCTTTTGTTGGGTGTATCCTGCCTATGTAGGCTATTATTTCTCCCTCAATGCCGAACTTATCCTTGAACTTGCCATCCATCCTTGGCATTTTTATTATGTGCTCGTCAATGCCGTGTGGTATGACCTCGCTCTCGATTCCGTAATTAACCCTGAGTATTTCAGCCTCGCACTTATTTGTGGTTAATGCAATATCCGTTATTTTCACTAACTTCTCTGTTATGTACTTCTCATACCTATAACCAATCGTTCTAATTATGGGGTTATGGTGCATTCTCAGGTAATCGACGCCTAGGTAATAAATGGATAGGGTTTTACCTAGTCCCTTGCTCTTCTTAGCAAGCATGTGGGTGAAGAGGCTGTTTTGGCTATAGGCTTGTACAATGTCTGCATCCTTAAGGACTTCGGTGGGGTAATCCAGTGGGTATGTTAGGTCAGGATAACCGAGTCTCATGCTTCTGATTCTATGTACGTGAACCCCATTAATTTCTTCCCCACCAGTCTTATTTGTAGTACCATGGTTACTTGTTATTACGTGGACTTCGTGACCGAGCTTGGCCATGCCTTCAGCTAACGCCTTAACCACATTCTCCAGTCCACCCATTACGGGCCAGTAGTTGTGAAATACATGGACTATTTTCATGTTTTGTTCCTTACTGCCTTTACTATTCCTCTTATTGCTGCTAGTCCGTTTAGTAGTGCGTATGTTGTTAGTATTGTGTAGCTTAGTATCTTCTTGGTTATGGGGTATTGCCACTTGTTCATGAAGTATGTGTGGTTTCTCCACTTCCAGTACATCCTGTCCTCCAGGTCTGAGTACCTGTTACCTCCCTGTTCCACTGCTAGGTGGTAGGTGTAGAATTTTGGCTCAAAGATTATCTTATATCCGAGTTCCCTAACCTGCCTTTGTAAGTCGCTTTCCTCCCTGTAGCCTGTTCCTCCATAACCCTCATCGTACCTAATGCCCTTACTGAGGACCTTAGTGTTCATCATCATTAGGGGTGTTGTGTACTCTACTTCCCTAGGACCATGTTTAGTGTTCAATATTATGAAACCTGTGATCCTAGTTAACGTATCAGCCAGGTGCGGTACGTTTAATGCGAAGTCTGGATCGACCTTCCTCCTCCTTAGGTTAACAACCCTACCACCCACTATACCCACTGAGTCGTTCCTAAGCCATTGAAGCGCATTCACTAGGGTTTTGTCCCCTGGGTATATGTAATCGTCATCGTAAAGCACTAATACGTCATCAGCCAGGTTTTCCCTGGCAATATCCAGCACCTGGTTCCTAGCCTTCACAGAGCCCCTCCTACCAACCCTCACATCATGAATAACCTCAAACCCGGCATCCTCAACCTCCTTAATCGCCTTAACGTAAAGCTCTGCCTCGCTTGCTGATGCTGCGTCAGCGACCACGATGAATCCCCTAACTAGTTTACTGCCTAGGAATGATCTCAAACATAGCCCTAGTACCCTGGCCCTATTGTACGAGGGAATACCCACGAACACCGCCATCAAAATCACCAAAGCCTAAGTGTAGCACTGCGAAACTTGGTTAAGTCGGGCTTCAGCTTAATCATGTGTACTCCGCTATTTTCCTCACGACCTCCTCCACACCACCTATTACTGGCGTGTAGAATGGCGCTACGTGAACTATCCTCATTGCCCTAGAGTAGGTATGTTGTGGTTTCCTTTAGTTTCCCTGTGGTTGGGTCTACTTCGAGTCCTAGTGTTTCGAGTGTTGTTGCGCCAATTAGTGCAATGTCTACGTCGTTTGATACGAGTATGTGTACGTAGGCTTTCCTGCCCATGACCTCCACGACACCTACGCATTCATCAAGTTCCGTGGTGCCCTTTGCCGTGGCTTCTCTTCTCTTGCCTATAACGGGTAGCTGAAGCTCATCAGCAACTCTTCTAGGAACCACAGTGAGGATGATGCCTGTATCCACAGGAGCTTTGGCGGTTATGGCTTTGCCTGTGAAGGGGTTCCTAATAACAGCGCCGATCCGGATAAGGCTCATTTCATTAGCGCTGATTGGGGTGTAGAAAGCTCTGTTGCTTGCTCCATCCACGCTGTGCGTTGAGCAATGATGTGTATAACACTGTTTAAAATACTTCATACTTTAAGCACCTTATTTGCTAAGTTAACCAGCGCCTCTACGTCTCCAAGCCTTAGCCTAACATCATCACTTCTCAGTTTCGTCTCGTGAAAGCTATCCACATGTAGTTTGTATGCTGAGTCCCACCAGTGGTAAAGCTCGTTTACCCCAAGCCTCTTCATAATACTAATCACAGCACTTTCAAGAAGACCTGTTGTCCACCTACCCCTCTTAACAGCCTCATCAGCTTCAGGCAATTTGAGGGCTATGGCGATGATCTTTACAGCCTCTTCAGCTGCTTTATAGAGCTTCTCACTTGCCTGCACGGGATCCTTATCAATGAGTTCCCTACCCTCAGCTAGGAACCTCTCGGCAAGCTCTAGGTGCTGAAGAGCCTTCCCACCGGCTTCGTGAAATGCCATATCAACTTACCTGAACTCGCCTGATTATATTCAGTGTTAACTAATAAGGTTTCCTAGCAATACCGCTAGCTCTTCTCCAGCTTCTCCCAAGCAATCTCTCTTGTCCACGTGTTTCTTATGCTTGCTGTGATTAGGTTTCATTGCTTGGGCGCCGATTATAGGAGTACTAGCTCACCTCAGTCTGTACGTGTTTGGGTTGTGATAATAAAACTGTGTAAAGGCTTCGAACCTAAACTGTGGATACTTCCTGCAAGGCTTTTCTAACCGCTTCTCTATGTAGTGGTGTTTGCCAAGCTATGTACTTGCTAATGCCTAGCTCGGGATCCCTCTCTGGTGGTGGTTGGTCTATCCATAGGTACTCCTGCCTGAAGTACACGTCGTCCATGATTAGGTTCTCCTCAACCAGCCTATCCATTAGCGGTAGTCTCTCCCTGACGAACAACGCGTCGGGGTCCTCGAGTGCCTCGGTTAGCCACTCCCTCTCTTCCTTGCTCAGTGATTCCACGAGCTTTATTAAGCCCTTAGCCCTTATGATCTCCTCAATGGTTTTATTCACGTTCCAATCAAGCCGATACAACTGCCTAAGTATGCCAGGGTTTCCACCCGTGATCCTCCACACGTCCTCAAACGGTGGTTTGGGGTTGGGTACCTTCCTGTACAATTCCTCGAAGCCGCTCTTTGGCATGTTCCATATCGTCATTAGCTCGGCCCACCTGTGCCTCCCTATCTCCCTCTTGGATATGCCCTCGCTTGTGGCTACGAGTACCACGATGTTTTCGTAGCTGTGCAGCGGGTACTCTATTAGGTTTAGTAGTCCTTTGACGTAGATTGCTGCCTGTTGCAGTCCGATTGCTTGGAATGCATCATCAACAATAATCGCGATCTTTGCCTTCCTAATGCTCAGTACCTTGTGTACGAAGTCGAAGACTGCCCAGGCAATCCTACCAAGGGCGTTCTCGGCCAAGGCCCTCTCCACAAACTCCATGAATGCGCTCTTGATGTCTGGTATTGTTATGTCCGCGTTGAATGCCTTATCCAGCGGGTTTATGTAGAAGACTTCGTAACCGAGCTCCCTAAGCATTGCGGCTGCCTGCCTAAGTACTGCGGATTTGCCGCAGCCCTCAGGTCCATAGATGACCATTGGGAATGCCGTACCCTTGACAGCCAACTCCTCGACCTGCCTGATTGCCCTGTCCCTATCCGTGAACTCAACCTCCAGGTTGGGTAGGAACGGTAGCCTAACCCTCCCCATCCTCACCCAACCTCCTCAAGCGCCCTCCTCACGGCTTCCCTATGCAGTGGTGTCTGCCACGCCACGTGCCTACCTATGCCTAGTTCTGGGTCCCTCTCCGGCGGTGGCTCATCGATCCAGAACTGTGGCTCCCTGTGGTGCATGTTGTATATGACTAGGTTCTTCTCCACTAGCCACCTTAACAAATCCTCAGGCGCGCCTCTACCCCAAAGCCTGTCTGGGTCCTCAATGGCTTCAGTGAGCCAGTCCCTCCATTTTCTGATTGTGTCCGCGGCTAAGTATTTACTGTCTATTAACCTCTTGACCACGTCCTCAGTGCGCCAACCGCTTCCATAAAGCTCCGCAAGCATCCTCGGGTTTCCGCCGGTTAGTCTCCAGACTTCCTCGAAGGGTGGTTTATGCCCAGGTAATTTCTCGTAGAGCTGTCGAAAGCCCTCCTTGGGCATGTTCCACATTGGCATGATCATAGACCACAGGTGCCTGCCGATCTCCTCCCTTGACAATCCCTCGCTCGTTGCTGCTATGGCGACTATTTTCTCGTAGTGCTCTGGTGGGTGTTCTATTAGTTCGAGCATGCCCTTGATTATGAGGGCTGCCTCCCTCTTGTCGAGGTATTGGAAGGCATCATCAACAATCACAGCCAACCTCCCCCTACCATGCTTAATGGCTTCTATTGCTAGGTCGATCACGCTCCAGGCAAGCTTGGCCAGTGCGTATTCTGAAGCGGCTTGCTTGAGTACGTTTAGGGCGTGCTGCCTCAGGCTCTCGATGCCTACCTCAACCTCGAACCCCCTCCTCATTGGGTTGAAGTAGATGACGTCGAAGCCAGCCTCCCTAAGCACCTCGACAGACTGCAACAACCAACTAGTCTTACCACAACCCTCAGGGCCGAATACCACGATTGGGAACCCCGTACCCCTCCCCGCCCATTTAATCACTTGTTGAATAGCAACATCCCTATCCACAAAATCAACATCAAGACCCGACACAAGCGAGAGCTTAATCCTCCTCATACCCGATACCCCTTAAGTGCTCTCCTTACTGCTTCTCTGTGTAGTGGTGTTTGCCAGGCAACGTCCCTACCGATGCCGAGTTCGAGGTCTCTTTCTGGTGGTGGTTGGTCGACCCAAAATACCTGATCCCTATCATACATGTTGTAGATGATGAGGTTTCGCCTAATGAGCTCTGCCTTAAGCTCCTCCGGTATGTCTGGGCTCCACAGTGCCTCTGGATCCTCAACGGCCCTCTCGAGCCAGTCCCTCCACTTGGCTATGAAGTCTGGGGTCAAGTCCTTCTCCCTAATGAGTTGAGCCACCACAGCATCCCTACTCCACCCAGCCATATATAGTTCACGGAGTGCATTTGGGTTCCCACCAGTCCATTTCCAAACCTCGTTGAATGGTGGTTTCGGCCCGGGCACCTTCTCGTAGAGCTGTTGGAAGCCTTCCCTGGGCATGTTCCACATTGGCGCTAGATGAGCCCACCTATGGCGGCCGATCTCACTCCTCGATAAGCCCTCGCTTGTTGCTACCACAGCCACTATCCCCTCATAACTCCTCGGTGGGTACTCGATTAGGTTTAGTAGGCTCTTTACGTAAAGCCCAGCCTTTTCAACGCCAATCGCCTGGAATACCTCGTCAACGAGTATTGCAACCCTCCTTTTACCCCACCTATCGAGTAACTCCCTAACGACGTCTATAGCCAATGTGGCTAGTTTCAATTGAGCCACGCCTGAGGCTTCGGACATAGCGTCAATGAGCCTCTTGACAACATCTGTTACGTCTGTATGGGCTATGAAGTCCATGTGCGCAACATCGACATAGATGGCATCATAACCAAGCTCCCTAAGTATGGCTGCTGCCTGCTTAAGGAAAGCGGACTTACCACAACCCTCAGGACCAAAAATTACCACGGGGCGTATCGTGCTTCTTTCACCCCATTCAATCACTTGTCGAATAGCCTTGTCCCTATCCGTAAACTCGACGTCAAGGTTTGCAAACTTTACCCTGATCCTCCTCATTTTACCTCACTAAGCGCCAGCCTAACCGCCTCCCTATGTAGTGGTGTTTGCCAAGCAACATTTCTCCCAATACCTAGTTCCAAATCCCTCTCCGGTGGCGGTGCATCTACCCAAAACGCCTGATCCCTATCGTACATGTTGTAAACGATTAGGTTCTTCTCAATGAGTTGTTTGATTAACTCCTCAGGCGCGTCAGGGCTCCACAATGCCTCTGGATCCTCAACAACCCTCCCAAGCCAAACCCTCCACCTAACTATGAAGCTTGGCGTCAATCCCTTATCCCTAATTAACGCCTTAACCACATCATCGGCATTCCAACCCCTCCTATACAACTCAAGGAGCATGTCAGGGTTTCCACCAGTTAGTCTCCAGACTTCCTCGAAGGGTGGTTTAGATCCAGGTAACTCCTCATAGAGCTGTCGGAAGCCTTCTCTGGGCATGTTCCACATTGGCATTAGATGAGCCCACCTATGGCGGCCGATCTCACTCCTCGATAAGCCCTCGCTTGTTGCTACCACAGCCACTATCCCCTCATAACTCCTCGGTGGGTACTCGATTAGGTTTAGTAGGCTCTTTACGTAAAGCCCAGCCTTTTCAACGCCAATCGCCTGGAATACCTCGTCAACGAGTATTGCAACCCTCCTTTTACCCCACCTATCGAGTAACTCCCTAACGACGTCTATAGCCAATGTGGCTAGCCTGAGCTGGGCAATGCCGAGGGTCTCTGAGGCCGCGTCAGCAAGTTTTCTGGCTATTTCGCCCACATCCGTGTGGGCTATGAAGAACCTATGCAGTGGGTCTATGTAAACCACGTCATAGCCCAAATCCCTAAGCATCACCGTTGCCTGCCTAAGGAAGGCAGACTTACCACAACCCTCGGGCCCAAATATCACGACCGGCCACCTCGTACCCTCCCTAGCCCAATCCTCAACCTGCCTAAGGGCAACATCCCTATCCGTGAACTCGACCTCAAGCCCAGGCAAGAGCGAAAGCCTAACCCTCCTCATTAATGGGCACGTGACCTCACCATACTCATGCACCCATTCCGAGTCTCCGAAGCACCTCCTCTATCGGCAATGCTGGAGTTGCCATTGTGATGCCACCTACATCACTCGCCATGTACCGAAATGCCGAATAAACTTCGCCGAGGTCAACCTTCACTTGTACGTAATCCCTCACGAAGTCGTCATACGCCGATAGTAGATTGTCTAGCTCATTCTTAGTGCCTACATCAAGTGCCGCAGCCTCAAGCGCAATAATCCATTTAAGGAGCCCCAACTCCCCAGCCCTCACTACGTACGCCTCAGCCGCATCCTCCCCAGCCTCCATGCTAAAAGCCACGGCGTAGCCAAGGCACGTAGGCCTTTCAGCATCGATTAGGTGTAGCGAGTAGAGCCAAGTCCTCCTAAATCTTAACTCCCTCCTAAACGTGTCCGGATCACCTACGTCTTTAGGTCTGGCGAGCAATATTTTCATGGTTTTCAAGAAGTCGAAATGCGACTTCGTGCTCGTAATAGCTCTCATTATTACTAACTTCTCAGGTAGCGTGAGTATTGGAGGCAGTGCAAATACGTCGTCGGGCCCTGAATTGAATACCTTGAGCACTACGTCCATTGCCTTAACTATATCGCCCACGTTGAGTCCTAATGCCTCCTGGTAATGATCGAGCTCGTTGATATTTGGTAAGCTGCCCCTCTTGCTACGGTAGCCTAGCCACTCTAACTTATCTAGGATCCACCTTTGGTGCTCCCCAAGCCTACTCACGGCGTCCAAGTGGCGTTCGAGGACTTGCCCCGGATTTAATCCCTTAGTTTTGGCGTATATTAAAATAAGCGTAATCCTCGGTGACTGGTATATCCAGGTACCCCTCCTGGACTTATGCAGCGTCTTCAGTATGCTCACGGTATTTCCAACTCAAGCCTTATACGGTCAACGACGTACTCCAACCCCAAGGCGTGCTGCATCTCAGCACTCTTCACGACATTCATCACATGGGTTATAACGGGTGCGGCTAGCATATAGCCATTCGTAACCTTAATGAGTAGTTTATTGCGCCTCCTCTTTGAGTATAGTCTCTCCACCGGGTCCTCTGACTTAATGAGCTCAGCCGCCTTCCTGAGTCGCTCACTGGGTATCTCTGCGTATATGTTTTGCATGAACCACGCCGCGAGGTATGCGGCATGCAGAGCCTTCTTAATCTCCATCTTAGCCCTGGGGTATGATTCCGCAATCCTCCTAAGCCACTCAATCCTGTCCTTCAAGACCCCGTCAGCACCCTTAGACTTCACCTCTCTGACTATTTCTGAGACCACGGCGGGATTCCTAAACTCAACTTCACTCAGCTCATTGGGTATTTTCCCAAGCTTCCTCTCAAGGAACCTCCTCATGTCGTCAGTCGTTATGTTCATGGTTAAGTGGTACAGGGGCGCTATCCTCCTCCTCGTCTGCAGATCTAGGTAGACCCAAAGGGTTGTCGGTATTGTCAAGCCTGCGTTAGCCCGAGGCCACCTGTCAACCACCTCAAAGAACCTGTCACGGAGGTCATCAAAGTCGTGAAAGCCGTACTGCGTGGGCATTTCAACGACTCTCTCGAATTCGTCCACAACAATAAGCGTGAACCCCTTATTCACCAGGTCTTTTATTACGTTGAGTAGGCGGTTTAATCCAGACCCCTTCACCTCGACATCAACCTTAGCCCCTACAGTACCCGCACCCTTAACTGACTGCTTTCCAAACACCTTGCCCAACCATTCCCTCAACTCCTCACCACACCTCTCCTCAAACTCCTCGGTAATATCAATGGCAACATCGCTAAGATTCACGGTACCCTCCTCAGCCTTAAGCACCCTATAGGCGGCGAGAACCGTAGCCTTACCCCCAAGTGCATTCTCTGCAAATGCTGATAACGCCGCGATCAAGGTCTTACCAGAACCATAGAACCCGGTTACCGCACCCCCCTCCTTCAACGCCTGGTAACTACCCCTTAGCAATCTAGCCAAAGCTGGGTTGGCTGGCTCCCCGAGCTTCCTCACCTCCTCGCAGATCTCGGGTACTACCTGGTAGGCTGATAATACCGTAATTTCAGGTAAACTCATGGTATGTATAAATAATGAGGAAGTCTCTTTAAAAGCTTCCTTAGCTCTCAATCTTATTATAAACTTTAGAAACCTCGGTAGCCTTACTGTAAATCTCACGACGCTGCAGTGCTGAGTGTAACGCGGCGTAATACGCAGCTATGTCACTTATTGAAACCACGTGCGTCTTCCCCACAATCACCCTGCCAATCCTCATCCTAACGTCATTTATGTACGCCATCTCACCCCTACTCGGGGTATCGAATACCACTATCCCAACACCCTCCTTCCTTAACTCGTTAACTATGGCATCAGTGGTTGGGTTTGGTATAGAGACTACCTTAACTATGTGCTTACGTCTCAACAACCTCACGTACATGTCCACCAGGTTCCCATGCTCCTTTAGGTGAAATCCGTAAAGTATGAGCTTCACGGCGCTATCAATCCTGGAGACACGCCTCTGAGCCAGGTATCCAACCACCTGCACTAAGTGCCTATTTAAATCAACCACATTAGGCCACTCGTAAATAGCCACACCAGCCCCATACCCAACTTCACGGTATCTCGAGAAGTCAACCGCAGCAATCCTAATCCCCATAACTTACCAAGCCACCTCTCATTTAAGTTTCATGATTATGTCACTCAGCATTAATCCCTAGCTCATTAAGTAATTCGCTTATTCCAATAACCTCAAGTGCCGTGGTCTTGCCAGTATCCTCCTCGGTGAACAGCGTGATGGGCGTCTTGAGTGGCAATGGTTCACCGATCTCGACACCCCTCGGTTCCCTGAACCTAATGAACAGTAAATCGTGCTCAGTATCCAAGTAAGTCTCGATAATATCTCTCGGCAGTTTAACCCCAGTTCTCTCCTCAATCAACCTCAGTAGCTCCTTGAGGTCAATATCGAGTAAGGATTTCACGACCATCGGGTAGCCCTATATTTATTGTACTTCCTTTGATTTATAAGGTATGCTGTCACGACATCTTTTCTTACGACTATGACGCATAAAAATTTATCGTTAAGTTTTCGTAAATAATACTCAACATCTTGGTCGTACTTATCAACGTATTTTTCATCTGGCCGTGTTATTACCTGAGTTATGAATTTCTTAATCTCTAGTTTTGATCTTAATCTAAGCATTCTTACCCAGTTATTATGCCTTCTTACTATGTGTTCTATTGCCTTGTCCGAGACCTCTACGTTGTTTAAGTCCCTGGTCTGCGTTTTCGTGTTTGTGTTCCCTGGTTGTTACGGCTATACCCTGTGCGTTGGCGGTGTGTTTAGCCACTGTATCCCCATTGCAATTATTTCCCAGACCCTGAACACCCTGTTTAGGGCCCTACCCAGTTTCTCGGCTAGCCTAAGCCCGAGGATGAAGGCCAGGAACCTAACACTCCTCATGAGCAGCAGTGTTAGGGCCTCGATCAGCGCATCCCTAACCATGGCCATGGCCTTGGGCGACCTAAACCTAAAACCACCCCTTAGGTAGGCAATTGCCGCCTCGAGGAGGCCCCTTCTCAACGGGTCTAGGCTCCACCAAACACCAACCCTAACAGCCCTCCTCCTAACGGAAGTAAGTAGTGGCAGACTAACAACACCAACGCTCCTGCTTAGGAAATCCCTAACCAATGTAGGGGCCTCCTCGGGCGGCTGATTAATCATGATACTAAGGCAACCAAGGCATCACTTATAAACATTGCCATCAAACAGGGTAATGAACAAACCATCCCAATGGGGAATTACGGAAGTGCACACTACGGGAACGCGGATCTCTACTTTTAGAATTATGGAGTTTAGACTTAGGCTTTGTGAGGAGATTAACCGCCAGTTAATCTCGATTCACTGGTGTTGGCGTGTAGTGCATTGATAATGATGCCATAACCATAAACCCACACCCAATGTACTGACCGCACCAACCACAGTGATGCTCACAACACTCCTCAGGAGATTCCCGAGATGGGGTACTAACGGGCCCGCCTTAGTTTTCGTCCATTGGTGCCCTCTGGTGGTTCGTTCCTGTATAGGTCCTTACGCATCGCCTCAAGTAATTCGTCATCACGCCCCAGAAGCCCTGCGTATGTAAGCACCTCAACGCCGCTCCTCAATGCCTCACTGAACAAGGCCCTCAGTGCATCCCTCCAATTCAATTCCCTCAGTGTGTGGTGTGCAATGATTAATTTCTTGAGGAAGCCTGCTCTGATTATACTAACGAGGTTATCTGTAGCCTTGCCCACGTAATCCTCACCAAAG
>Ga0326758_100079_pt1 | contig 35993 bp, 39 predicted proteins | sample GCRJH_S_FD_207221 | JGI IMG/M metagenome (GOLD analysis project Ga0326758, IMG submission 207221) | Hot spring sediment microbial communities from Geyser Creek Basin, Yellowstone National Park, WY, United States - GCR.JH_S | ecosystem: Environmental > Aquatic > Thermal springs > Near-boiling... | reverse complement strand
ATGCTAGGTACTGGTGTGGATATCACTTTGTTTGGGTTCCCGAGCGCCACAGAGATGTCCTTGTGGGAGACGTTACTGAGTACGCTAGAGTGGTCTTGAGCGAAATACTCAGGGAGCTGGGGTGTGAATCATTAGCTGTAGAGGTTATGCCCGACCATGTCCATGTGTTTGCTCTATGCCCTCCAAGGCACTCCCCAGCCTATATCGTGAACTACCTTAAAGGCAAGAGCGCCAGGAGGATACTGCAGAGGTTCCCAGAGCTGAAGACTAGGGCTGTCCGCGGGAAGTTGTGGAGCAGGAGCTACTTCGTGGCAACCGTCGGAAACGTGACAGCTGACATCGTCAAGAGGTACGTTGAGGAGCAATGGGGGAAGGAGTGATGAGGAGGACAAGCGTGGTAGAGCTTGTAGTTGATAGGGGCTCTGAGGGGAGGCTGAAGCTACTCTGTAGCCTATCATCTAAGCTGTGGAACGAGGTCAGCTACGCCAGGAGGAGGATGTTCTTCGAAAAGAAAGGGGTAGACCTCAAGGCGACGTACAAAGAGTACTACGAGAAGTACAAGACGCTCATAGGCTCTGCCACAGCGCAGCAAATCCTAAACAAGAACGATGAGGCCTGGAGGGGCTTCTTCAAAACGCTGAAGCTCAAGAAGGAGGGCAAGCTACCGCCATTCATTACGAGAGTCGACCCGCCAGGCTACAGGAAGAAAGGCGGCAGGAGGGCCCTGTGGGCTGTCCTCAGGAAGGACCAGTACAGAGTAGAGGGCGATAAGATAGTCCTCAAGGGACTAGGGGCTATTGGACGGATTGAAGTGAGGTACAAGGGCTTAATACATCTGAAGGGGGAGCAGGGCAGGCTTGAGATACACTATGACCAGGACAGGGGTAAATGGTATGCTCACATGTCATTCGAGGTAAGCGAGAAAGCCGTCAGAGGGGCTTGGGCTGGTGTCCCAAGGAGGCCGAGAGGCAACCTAGTAGCAGGCATCGATATCGGCATTAATAACTTGATGGCTGTGTACGTTGAGAACGGCTTGACAAAGCTTGTTAATGGCAGGCCGCTTAAAGCGATGTCCCACTACTGGAGGATGAGGATTGCCGAGCATCAGTCCACGCTGAACAAGTGTGGCCTGAAGACATCTAGGAGGCTTAGGTCTACGTACTCCAACTGGAGGAGGCAGGTCAAAGCCTACGTTGACTCAAGTGTCAGGCAGGCAGTTGAGTGGTTGCACAGCGTTGGGGTCTCAGCCGTCAAGGTCGGCTACCCCAAGTACATCGCGCAGGAGAGAGGGAACTTCAACAACGTCCACGTTTGGACGTACGGCTACCTGCTGAGGAGGATCTACGAGGTCGCAGAGGAGTATGGTATAGCAGTAGTCTACGTAGATGAGGCGTATACGTCGTCTAGGTGTCCAATCCATGGCGAAGGGTGCGGGGAGAGAGTTAAGCGTGGGCTATTCAAATGTACCAAGTCAGGCAAAGCGCTCAACGCAGACCTAGTGGGGGCGTTCAACATACTCATAACCCCGAGTCCCGTCTGGGATAGGGGTAATGGGCTGGAGACCCAGCCTGGGGCTGAACCCTCGGGAAGAGGGGATGTAGCCCCAAGCCTCCCCGCCCTTGCAGGAACCCTCGCCTTTTAAGGCGGGGAGGAGGTCAGTCAGTTATACCCATAGCGGCCCTCCTCATGGCCAGAGGCCTTGAAGTAGTCAGGTCAGCCGACCAGCCCAGCATCAGGGAGAGGGCACCCCTTCTGCTAACGGCTGAGCTATCATATGTAGCTGGGCTCCTCCTGACGCTGGCCCTAGGACTTCCTATGCTCATCGCCTTCATTGAGGCGGCGTACCTCGCAAACTCCCTTATCATAATACTCATAACCCTGCTCCTGCGATTTAAGATAAGCCTCCACGTCTCAACGGCGTCAGCAATAGCGACAGCTCTAACTTACCTCTATGGGGCCAGGCTGGCCGCCTTCTTCTTAATACCGCTTACGCTGAGCTGGGCCAGGCTGGAGCTCAAGGCTCACACCACGGCTCAGGTCTTAGCGGCCTGGGCCTTTGCGCCCATAACCCTGGCACAGCTCCTCCTGTACCACGCAACGCTTGGCCTGAGGCCTTAGCCCGCGACTAATTATTGGCTCCAGGCACCAGTACAGCCGGGAGGCGCTGGTGGCCAAGCCAATTTACGGCAACGGCTTCTTTCACATAGCCCCAGGCACCATATTCTACACCATAGTTTTTGAGTACACCGATGAGGATGAAGAGTACTACAACATGACCGTCAGGGGCGACATAGAGCGCGAGGAGGATAGGCTTAAGGCCGAGATGCAGAGAATTCTCGACAATGAAAAGGTCGTCATAAACGGCTCCTACGTTAAGGCCTCAGTAATCTCAGCCAAGGCTGAGGTCAGGGGGCTGAGGAGGCTGTCCTCGGCCGCCTTTTTCATCGAAATGAGGTACAGGCCCGTGAGCGGCGTCAACACCTATGAGAACATCTATGAAAGTGAGGTCGCAGAATACGACTACACCGTCTACTGGCTGGCACCTCCGGGGGGCAGGATTAAGAGCTACGACATAAGCGGTGACGCGAGCCTCTCAGAGGACGGCAGGCTGCTCACGATCAAGGTGAGGGCTGGGACCAGGGTCAAGGGCTATGAGAGCCTCTCGTTTGAGCTGGGTTAGGACGCACCTAGCTAAGGGATAAATACCTGGAAAACAGCTGTTTTCAATTGGTGAGAGCTTGAGGCCCGCCCTTATAATTGTTGATATGCTAAACGACTTCATAGACGGCGCGCTCGCCACCCCTGAGGCCAAGTCTACGGTGAGCCCCGCCAGGAGGGTCCTCGAGGTCTTCAGGTCGAACGGGTGGCCAGTGATATACGTCAACGACGCCCACTACCCGACTGACATAGAGATGCCGCTCTGGGGCCCCCACGCGATGAAGGGCACAAGGGGCGCCGAGGTCTACAGCGGGCTCGCCCCGAGGCAGGGCGAGTACGTCATAGAGAAGCACACCTACAGCGGCTTCTACGGCACCGCGCTTGACCACGTACTCAGATCTCTCGGCGTAGACACGGTGGTCCTGATGGGACTGGACGCCGACATCTGCGTCAGGCACACGGCGGCGGACGCCTTCTTCAGGGGCTACAAGGTTGTAGTAGTCAGGGACGCCGTGGCGGCGAGGATAGACAAGAACTGGGAGACCTATTACAAGAAGGTCTACGGGGCCACTGTAGTCAACAGTGACGAGCTCGAGGGCTTCCTCACGGCCTCAGCCCAGGGCCAGAAGGTAGCCGACTGAGGAGGCCATGGCTATCAGTGATATGGCGACCCAGCCATAGGCCTCGCCCCCGAGGTACACGGCCTCCGCAAAGACGGCCGACGCCAAGTTCCTCCCGAGGGTCCCAGCTATGCCATAGAGGCCCATGTGGGACCCCCTGGACTTGGGCGAGCTGAGCTCCGCCGCCACGGCTGAGGAGACAGGCATCACCACCATCTCCCCCGCGGTCACAACCACTATGAGCACCAGCGCCTCCACGTAGCTTCGCACTAACGCCATGAGGGCGTAGCCAACTGCGTACAGCGCCATGCCAACGGCCAGGATCCTAGAGGGCTCCATGAGGCCTACCCTCCTCACTATGGCATCCTGAAACAGCACGACCAGGAAGCCGTTGAGGGCCAGCGCCAGGCCGGCGTAGTAGGAGCTCACCCTGACGCCGTCGGTCAGGTACTGAAGGAGCGGGTACCCCATGACTCCAGCTATTATAAACGTCATAAATGAGGGCACCAGGAAGAGGAGCATCGCCGAGCTCGGCCTCTCGAACACGACAGCTGAGGCCTCCCTAGTCGGCTCCCTGACGCCCCACAGGGCTGTAAGCGAGAGGAGGAGCAGGGCTGAGGTGACCGCAAGGAGCCCTCGGAAGCCTATCAGGGCGTAGAGGCCTCCCCCTGCGGCTATTCCAAAGGCCCAGCCCAGGTTGGAGCCCACCCTAAGCCGCCCGTAAGCCTTCACGAGGTCCCCGTGCAGCCTGAAGAAGTCCCCGACGAGGGCTGTGACGGAGACCGAGGCCACGTTTGAGAACAGGGACTCTACCACAATAAGAGCCTCAAGGGGCTCAGCGCCCCAGAGGTAGAAGGCCATCGCCAGGCTCGCCGAGGCCACGGCCCCTCCAAGCACGACTGTCCTGAGCCTGCCGAGCCTGTCGCTCAGTACTCCCCCGAGCACCTGGCCCGCTGCGCTCACGGCAGCGAGCGCCGCGTAGAACGCGGAGACCTGGCTCAGGGGCTCCTTGAAGTAGGAGCTCAGCGCGAGGCCCACAAAGGGCATCGTCAGGGAGAAGCCCAGGACCCTCAGGGCCCCCATCAAGGCTAGCCTTGTGTCAAGCCTCAAGGCCTGCCCCTGGCCTCCTCAGCATAGCCTCGTCAGCGCTGAAGAACCTCCTATAAAGGTAGATGTTGGCGGCCGTTACGGCACCGTAGGCTATGAACGGTACCGAGTACAGCAGCAGGCCCCCTAGGACTGGGGCATCTGCTGAGTAGAAGAACGGGGAGCCTATGAAGGTGCCTATTGAAGAGAGCATGAGCCTTGAGCCCTGGTTGTAGCCGGATACCCTGCCCCTCTCCTCGGGCGGCGTGAGCTCCAGGAGGAAGGACTGCTGCACAGGTATCGCCACGACCCTCAGCATTGGGTACGCCAGGTAGAGGCCAGCGGCCGCCCAAAGGCTGCCCACGAATGGGAAGGCCAGCATTAGCGGTATGGTGAGGCCCCTCGTTATGTATATGCTCTTGAGGAAGCCGAGGGCCCTCTCTATACTGGGAGCCATCAACATCGAGAACGTAGCTACGAGGGACGCCGCTGTGGTTATGTCGCCGACGAGGAACCTGGGCGCCCTGTAAACATAAATAAATATAGGGACTATAAAGGGCGTCGTGAGGCCGTTGCTTAGGCCGTTAAGCATGCCGGTGACGGAGAACTTGAACGCGTTTACCTTGGATCTCATGCCGAGGCCCGTGGCCCTTACGTCAGGGAGTCTCATGAGAGGTATCAAGGCCATGGAGGCGGCACTGAGGATCGTCGCTATCACCAGCTCGTCAAAGTAGCTTAATATGCCCCCTATCAGGGTCCCAGCGGCCGCCGTTATGCTGCCTATGAAGAAGAGCAGCGATATCAGCCTGGTCCTGTTGCCCCTGCCAGTCAGGTCAGCGATTATGGCGTTCTGCACGGGCCCCACGACGCCGCCGACGCCTCCGGCCCCCATGGTGCCGGTGGCCGAGATGCCGCCAAGTATGGCAGCTGCGAAGGCCGTGGCGACGTTAAACTTCATCAACATTATAGCGGGCGTGAGCACCAGGAGGGCTGAGGATATGTAGAGTGACAACTTCCTCCCCATAAGGTCGGCCATGTAGCCAACCACTATTGAGAGGGCGGCCGTGGCGGCACCCGCGACTGCATACATTAAGCCAAGTTCGAACAGGCCCAGGTGAAGCAGGTCACGAACCATGTAGGGGAATATAACAAATATTATGCCGGCTGCGACGCTTCTGACCGACCTCAGCACCGCCAGGTAGGCCAGCGTCCTTGTTGGCTCGCCAAGGCTCCTAGGCATCTCTGTATTCCATATATCAACTATAGAGGTAAACAAACTTTTAAGTGTATAACTTCTAAAGGCGGGGGCCGGAGTGATGGAGACCCTGCTCAAGAGGCTTGAGGACATAGACGTCTCTAAGTATAACGTGAGGAGGGAACAGTACGCCACCATATTCCCGCTTAACATAATGCCGAGGGAGACAATCTACAGCGTTTACCTAGAGGCCCAGAAGAGGGCCATGCAGGCAGGCATAGCGTTCCTCAGCTGGGTCCCAAGCCAGAGGCTCGTGGTCAGGCAGCTGAGGCCGGAGGACCTGGGCCTGCCGGGGCCGGACTGGAGGTTCAAGGTAAGACAGGGCAGGAGCGGGCTGGTGAGCTACAGACTCAGGCGCGACCAGGCCATAGTAGTTTACGGCTTCTATAACCAGTCCCAGAGCCCAAAGGTGTTTCAGCTTGAGGTCATGAAGGGGGACGAGAGGAGGCTCATAGTCGTGTTACAGGATCTATACACCAAGGGCTATGATCCAATAGGCATCCTAGCTGAGTTTGAGGTCTTTAGGCCAGGCGAGGAGATCAGGGTGGTGGGCCTCTCGCTGGGTGACGGCGATGAGGAGCTCGGCATAATGGGTTATGTAGTTGAGCCCGAGGGCAGGATAAGGAGGACGAACGTTCCCTAAGGCGTAAATTTTCCTCAGGTTCCTCCACGTGCGGGCCGCGTTGGAGATGGAGTGTCCAGGCTTCATAAGTCAACCTGAGGTCTGGAGCGTTGAGGACGTGAGGGCCTATGATATCAACACCGCGTGGCTCGGCCTTCCTCTGCTCCTGCTAATGGAGAACGCGGGCAGGTCTGTGGCAGACGCCGTTGAGTGCGCACTGGGCGACGTCAGAGGCAAGGAGGTTGTAGTCTACGCTGGCAAAGGAGGGAACGGGGGTGATGCCATAGTTGCCGCCAGGCACCTGGCCCTGAGGGGGGCTGACGTCACGGTTTACCTGCTCTATGACCCTAAGCTGGTGGAGCACAGGGACGCGCTTCTGAACCTCCAGAACCTGCAGAGGCTCAGGTCAGTGAAGATAGTACACCTCGACGACCCAAGGGACTACAGACCACAGGACGTTGATGTCCTGATAGACGGGATACTTGGGGTTGGCGTCAAGGGTAAGCTGAGGGAGCCCATAGCCAGCGCACTGGCGGCCTTCAACGCCTCAAAGGGTCTCAGGGTCGCAGTTGACATACCCACAGGCCTTGACCCTGATACAGGTAAGGCTGTAGAGGGAACGGCCAGGGTAGACATAACTGTAACCATGGGTGGCCTTAAGCCTGGGCTACTGGCCGAGGAGGCGAAACCGTATGTCGGGCAGGTGCTTGTGGCTGACATAGGCACACCCAGGGACGCATACGTCTTCGCAGGGCCTGGCGACGTCGCGGCCAGGGTCCCGAGGAGGCCGAGGGACGCCTACAAAGGGGGCAACGGCAAGGTGCTCAGCGTGGGCGGCTCCTACCACTACTTCGGGGCCCCCTTCTACATGGCCTCAGCGGCCCTCTACGCCGGGGCGGACCTCTCCTTCCTGGCGGCCCCGGAGGATGTCGCTAAGTCAGCGGCGTCCTCAAACCCCGGTATAATACCGGTGCCGCTCAAGGGCGAGGTAATAGCGACTGAACACGTCAAGGCGCTTGTGGAGGAGGCAAAGCACGTGGACGCCGTGGCCATAGGCCCAGGGCTTGGCACGGCAGAGGAGACAAAGGAGGCCGTAGCTCAGCTGCTTGAGGCCCTGAGGGGCAAGCCTGTAGTTATAGACGCCGATGCCCTGAAGGTTGTTGCAGAGAGGAGGATTAAGCTTTGGCCTGAGGCCGTTCTGACGCCGCACAGGGGCGAGGCCAAGATGCTGACGGGCCACGACGGCGAGCCGCAGGACCTGGCAACCGAGATAGCCAAGACCTATGGGGCGACAGTGATAGTCAAGGCCCCTAAGCCCCCTGGCGATGTCATATGCAACCCTGAGGGCAGGTGCAGGTTTAACCTGACCGGCCACCCAGCGATGGCAGTTGGGGGCACGGGCGACGTCCTGACAGGCATAACTGCCGGCTTCCTGGCCAGGAGGGCGGCCCTCTCCAAGGACCTTAAGCCCATGAACATAGCGGCGGCCGCTGCCTGGACCTCAGGCAGGGCGGGGGAGATAGCTGTTGAGGAGAAGGGGGACAACATAACGGCCATTGACGTGCTTAACAAGGTCCAGGCCGCCATAAGGGAGGCCTACTCCCTCCTCTCGGGCGGAGGCTAACCTTATTTAGGAGCTGTGTGAGAAGCTCATGGGTAAGGCTGCTTGCTGATAAAGTGCAGGAACGGCCTCTACGTCAGTATCGGCGCCTGCAGCGGCGTTAAGGGCGTCAAAGTTGATGCGCACTGCATAGTTTACCTAAGGCCGGCAGAGGGCGGCGTCAAGCCGCTGACCTCAGCCGGCCAGTCCGTTTCGAGTGTGCAGGGCTCAAGGTCAAGGTGGATATATGCCACGGCAGCAGCTCTCTTGGACGCAGTGTTGGCCTTACTCCTCTTTCAAATTAAGAACTCGGCTGAGGCGCCATACCTGGCGGCGGCCATAGCGGCTCTGACCGCTGGCCTCGCTATATTCAGGGTCAAGACATCGCCCAGGAGGCGACGCACTACTGCAATGACTTCGATCTTTACGAGCAGGGATGAGCTGTGCATGGCTGAGGGTGTCGAGTTCGTAACCATAACGTCGGCCGAGCTCCTCCTCAGCGACTCCACAGGCAGCGTGAAGCAAGTCAGGGTGTCGCTGGCCAACGGGGTCAGGGCAACCATCTACCTTACTGACAAGGAGCTCGAGGAGCTCAGGTCAGGCAACGTGCTGAGCCCCACGCCCACCTACTGACCTCAGCCAGGCCAGCCCTTGAGTTAAAAAGTTGCTTAAGGCCTCTGCAGCTTTAGAAGACCCCGTGCAGGAGGCCGCCGTCAACTGGCACGGCAGCGCCGTTCACGTAGCTTGCCCTCTCGCTCAGGAGGAACTCGACTACCTCGCCCACCTCCTCCGGCTTGCCTATCCTGCCCAGGGGAACGTCAGCCATCTCTATCTTGAGCTCCTCCTCGTAGTTTATGCCCTTTGCCCTGGCCCTGCTCTCTATGACCTGCCTTGACCTGTCGGTCTCTATATTGCCTGGCAGAACCATGTTGACTCTTATGCCGTACTTGCCGAGCTCCCTGGCCAGGGTCCTGGTGAGGCCTGCCAGGGATATCCTTATCACGTTGCTGAGGGCCAGCACCTCAACCGGCTCCCTTATGGCAAAGCTAGAGACTATCACTATGCCGCCCCCGCTGGCCTTTAGGTGCGGCAGGGACTCCTGCACAAGCCACACGGCGCTCAGCAGGAGCTGCCTCACGCCAAGCTCCCAGTCTGCCTGGCTCAGCTCCTCAAACCTGCCAGGCCTGGGCGGGGGCGCTATGAATACCAGGCCGTCAAGGCCACCCATGGCATTCACGGCCTCTGAGACCAGCCTTGTAACGCCCTCACGGGTCGTTATGTCAGCAGTGACGCCGTGGACTTTCCCCAGCGCTGAGAGCTGGTCAATGGCCCTCCTCACGTGCTCCTCGCTGCTGCCGTTAATTGTCACCTCGTGCCCCCTGGAGAGCATAACCTTAGCGACGCCGAAGCCTATGCCCCTGCTCGAGGCAGTTATTAAGGCTCTCACGCCAGACCACCGGCAAGGAGAGGGGTCAGCCAGATAATTAAGCGCAAGGCCCGATGATGTTATTAGGACGCCGATAGGTGAGGACCCACTGCAGCACTGAGGGCTCGGCTGGCCTCGCGTTGCCCTTGAGGTATGGCGCTGCCAATTACACGTAACCCACCTGCTGAGGCTGTTGCGCAGGGGCATGCCACCCGACAGCTTCCATGTTGTGGCTCTTGGCGAATCCCAGCAGCTCGTCCAGATCCTCCATAAGCTGCGACTTGTATGCGCTCAGCACCAAGTACTCGACCCTGGAGTCCTCATCGTCTTTGCCCCTCAGCTCCTGGAGCCTGGCGTCGACGGTGCCCACCTCGTCCAGTATGTGCGCCACCTCGTCCCTGAGGAGCCTCTCCACGTGCGCGTCTATTACCTCCAACACGGACACCACAGCAATATCGCTCAAGGAGGCTTATACCCAATTACGGCAAGTAATACAAAAAACTATCATTTGCGTTCTATCTGAATGTAAAATGTTGTTATTTCATTTGCCTGGCTCCTCTGGGTAGTAGCTTATGAGCTCGACTCTTGTGCCGTCAGGCTTATACACGTATATCTTGCCTGGCTCCTCGTTAAGGGTCAGCTTATGATGGCCGTCACAGTATGGCTTGTTCTGGGAGAGGCCGCAGGCACACAAGTGGAGCTCCTTTCCATTATCAAGCTTTACAATGTAGGGGTGATTCCTCTCATGAAGCACTATCCTTGCCATTTTCGCTCACAGCTTGTAGGGAGGTTTATTAGTTAAAAAGACTTTTTAATATAGAACCCATCTGGGCCCCTTTATCAACTTCCTATCCACTTAAAGCCGTAGGCCTCATAGGCTGCCTTGAGCTCATCCCCTGAGCTCACGAGGACCCTGTACGCTTCCCTGGCCCCCTCACTGGCACCGGCGAGAAGCGCGAAGGCCAGCCTCCCCCTGAGCTCCGGCTGTGGCACCACGTAGTTGAAGCCCCAGTACTTGGCCTCGGATATCCACATAACGCCGGCGTCAACAGCGTTGCCGTAAAGCATCGGCGGTATCTCCCTGTGATGAACCCTTGTTATAAAGGAGCGCGATGCCAAGTATTCGTAAGATCCGCAGGAGCCCTGTATGACGTCCCTGACCTGGGCCCCTATGCCCTCCGTTATGGGGTTAGGTATGGCAAGCCTTGGAATCTCCTTGATGTCACACCATGAGCTGACGCTTGGCCTAGCTTCCCTGTAGGCCAACACTATAGTGTCCTCAACGTAATCGTACCTCTCCTCAACCTGCAGGCCGTCCAGGAGGGCTGGGGGCAACGACACTACCTGAGGCCTGGCAGAGAAGGTAAGCGTCCCCACCCTCAGCGGGGCTCCGAGCGCCCTCTGCCTCACTATTCCAGGCGGTATCGTCTCTACGTAAGCCCTTATGCCGTTCCTCAGTAGGATGTCAATGATCTTGTTGACTAGGAACCACTGGTTGCCAGCGAAAGACATGGGGACGCCGTCAGTATAGCCATGTATGTCGGAGAGAGAGTCATAAGGAGGCAGCGTGAGTTCCACGGCCTCCATGGTTGGTCATAGGTGTCCTGTGGCCTTTTAGCAAAAGAGCTTTCGCTTATACTCTAGCTAAACTACTTCAAGCGTCACCTCCTCAGGCAGGCCGCTGGATAAAACCCATGCCCTTACACTGCTCCTTGAAGCTATTATCCACGGTAGCGGCCATAGTCTCATGCCCTCTAGGTCCATCTGACTCGGCGCCGCGTCCCCGTCTGGATGAGTGTGGTAAAGGGCTACAACGTCTATGTGAAGGTTCTCGGCGGCTTTGTAGGCCACCACTATGTCGAGGGGGTTGGCCAGGAACTCAACCGGCGACCTGAGCAGGTTCTCAGCAGGCATGAGCGCTATTACCCTGTTGCCGATGCCTAGGCACAGGCCGCTCTCCTCCTGGAGACCCCTAGCTAGCCTTAGTAGGTGCTCAAGGAGCCCCCTGCCTATTATAAGCTCCTGAGGGCTCAGCTCAACCTCACCAGCTTGGCAGCCATAGTATCTGTGTCCACGAGGGCCATCGTTGGGCCGCCCAGGAAGGAAGCCAGCGGGCCCGGGTTTAGGATCAGCACCCCCTTCACGTACGTGAGCTCGGCCTGGTGGGTGTGGCCGTAGAGGACAGCGTCGTACCTGCCTGACTCGGCGAGAGCATGAGCTATCTCAACGGTCCCCTCAGCCGGCCCGTGGCCGTGCATCAGGAGCAGCCTCCTCCCCCCAGCGCTTATGACTCTCGGCCACCTGCCTATGTTACCGTCCATCGACCTGGCCACCTCACCCAGCATCTCGAACTCCCCGTCATTGTTGCCAAAGACGGCCTCAACCCTCGCGCCGGCCTGGCCAAGCTCCTTAAGGGTGAACGGCGATATTATGTCGCCGAGGTGTATTATCATCTTCACACCAAGGGACTTAGCCCTGAAGGCTGCCAGCCTGACAGAGTTGATGTCATCGTGTGAGTCACTAACAACGGCGACTAACAAGGCGCTGCCCCTACCGGAGGACGCTGCTGGCCCTTATTTCGCTCACGGCAGCCTCACCGGGGCTAACGTTATGAGGCTCAGTATGAGTAGCAGCGTCGCCAGCTCCACGGCCGCTGATGCGTCACGGCCTGCCTTGCCCGCGAGGCCGGTAAGCGCGTCCCTGAGCATCTGTCCCCCGTCGCTCTCTATGCCAAAGCCTGGCAGCGGGAAGGCGAAGGGGGCGGCGTTTATCAGGGCCAGGCCCATGTTAACTACGTATAGGGCCGTTGTGAGCTCGACCAGCCACCCCATTTTATAGACAGGCGTCACCTCAATGCCCAGGTGGCTGACGCCAACAGGCTTGAAGACGGCAATAGACCTCTCGACGCCCCTGTACAGGACCGTTAGCGTCACGTTGACGGCAGTGGCGTTGTTCTCAGCTCCAACGGACTTAAGCACCTGAAGGCCCTGCGTCAGGGTCCTCACGGGGATTCCGTCTATAGCTGCTATCTTCATGCCAGGGACCAGGCCGGCCGCGTAGGCCGGGCTGTTAGGGCTCACGGACACTATGGTCATGCCAGAGGCCAGCAATGGTGTCACTGCTGCAAGCACATAACCGAAGAGGAAGCCAAGAGCCACATTAGATGCTATGCCGGCCGCGTATATCATAACCCTTGACCTCAGCGGGGCCGACTTCAGAAGCCCCTCCTCTGGCTCCACGAAGGCCGCTGGCACGAAGGCCATCAACAGGAAGCCTGCGTCCTTGACCGGGACCCCAAGGGCCCTCGAGACTACAGCGTGAGAGAGCTCGTGAACTACTACCGCGACCCCTATAGCTATGAGTATGAACATGAACTCGCCTAAGCTGACGGTGACGCCAGGTATAATTGGGACGAAGCCCTCCTGTGCCGCCTGGCTGGAGCCAACCACGTACCTCTGAAGAAAGAGGGTGCCGCTGACAAAGTAGAAGTATGCCATTGCGAAGGCCGCTGCCGCCAAAGAGGCGACGCCGTAGACCTTTGCAAGCTTTGCCTTAGCCCCAGGCGGCAGGGGGCCTCTGGCGTAGCCCAGCCTGTAGATCAGTAGGAACGGGTAGAGCGTCAGCCCCTTGACGCTCCTGCGCCTCAGTAAAATGTAGACGAGAAGCCAAGCAGCTATGAAGGCCGTGGCTACAGCCGTGAGGCCTAAGTAGCTCATCTCCAGCTCCTCAGGTACTTCACCTGCTCCGGCGTGAGTTCATCTATATTTATGTCCATAGTCCTCAGCTTGAGCCTGGCGACCTCCTGGTCCTGCTCAAGCGGCACGTCATAGACCTTCGGCTGCAGCCTGCCCCTGTTGTTAACGTGGTAGAGCACCGCCAGCGCCTGGTTGGCAAAGCTCATATCCATGACCTCGCTCGGGTGACCCTCGGCGGCGACCAGGTTGACAAGGCGGCCCTCCGCAAGCAAATAGACCCTCCTGCCGTTTGTGAGCGTGTACTCCACCGTGTTGGGCCTTATCTCCCTCTTTGACTTAGCTATGGACTCAAGGTCCTGCACGCTCACCTCGACGTTGAAGTGGCCGGCGTTTGCAAGAATGGCGCCGTCCTTCATGACAAGTATGTGCTCCCTCCTCACCACGTTTATGTCGCCCGTGGCGGTTATGAATACGTCACCTATGGGCGCGGCCTCGGCCATACTCATAACGTCGAAGCCGTCCATCAGCGCCTCGAGGGCCCTGATGGGGTCAACCTCAGTGACTATGACCCTGGCTCCCATGCCTCTGGCCCTCATTGCTATGCCCCTCCCCACCCAGCCGTAGCCCGCCACCACGACCCTCTTGCCTGCCAGGAGCACGTTGGTGGCCCTCAGTATGCCGTCTATGGTGCTCTGCCCCGTCCCGTACCTGTTATCGAAGAGGTACTTGGTGAGGGCGTTGTTGACCGCTACAACAGGGTAGAGGAGCCTGCCGCTGGCCTCAAGGGCCTTCAGCCTTATGACCCCGGTGGTAGTCTCCTCGTTGCCACCTATCACATTTTTGCCGACGCTCGGCATCTCCTCGTGTATGGTCACGTGCAAGTCAGCCCCGTCGTCTACCACTATGTCTGGCGAGGCCCTGGCGGCGTCGCGTATTGCGCCAAAGTACTCCTGCTCGTTCATGCCCCTCCAGGCCTTAACTGTTACTCCCCCCTCTGCAATCGCCGCCGCCACGTCGTCCTGGGTGGACAGGGGGTTGCTCGGGGCAAGGAATATCTCCGCCCCCCATGCCCTTAAAGTCTCTATCAGGACGGCGGTCTCCTTGGTCACATGAAGCGCCGCGGAGATCCTGTAGCCCTTTAATGGCCTGGAGTCCTGGTACTTCTTCCTCAGCTCCATGAGGACAGGCATGTGGGCCTCGGCCCACTCTATCTTAAGCCTCCCCTCCTTTGAAAGCGAGAGGTCCTTGACCTTAGCCTCCACTGAGCTTCCCCCGCAGGAAAAGCTGCCTCACGTTAAAATATGCGCGGGGGCCGCAACCGCTCAGCGGGTGAACGGCTCCTTACCAGCGTAGACTGCCAGCGGGCCGAGGGAGTCTTCTATCTCCAGGAGCCTGTTGTACTTGGCCAGCCTCTCGCTCCTCGCTGGGGCCCCTGTCTTTATGAGTCCCGCCCCGACTGCCACGGCCAGGTCAGCTATGAATGGGTCCTCCGTGTCGCCGCTCCTGTGGCTTATCACTGGCCTTACGCCGGCGTTCCTGGCCATCCTCACATAGTCCAGGGTCTCGGTCAGCGTGCCCACCTGGTTCACCTTGACCAGGGCCCCGTTGGTTGCCTTAGCCTCTATGCCCCTCTTCAGGTACTTGACGTTAGTGGCGTAGAGGTCATCGCCAACTATGAGGACCCTCGAGCCAAGCTTAGCCGTTATCTCTGTGAAGTGCTGAAGGTCGTCCTCATGGAACGGGTCCTCGAGGTAAGCTATGCTGAACTCGTCAACTAGCTGGGAGTAGAGCTCCAGCAGCTCCCCGGGCTCGTATAGCTTGCCGTCGACCCTGTAAGCCTTCTTCTCAGGATCGTAGAACTCAGAGGAGGCGGCGTCAAGGCCTAGGAGGAAGTCAGAGCCCAGCTCGTAGCCGGCTGACTTTATAGCTGCCCTGAGGGCCTCAAGGGCCTCCCTGACCTCCTTCATAGGCGGGGCGTAGCCGCCCTCGTCACCCACGTTGGTTGAAGTCTTGCCATACTTGTCCGTCAGGTAGGACTTGAGCGACTTGTAGACCTCAACTGCCATCCTCATGGCCTCTGCAAACGAGGCGGCGCCAGCGGGTATCATTATAAACTCCTGGAACGCCAGGTCATTGCCAGCGTGGACGCCGCCGTTTATCACGTTCATGAGCGGCGTCGGAAGCACCTTGGCCCCAGGGCCACCCAGGTACTCGTAGAGCTCAACGCCAGAGGAAGCGGCCGCAGCCTTCGCCACTGCTATGCTTGTGGCAGTGGTCACGTTGCCCCCGAGCCTCGACTTGTTGGGGGTGCCGTCAATCTCTATCATAACGCCGTCTATAAGGGCCTGCCTCCTTGAGTCAAGCCCTATGAGCCTTGGGGAGAGCAGCGTGTTGACATTTGAGAGCGCCTGTCCAACCCCCATGCCGCCCCAGCCCCTGCCCCCGTCCCTCTTCTCAATGGCCTCCTTGGTGCTCTTGCTGGCCCCGCTGGGCGCTATCCCAACCCCGACGCCACCCTTTGTCTTCACTATTACCTTAACAGTTGGGTTGCCCCTGGAGTCAAGCGCCAGGACGCCGTGAACATATGATATTATAAAGTCCTCATCCCCTGCCACGCCTCTCACCGCAGTAAGGGGAAACCGGTGACATTAAAAATAACGAGGCCTTATACCTAGGCTAGTTAATGTGACATCGTAAACGTGAAGACTTTCACGGTTTGGTCTTCCAGGGCACCAAGGACTATTAATTGGTTGAAGACTTGCAGGGAGGCCTCCCGAGAGCATCAGGTATTTTAGCATGCTGTCCACAGGAGAGGCTGGGACGAGACTTGCCAAGGAAGTCAAAGGATAAGTCGAACGATCCCTTCACGTGCCCCGTGTGCGGTGTCAGGGTGTCGGCTCCAGAGAGGACGTGGACCCTAGTCTCCCCGATACCCGATAGGGAGGGAAGAGTAACGATAACTATCATGGGGGCCTTTAGGTGCCCCAACGGTCACACCTGGAAGGCTGTCATAAAGAAGTTCAAGAGCGGCGAGGAAGCCCAGGGTGAGGTGGAGCAGCCAGCCGAGAAGGAGGAGGGCGAGGTCATAACACTTGACATTTCCGACATCCAGAACTTCAACGATGAGGAACCACGCGACGAGGAAGAGGAGGGCTGAGCCAGCGGTCTGCTGTCCTTTTTCGACATTCAAGTAACCCTTTCCTTCAAGTCAGGCCCTCGCTGAGCGCCATCAAAACTCTTGCATGTGATTACGCTGAAATTGATCTGTTCGGGTATCAACAACACTTATAGCTTATTAAGGCGAAGGAGGCTGCACTGGGGTTCAGCTCTCATATAGGTTCATGTTGCCTTACGGTCATCGCCTCATCCCTGTTCCCCCGCACCCCGCTCGGGGTTTCATCGGGCTTGGGGGCGTTCAGGGCCACCCCAGGGGCCCCACATCTTGAGTGCTCGGTTACGTACCTCCTGTTGTATATGCTGATTGCGGTGACAACTTATAAAACTATATGAAAGTTGAAACAGCTACGTGGGGCGGTGGTCATATTGGCCACGCTATTAGTCCTGGTGACAGCCCCGAAGGGTGATGGAAATAGGATAGCTTCCGAGCTGCTAAAGGAGAGGGTCGCAGCCTGCGTTAACGTTGTAAGCGGCGTTCGTAGCTCTTATTGGTGGGAGAACAGGATAGAGGAGGCCGACGAGGACCTGCTTCTCATAAAGACCGCCGAGGCCGTTTACCCAAGGCTTGAGGAGGTCATAAGAAGGGTGCACCCTTACAAGGTCCCTGAGGTGCTTGCGCTGAGGGTTGAGAGGGGCCTGGCAGAATACGTTTCCTGGGTTGAAGGCTCAGTTTCGCCGAGGTCCCAGGAATCCAAGGCTTGAGCTAAGTCTCCTGTGACCTTATAGCTATCAAAGCGCCAAACCATAAACGACTAGGCCGGCACGGGGGCAACGGTGACCGCATGTCAAGGAGAGGCCTGCAGCTGGTGGAAGCTACAATAGTCGACCACGTTGCAAGGATAGCGAGCGGCCTCGAGAGCCCTGACAGCGTTGACCTTAGCATGCTGTCTGGCCACTACACGGAGGCCGTGAGGCTCGTTGGGCTCAGGCTCAGGAAGGTTAAGGATGGAGTCCTCGTGTGCGCCCTCTGCGACGAGCGCAGGGGCACGTTCACTCCTCGGGGGTATTACTTTCATCTTGTTCGCTCTCACTACCCTGAGATTCTTGATCTTGTGAGACGGGAGGCCTCAAGGATAGCAGGAGCCTCGAGAGCCTCGGGCCCCTTATGACCCTCACGCCGTCCTCCAGCTGAAGGACCACGTACTCTACGTCATCTTCAGCCTTCAGCGGGCCGTCGAAGACGTACGTGTCTGGGGGCGCGTCGTACCACTCAAGCGAGCTCAGGTTAAGCCTGGCCATGCCCTCGGACTGAACAGATGACAGCGTGCCTGTCCTTATGACCGCAAGCCTAAGGAGCTTCTTGGGCGTGTGACTAAGTTGCCTGGTGGCGGTCCTGTCCCTGACGCCCTCCCCTATTACATACTTGGTCTCAGGCGACTCGCCAGTTATTATGACGAAGTCCCCCTTCCTCTCCCTCATAAGCCTCTCAGCCTCGCTGAGCATTGCATCTAGCACGGACCCCTTGACGTCCATTACATCATCAGCCACCGGATTCATGACCTCAAGCTCTACAGGTCCTATGGTCAACGTCCTCCTCTTGAACCACCTCACCTGGAGCTTTGTCATTGGTCTCCCTCGCTAATTAGTGGCTTCAAAGTATTTAATAGGTATCAGCGTGCTTTTACAACTATTAAATACATCAGTTATTCCTTTCTGTATCTTCATCCCTTATAATTTCTAACAGTATTAATTTATAAATGGTGTCCAGGGCTATGTCAAACGAGCCCCCAGCGCTTGGGCTTAAGCAGGAGATGTACATAATAAAGGGCGAGAGCGCCTTCACCTACCTCCCCATAATCAGGGAGCTCGAGACCAGGGGCGTTAAAGTCATAAGCTTTGGCATAGGCCAGCCTGACTTTCCAACGCCTGCCCACATAAGGGAGGCCGCCAAGGACGCCCTTGACCAGGGCTTCACCGGCTACACGGAGACAGCGGGCATACCTGAGCTCAGGGAGGCCATAGCTGACTACCTGAACAGCAGGTACGGCTCTGACGTCAAGCCTGATGAGATCATAGTGACCACTGGGACCAAGACTGCCTTATTCATGGCTGGCGCGGCCTACCTGAGGCCAGGCGACGAGGCCATAGTTATAGAGCCGGCCTACTACGCCTACTCCCAGATAACCAAGTTCTTTGGAGCAAAGCCTAAGGTCGTCACCATGGACTTTGAGCCTGGGAAGGGCTTCAGCCTGGACCTCGGCAAGGTTGAGGAAGCCATAACTGATAGGACAAGGCTCCTCTTCCTCAACAACCCTAACAACCCGACGGGCCTTGTCCTGGGTCGTAAGCAGGTCGAGGAGCTGATGGACGTCGCTGCCAGGAAGGGAGTTGTGGTCGTAGCTGACGAGATTTACGATAACTTCGTATATGATGGTGACTTCGGGAGCACTATAAGTCACGCGGGCTGGAGGGACAACCTGATCTACATAAATGGCTTCTCCAAGACCTTCTCAATGACCGGCTGGAGGCTTGGCTACATAGTGGCCAGACGTGAGGTCGTCAACAGAATGCTGGACCTCGCCGTGTCAGTGTACAGCTGCGCCACCAGCATAGCCCAGAAGGCCGGCGTAGCCGCCCTGAGGGGCGACTGGTCGCCCGTGAGGTCAATGATAGACGAGTTTAAGAGGAGGAGGGATGCAATCTACAGCCTCCTTAAGGACGTCCCCGGCTTCGAGGCCTATAAGCCCCAGGGAGCCTTCTACATGTTCCCCAGGATCTCAGGCCTTCTCAAGGCCGCTGGATTTAACACCACAGAGGAGCTCGTCAACAAGCTCCTCTACGAGAAGGGAGTTCTCGTGCTACCTGGAAACACCTTCTCCGAGAGCATGGGCAGGAACTTCGTTAGATTCAGCTTCGCCACGTCGCTTGATAACATAGTTGAGGGCGTGAAGAGGATAGCGGAGTTTGCAAATAAAGTCATGAGGAGGTAGGATCACCCCAGCTATATTAAGGGGCTGTTTCTCGATTGGCTGAAAGCCAGAAATCCTTTTTATTTAACTTTATGGGGGGCTAAGGGGGCGAAAGTCCCCTCCGTGAGGTGGGGGATGGATAGCCCCCTTATAGAAACCTTTTTTATAGTTATCAATCATAGACATGTGCAGACCTCTGGCTGTAAGGGCTGAGGCCGCCCTGGGAGGCAGGAAATCATCACCGCGAAGTGGGGGTGCCCTGCCCGTGAGGGCGGGGCAGTTCACCTACAACGGACCCTCCGAGGTCTTACAAGTGGCTGTTAAGATCGAAGCCCTTCTTAAGAAACGTTAATAACCCCCATGAGGGCCTTAGAACTCATAGGTGCGACGTTGCATAGACGAGGCAAGGCCGCAGTTATCGGCGGCGGCCTCTCAGGTCTCTGGCTCTCTTATGAGCTCGCCCGAAGGGGCTACAGTGTAACCCTCTACGAAGCTAACTCCATAGGCTACGGGGCCTCGTCAAGGGCCGCCGGGATAATCTCGCTGCAGCTACCAGCCTTTCTGCTGAAGTACGCCGCGGACGGCTTCAGGGCCTACCTTGAAGCCGGCCTGGAGCGAGTGGTGAGGAGTCTCTGGATCCCTAGACAGGACGAGCTGCACTGCATAAAGTGCATCACCTCGTTCCTCAGCTCCGAGGGTATATACGCCGAGCTCATGAAGTTGGAGGAGGTAAGCGAGAAGCTCAGCGGCCTGGCCGGCGATGGCGACGAGCCGGTAGTAATGATGGACCAGGGCATGGCAAGCCCAGGCGACGCCATAAATTTCCTTATAAGGGCTCTCTCAATGATGGACTTTAGCGTAAAGTATGGCCCTGTCTTGAGGAAGGGCAATAGGCTCCTCCATGAGGGCCTCCCGATAGAGGCTGACCTGACGTTCGTGGCCGCCGGCCCCTGGACCCCGCTGCTGGTGAACGTCAATGGCAACCTTAAGATCTACAGGTGCGCCGCCCACAGCGTGAAGGGGGATGTCCCTGACATCATAGTTGAGGATGACATAAATGGCTTCTACATAGTCCCTGAGTCGAGAGACCAGGCGATAATAGGGGGGTGGGACTCCGAGCTCACGAGGCCGGAGGACGGCTTTAGGTTGAGCAGCCCCGAGGCTTACGAGGTGTTAGAGCTTGTTGCGACGAGGCTTCCAAGAGCTGAGAGCTTCTACCCAGTCTCGTCGTGGGCCGCCCCCTGCGTCTCCGGCGCTGACGGGCTGCCAGTAGTTGGCAAGCTTGATGAGGTCTACGTCCTCACAGGCCTTAATGGGGCAGGCCTCACGCTGTCCCCAGGACTCTCAAGGCTGCTTGTTGACATAGCAGAGGGGATAGCCAAGGAGGACGAGAGACTGTCGCCGTCAAGGCTCCTCAAGGGAAGGCTAAGCGGGCCCGAGGAGCCCTTTGACAGGCTGTGCGATTAACATGGATTAAAATTCTAATTTATTAATTATAAAGAGCCTACGGCGAGAGCGTCACTTCATCGCCGATGCTGACCTTCAGCTGCTGTGAGGCGTTGCCCTGGTTTATTGCAAGCTCCATAAACCCAAAGCTATTTATGTAGATTACAGCGTCGCCAGGCTTGACGTCGCCAAAGGTCCTTCCAACGTTAAACGCGTACTGGGCCCCCCTGACGGTCACCGTGACCCTGCCCCTCGGAAGCCTGTAGTCCCTCTGAGTGAGGCCAAGGGCCACGTTGCCAAAGCCATCTATGTAAACGACCCTAGTGCGCGTGAGGCCGTTCAAGCGAGCGGCATACCTGAGCCTAAGCGACGTGAGTGACCTTATGTCAGCAGGGGAGGCAAACTTGACGGGATCAACGCCTTTAGCTATGAGGGCTGCGGCCGGCGCGAAGACGTCCCTGCCGTGAAACGTGTACGAGAGCGGCGCGTAGGAGAAGGCCCTAATGCCGGCCAGCGAGCGGACCCTGGAGTAGTCTATGGCATACACTTCCCTTATGCCGTCCTCAGCAGCAGCCTCATATATGACGCCGTTGTCAGGGGCTACAAAGTAGTAGTTGTTGGTCCTCACAACGACAGCCCTCCTCTTGGTGCCCACGCCGGGGTCTACCACTACCATTATGACGGAGCCCTGGGGGAGCCACCTGTAGGAGGAGTATGTTATGTAGCTGCCAGCTAGTATTGAGAACTTAGGCACCTTGTTGTCTATCCTCACGACGCTCACGGAGGGGTCTATTGACTTAATGATGGACTCCACAATGCCGTCGTAGACAGAGTCCCCAAAGTCAGTTATGAGACCAATAAGCCCAGGCAGTCCAGGTCACCTGTGTAGCTCACGCGAAGAAGAGCATTAATACTGTCACCTTGTAAATTTAAAATGAAAACATTAAAACAAATAATTAGACTCTGAGGTACCCTATGGTAACGGCGATTATAATTGCGACTATCACTAGCGCAACAATAGCCCACACGTAGTAGCTACTGGGGGCGCTATGGCTGCTTGAGGTGCTCTGGAGTGTGCTCGTTGCGCTGTTAGCAATGTGCACAAGACTTGGGTTGAAGGTCAGCTGGTTTGCCTCAAAGGTCGACGAACCTATCAGTAGACCATAACTGCTCACAGGCACGACATAGCTGCCCAGCTGCGAGACGTTGAGCGGAGCGTAGAGGTAAACCGTGACCTGTGATCCTGGTTTCACGTAAATGTCATTCACAACAGCTACGTCAACGCCCGGGCGCAGGGTGACCTCGGCACTAGCGTTGGCTGTGCCATTGTCTACTATCACTATAACGTGAACTGGCACGCGGAGTGGGAGGCCTAGGCTGTCGTTAATGAAAACAGCCGCAGTGTTGTTACCTGGGTGCGAGACGATGCCGCTTGGAACTATGAGCGACATCTGGGACCTCACGTAGCCCACTATGGCGCTGTCATAGACTATGGGCTGCGCAGAGAACCACTGCGGCCCGTTGTTGGGCGGCCCAGCCTGCCACGTCCAGTCGCTGCCCTCGCTTACGTAGAGCCAGTTCCACATGGTGTAGTACATGTAGAGCGGGTTGGCCTCAGGGGCGCCGTTCACAGCAACGTATGCCGGCATACCCGTCATGGCCTCAAAGGCAGCTACGCTGGCGTTGGGGGCGTGGGCAAAGGAGAGGGGGACTATTGGTGATATAGGCATGCCGAGCAGGTTAGAGAAGGCCACCAGGTACTCCCTGGCTAGGCTCACGTTGTCCCATATGCGGACCTTCCCCACGTAGCCGTTGTTCCAGTTGTTGAGGTTCGTTGCCCAGCTCTCCTCCGGCAGGTTTGTGAGCACGGCAGCCACAGGGTGAGTGGCTATGGCCTGGTTCACCGTCTGGGTGACGAGCCAGCCCTCGCCCTCAGCCTCCGAAAGCGCCTGGTAGATGGCGTAGAGGTCCTCTCCTGAGAGCGGCATCGGGTTGAATATTATCGGGTTCTCGCCGTCAAGGGCAATTACAACTACGGCATCTGGGTGCTCAATGTAAACCTTGGCCAGGTAATCTATGAGCTCCTGCTGTGTCAGTTGAGGTGACTGGCTGAAGAAGAGGAAGCCGAACATGTTAGAGAGGTTAGTGTCCCTGAACAGCACGTAGATCCTCTGGCCGATGGAGTTCTGGACAACATAGACGCCGTAGGGCCCGTTGCTAAGGTTACCTGAGACAACGGTGAGTGCAGGGGCCATCTGGACGAAGGCCTGGTAGTCAAGGACAGTCTCATTTATGCCCGCGTCAGCGTAGAGCCACAGCAGGCCCATGTTGAAGGCCATCTCTGGGGTCCAGGCGCCGTTGGCGTTGACACCAAACATGTACTTAGTCATGTTCTTGCCCATGAGGAGCTGGGCCAGTAGGTCTGACTGCCAGCCGTTGTCATACTCTATTGCCATGAGCGGGTGGTAGAACGGGACAGTAAGGACCTGAAGCCTGCCCTCCTGGACGAGCTTCCTGTAGAGGGCTATGGTCTCCTTAGTGGCGTTTATGTCATGGGTCACGTTCACGCCCGTCGTCAGGAAGGTCGGGCTGCTCTGGTGCAGGAACGCCTCCCACTGGTATAGGAGGACCGGCGTGAAGTCTATGGTCACGTTCAGGTTGGGGAACTCGTTAAGGAGCATGGCCTGGAGCTCGTAGGCGCCGACCAGCTGCCCGTTCCACTCCATGTCCTGGCCTGTGTGTATTTGCACCCACGGCTGGCCCCAGGTTCCGTTTGGCTCGAGGTAGAGGGGCTGGTGCATGTTCCAGACTATGACGACGCTCACGGGCTTCCTGTTTGTTGTATTGAGGACTATGAGCTGAGGCAGCGAGGTGTTCTGCCAGAGGCCCGACGCGCCCACGAGGAAGTAAACGTTATAGAACCCCATGGAGAAGTTAGCCGGGAACTCTATTGATATGTTTGAGTAGCCGGAGGGTATTGTCAGCGTTGAGTTATAGACTGTCTTGGTGCCGACCACCAGGGCTACATCATAACTGGTCGAGGACCCCTCGTTCTGGACGGTCACGTTGACCCCCACTTGCTGGCCTACAAGGTAAACTAGCTGGCTGTAGTGGACTGCGACAACGTGGACAGTTGTGTAGACGTCCTGTATGGCGAAGTTGGCGCTCGAGCTCACGTTGCTGTTGTGTATCCACCAGCCCGTAGTGTTGTCGTGGTAGACCCACTGCACCCACTGTCCAGGCGTGAAGGGCCCTATAATTGCTGTGTAGTTGCCCCAGAGCGGGTTATACTGCATAACGCTGATGTTGTTGCCCGACCCTCCAGCCGTCGTATGCCAGGGCAGGCCAGTCTGGGGGCCCGTGGTGAGGCCCCACCAGAGCAACATTGTGTCAGGGGGCCTGCCTATTGCTGTTATAACTATTGAGCCGTTGGGAAGCACCCAGGCCTTAGTGTAGCCTACTACGTTCATGGGAGGGTTGATTATCACGTTCCAGTTCCAGAACGCGTGGTTGTCGTAGTTTATCCACTGGCTCCCGTTGACGTTGAAGACGTAGGCCACCCAGGTGCCATTCTTGAAGGGCCCTATGGTCGCCTCAAAGGCGCCTGTGGAGCTGCTGTACGTCATAGGCGTCTCCATGTTGCCCGAGGTGCCATTTGTCGTGTACCACGGCCCCTGCGGGTAAGGCTCTACGCCCCACCACAGGAGAACCTTTGATGAAGGCGGGACGCCGTAGAGGTAGACCGTTAGGTAGCCCGTCGACGTAACCGTGAAGTTCGAGTAGACCTCCGGGCTGCCCTGGGCCTTGGCCCTCAGCGATGTTAAGTTGCCTGCCAGGGGCGCAAGGACTGCTATTACTATTAGAAGCAGCAAAAGAGATGAGGAGGCACCTTTTGAGATCCTCACGCTTTCACCTCGGGTGCAAGGGTTACGTTAGCTATATATAAAGACTATAAGCAATGCCGCTCGGGCGCACTACTAAGTCTTTTGTAGGACGACGCCTGGCCTCTGACCTACCTCCCCGCCCGGAAGGGGCGGGAGCTTCCCTTCTAGGGCAGGTGAAGCCCTAAAGGATCGAGGCCCCCTTGATCCTGGCAGTAAATGGCCTGTTAAGGTCCCCCGAGAGACTTATTGACGCCTCAGGAAGCACAGTCCTTAGCACATCAATGACAGTCCTGGCGTGAAGGGTCAGCGAGGCCCCTCCGAGCTCGCTGGTCCCGCCTGCAAGAGCGGCGTAGATTAACAGCATGTCTGAGGCATGTCTATCTAGCGCCATGCCTGTTGAGAGGTCCTCCAGCAGCGACCTCGCGGCCTCCCTTCCTACCTCCTCGGCCGGCTTCCCCCTCTCGCCCAGCGCGTCGCCGCCTAGGACAGAGCTCTCCGTCACGGCCCACACTAGTATGCCGCTCCCAGGCCCCAGGTGGGGGTCTTTAGCGCTCTCGTAACTCTCAGTCATTATGTTCACTGGCGACCCCAGCCTTTTCAGGAGCTCAGCTGCGGCCGACGCCTGCCTCTGGGCGACGTGAGCCGGCAGCCTGACGCAGTGACTAAGGCCCTCCACCCTGATGACCTTCCCAGAACTCACGAGGCTGACGGGCCTCAGGGGGCCCTCCTTCCTAAGCGTGACCACCACCTCACCCCCTCCCCTTGGGTAGTGCCCCCTCCTCAGCAGCCTGATGTCAAGGCTTATGTTGAACTTGGCCAGGAGCGGCGCCAGGACGAACCTGTAGTAGTCTATGGGCGGGGCCTTAGGCACGTCAGTCCCTCCCCTGACCCTAGCTGTGGCCTCGCCGGCCGCAGCCATCACAGGCATTATTGCCTGAAGGAGCAGCGTGACGCTGCCAGCTGTGCCTATGTCGAAGAAGTAGCTGCCGCCTGTAGGCCTCCCAGGATAGAACGTGACCTCCGTGGAGCCCAGGCTCAGCCCCTCCACCTTACCCCTTGAGATCTCAGCCACGGCCTTGACTGAGGTCATGTGCTGGCGCTGAAGCCCAGGCCTCTGCCTCTTGACCCTTATGTTATAGACCCTCACGGGCCTTTCAAGGACTGCTGCCACCGCTAAGGCCGTCCTGAGGACCTGGCCTCCCCCTTCGCCGACGCTCCCGTCGACCTCTATGACGTTCAACTCGCTCACCTAGGGGAAGCCTCTCGGTAAGCGTAGATAAGGCCCTTAAAGGCTCCTCACCACCTAAGTTAAAGGCCATAGGGGACCCGCAAACGCGCGCTGACTTAAGCCTATTACGAACCTCAGCCAATAAGGGCAGGGGACCCCGTTGAAGGTGCTAGTAGCTGGCCTGACGCCAAGGGACACAGGTAAGACTACGCTGGCGGCCAGTCTTGTAGCTCAGCTGATAAGGGAGGGGTTCACGGTGGCGCCCTCAAAGCCCCTCGGCGCAACCGACCTCTGGGGCTCGCCTAGGGCGCTCGCGTACACGCGCAGCCTTCACATACTGGCGACTGGGGACGGGTACACGCTCTTTAAGGCAGCTGGGGAGAGGCTGCCCCTTGAGGTCGTGAACCCTGTCGGGGCGCTCCTCGTACCGACGCCGAGGTCCCTGTACTCGAGCAGGACGGCCTATGAGATGTCGCTGGCCCAGCCCCACGGCAGGGCTGCGCTCATCCGGGTAACCTCATGCGTCAGCAGCAGCGCCAGTGTCCACATGGTTAACGTTGACGCGCTCTCAAAGACCTCTAAGCTCGTCGAGAACGAAGTACAGGACATAGTTGCCTACCTCTCCCCTCCGCCCGTGCAGGTGGACGAGCGCGTTGCAACGGGCATATTCACGGGCTCGGCCAGCGAGGCGGCTGACAGCTGCATACTCCTCGAGGAGAGGTCAAGCGACGTAGTGGTTATAGAGTCTAATAGCGACGTGGCCGCGCCCACGCCTGCGTCCGCCGCGCCGGACCTGGTTGTACTGGTGTCGCCTGGGGAGGCCTACATAGTTGACGGCAGGAGGTACAGGAACGCCATGGAGGTCCTGATGCTCAGCGGGAAGCCGTGGGTCTCTAAAGCATCGGAGCTCTTCGACCTGACGGGCTCCATGAGCCGGGTGGAGCTGCCTATACTGGAGGACCCTGAGGAGGGCTACGGGCCTGAGGTAACGGAGCCTATAGTTGACGCGATTAAGAGCAAAACAGCCGCCAAGAGCGCCTGAGCCGCTTTATGTAAGGGCGCGAGCACTAATAGTCCTCGCAACATATGGAGAAGGGCGCGCTTGTTCGAACTGGCACGGCATCCAATCCTTAGGCTAAACTATGTAGTGATATACAGCATATCAGCGCGCTTAAAGTTCGTAGCGCGCTTACCAATTCTCTACAAATAGAAAGTTTAAATAGATCTACTCTCCTATAATAGAAAGTGGGAAGGAGCTATGTTGTTCATGGACATACTTGACATACTGCTCCAGGTCCTGGCCTGGGGTCTCCTGGTCGGCGCCGCCTGGGTCCTGCTGAGGTTCGGGATGCCGAGAGGGGAGACTGAGAAGCTTGACAAGGGCTTCGGCTACGCCTTCTTCACGATAGGCCTCTACGCCTTCATAACCGGCCTCTGGGCGACCTTCGTGTGGCCGCTGCCCAGCAGCTACAATATTGTGCTCTCCGACCCCTACGCGCTCTTTGGCATAGCCTACCTGGCCCTCGGCCTCGCCCTGATCTACGGGGCTGACCTCAGGGGCATCATGTACATGATAGCATTCCTCTCGCTGTCGGTCTTCATCTACAGCGCTGACATTTATCACTACGGCATGACTAGCGAGCCCGCCGCAGCGGCAGCAATGTACATAATAATCGCCCTGGCAGCCCTCCTGAGCCCCCTGCTGACCTACAAGAGGACCTCCAGGTGGTTCGCCTACATTGAGGTAGTGCTCCTCGTACTAGGGGCCCTCCTAGCGGCCTACATTGGGGCCTCGGCAACTTTCGAGCACACTGCTGACTGGATGAAGTGGGTGCCCTTCTACGGATGAGCATGTTTGTGCCAAGCCTTATCTTAGACTTTTTAAAACTTCTTTTTTCGTCTAAGGTGATGGGCCTTGGGCGAGATTCCCACAGAGGATGGGGTCTACCTCTTTGAGCCGGGGAGAGGGTGGCTTAAGCTGGCCACTCTCTTAACGCCATCCTCCCTGAAGAATGGAATCAGCATGATATACTTTAAGAACAACTGGTGCGTCCCCTGCAGAGTGCTTGACCTGAAGATGCCAGATATCATTAGGATGTACTCGTGCAAGGCGTCACTTTATGTGGTAACCTGCAAGTGGTTCACGTCGCTCTGCCTAGACATCGTAGCTAGAAGGGCCTTCCAGGCATTTAAGGTAACAGACTCGCCTACGCTCTGGTGGGCCGTGGTTTCCGGGGGCAGAATAGTTAAGGAGGTTCGCATAGCCGGCGTGCCCTCGATCGCGGAGCTGAGGAAGTACGTGAGCGACAACCTAGGCATCAGGCCCTGCAGGGCGTCCTCTAGGTCGCAAGCACGTGAGTCTTAAAGCCCGACAACTCATTATAATTAAAGCGCATGAACGTTCACAATAAAAGCCTGCCCGCCTAGCTCCGACAGGGCGGCGGGTGAAGTTAGTTGTGCCCGGAGGAAGCCCCACGGGGCGATGACGCTCTCCGGGGTATCAGACGCCGCCTCGATGAGGTCATAAAGGCCCTGCCCCAGGAGAGGGGCGTCTACGCTCTCTGCTTCAGGCTTGATAGGGAAGTTAACATTACTAACAGGAGTGGCAAGGTAATAGCCTCGGTTGGCCCGGGCCTAGTACTTTACGTGGGGAGCGCAGGTGGCCCTGGGGGGCTGAGGGCCAGGCTCTCAAGGCATTTGATGGGCGCCTCAAGGTGCTGGTGGCACGTGGACTGCGTTTCGGGCGCCGCCAGTTCCGTTAAGTTTGTGTTTTACGTCACCGGCAGCTCTGGGGTCGAGAGTGAGGACTCGCTGGCGAGGAGGCTGGCAGGCCTGAGCTCCCTTAGGCCCATAGGCCGCGTCGGGGCCACGGACGCCAGCGAACCCCACATGTTCATATGTCATGACGAGGATTCAGTTATCGCAGCCCTGATGCCCTTGGGCAAGCTCATAAGACTACGGGGGCGCAGTGCCGAAGCATTATGAGGTCTGGCGCCTAGCCATGCCTCGCCCTGCGGCCTGCTTTTTACTTTCCCCTGCCCTGAGGCGCAGGGCCGCAGGGCTTGAAGGTTAAGGCTGTAATCTTTGACGTTGACGGCGTCCTCACGGAGGTGAAGAGCAGCTGGGGGTTCGTCCACGAGGCCCTCGGCGTCGCTGATAAGGCTAAGAAATACGCCGAGATGTTCAGGAAAGGTGAGATAAGCTACCAGGACTGGCTTAGGCTTGACACGGGCCTCTGGGTAGAGGCTACCAACGGACAGATAACGAGGTGGGACCTTGAGAGAGTGCTCTCAAGGATTCCCCTGAGGTCCTGCATTAAGGACGTCTCAGTTTGCATTCACAGGATGGGCAAGAGGATAGCACTGCTGAGCGGCGGCATAGACCTCCTCGTAGCCAGGGTCGCCGACGCAATAGGAGCTGACCTCTGGACGGCCAACATGTTGAGCTTCGACTCAAGGTGGAGGCTCGTACCTGGAGGAGTGGCTGCTGTGGGCGTTAACAAGGGCAGGGCGATAAAGCTTCTCGCCGGCGAGCTCGGCGTCAGGCTTGAGGAGGTCCTCTACGTGGGCGACTCCGAGTGGGACTCCGAGGCCATGAAGCTCGTGGGCTTCCCGGTGGCCTTAGGCGACGACGAGTCCCTGAACGGGGTGGCCAAGTATAGGATAAAGAGGCTCTCAGAGGTCTGCGACCTGCTGAGAAAAATAGAGATAGGGGAAGCCTAGCTGACCTCCTCCCCGCCCTGAGGGCGAGGCTTGCCGTTCACTTTGTCACTGGCCCTTGAGGGCCTTAAGGTCGGCGTGCCTTATGTAGCCAACAAGCACGTCCGTGTACTCGGTAGTTGATATTGGCGTTATGCCCCCCATCTCCCTTGCCAGGTCGTAGGTCACCTGCTTGTGGGCTATCGCCTGCCTGACGGCGTACTCCACGAGCAGCCTCACCTCAGACCATCCGACGAAGTCGCTGAGCAGGTACATGCCGCTCAATATCTCAGCCGTTGGATTTATCACGTTCTTGCCGGCATACTTGGGGGCGCTGCCGTGGACGGGCTCAGCCACGGCGACGCCGTCACCCATATCAAGGCCTGCAGCCATGCCTATGCCGCCCACTAAGGCGTTGGCCTCGTCGCTTATGTAGTCGCCGTTCAGGTTAGGTGTCACTATAACGTTATAGTCGCCTGGCCTAGTTATTATCTGCTGCAACATGTTGTCGGCTATCCTGTCGTTCACTATTATCTTGCCCTCAGGGATCTTGCCGCCGTACTTTGTGTTAACCTCGTCCTCGGTAACAACGTAGTCCCTGAACTCCGAGAGTATGAGGTCATAGGCCCACTGCCTGAAGGCGCCCTCCGTGTACTTCATTATGTTGCCCTTGTGCATTATTGTGACGTGCTTGTAGCCGTTCCTTATGGCCCACTCCATGGCTCTCCTGACGTGCCTCTGCGTCCTCCACTTTGATATGGGCTTTATGCCTATGCCCGTGTCGGGGGTCAGCTCGATGCCAAGCTCCTTCTTGAGGAAGTCCCTGAGCTTCTGGGCCTCAGCACTGTCGAACTGCCACTCTATGCCGGCGTAGACGTCCTCCGTGTTCTCCCTGAATATCACCCAGTCTATCTTCTCTGGGTGGCAGTGGGGAGTTGGCTGGCCGTACCACTTCACGGGCCTCACGTTAGAGTAGAGGTCAAGCACCATCCTCAGCGTCACGTTAAGGCTCCTGAAGCCGCCGCCCACGGGGGTGGTCAGGGGTCCCTTCAGGTTGACGCGGGCCATCTTAAACGCCTGAAGAGTGCCATCGGGCAAGAGGGAGTTGCACTCCTTCTGCGCCTCCTCGCCGGCCGTGACCTCCCACCAGACTATCCTCCTTGAGCCGCCGTAGGCCTTATCAACCGCAGCGTCGAGAACCCTCTTGGCGCTCTCTACGATCTCAGGCCCTATGCCATCGCCCTTGAAGTAGGCCACTATCAGGTTGTCAGGCACTATCAGCTTCCCGTTCTCAAACTTGGCCAGCTGCCCCTCTGAAGGAGGCTTAACCTCGTCGGCCGTACATGGGTGAGACACCATGAATGGTCCCAGTGAGGAGTATGTATGGGTCTTTAAAAACGTTCAATGACAGTCTATTACGTCAAGCCTAAGATTTCCCTTAGTGTCTTGTCGTAGGGTTTTCTGGCAACGCCCTTCTCTGTTATAATGCCGCTCACGAGCTCCGGTGGCGTCACGTCGAAAGCCGGGTTCCAGGCCTCCACGTCCTCAACCGTTATGGCAAGACGCCCCAGGACGGTCTTGACCTCGTCAGGGGACCTCTCCTCTATTGTTATTGACTCCTCCCCCATGACGGGCTGTATAGTGCTTGTGGGCGCGGCGACGTAGAACTCCTTCCCGTTAGCGTTAGCCGCAAGGGCTAGGTTGTAGGTTCCTATCTTGTTAGCCACGTGGCCGGTTAGCGTTATCCGGTCTGCCCCAACTATGGCGAGGTCCGCCATCCTCCTCCTGAACAGGAGGCCTGAGGCGCCGTCAACTATGAGTGTTACAGGTATGCCGTCCTTCTTAAGCTCCCATATCGTAAGCCTAGCTCCCTGGAGCAGGGGCCTCGTCTCATCGGCGTAGACCTTAATGCTCTTGCCCTCGTGCCAGGCGTACCTTATCACGCCGAGTGCCGTGCCGAAGCCGGCAGTGGCAAGGGAGCCCGTGTTACAGTGCGTCACTATCCTATCCCCGTTATCTATTAGCTTGGCCCCGTTTCTGCCCATGCTCACGTTGTTTTCTATGTCCTCCACATAGATCGTGAAGGCCTCCCTTGTAGCGGCCTCTCTTATAGCGTCGACTTCATTCTCCGCCTCAAAGGCCCTCTGGGCCGCCCTCCAGACCCTGTCAAGGGCCCAGAAGAGGTTGTAGGCCGTGGGCCTTGTGGTTGCCAGGACGCCGTAGGCCTCCTTGAGCTCGTTCATAAGGTCCTCGGCCCTCTTTGCCTTGGAGTGCACAGCCGCTAAAGTCATGCCGAAGGCCGCCGTGACCCCTATCGCTGGGGCGCCCCTGATCTCCATGTCCTTTATTGCCTGAGCCACCCTCCTATAGTCCTTGGTCCTCACATAGACCTCGTTCCAGGGTAGCTGCCTCGTGTCTATCCACACGAACTCATTTGAGCTGAGGTCATAGTATAGAGGCTTAATTGTAAGGAACTCCTTGAGCTTGTCCAGTCTTGAGAGTAGGTCCTCTAGCAAGTTCTCGCCCAGTGACTCCGGATTTATTAGAAAGTTAATAACTGTGACAAGTTAGAATTGATCAGGCGTGAGCCTTGGGACTAAAGGATGACGTCATAAGGTGGCTGAAGGAGGAGGAGATAGACTCAGAGGAGGTGCCCGTGCCCCCTGGCGCGCCAGTTGAGTGGGCCCTTAACGCCACCGTGAAGGCGCCCCTCAAGGTTATGATAGGCGTGCAGAAGCCAAAGACTAAGGTTGACAGGCTTGTACTAAGCATGATAGTAAAGGTGGCAGAGCAGCACAGGTCAGCCCTCATGTCGATGAGTGAGAAGGAGAGGGCTAAACTCATGAACAGGCTGCTGTCAAACGTAACGTCCCTCTGTCCCTCCTGCATAATAGTGTTTCAGCCCCAGCTCGACATACCCGACACCATAGTTGTCAGCAAAGTGATATATGATGACGACATAGGACCCATGAGCTTAGGTGAGAGCGTCAGGACGCTCGTAAACGAGTACGCAATAATAGTCAGCTTCTTCAACTCTGAGGTAGCCAAGGCGGACCAGGGCCCCAGCACGGTTATGCACATGTGAGGTGCTGGACTTGGTCAGGCTTAGGCCTCTGGCCGTGCTGGCATCCTCGAGGTGCCTGAGCGCCGCGGCGTCCCTGGAGAGCGCGCCCTTTGAGGCCGACCCAGAGGTAGCCAGGGCTGTTGAGGAGGCCTACAAGTCACTTAAGTCCTGGGCCCCCCCAGCAGGCTGGGACGCCACTAGGCTGTCCCTCTGGTATGCGGCCGTCTATGGGGGGCTTGTCCTAGTCTACACCTGCGGTCCTGTGACCCCAATATCTAGGGTTACGGTGGCCACGGGCATTAGTATCATGCCGAGCGACGCCCCCAGGAGACTCGAGGACATGCAGCTGCTATCGGCCTGGGCCAAGCTGTGGGCTGGCGACGAGCTTGGCGGCCTGAGGGAGCTTGAGGGGGGCCTTAGCTACCCTGCTGGGTTCAGGTGGAAGGTTGGCGGTGACATCAAGGTATCAGTTAGAGGCATAATATACTAATAGCGTGCACGCGTCACTTGGCCACCGCGCTCTCAGGCAGGTCGCTTAGGACCTTAACGTATGCCCTGCCCCTGTTGCTCCTTATCCAGTCGAGGGACCTCGTGGCCAGCTCTGCGGCCTTCCTTGGCGTCCTTGATACGCCGACGCCGACCTTTACCCTGTCAACCTTTGAAAGCCTCGTGGCCAGCTCCTCGTAATTTGCGACAGGCATCACGACAAGTATGTTGTCACCGCCGAGGTACTGCGCTATGCCGCCGTAGGGCTTGGCCTCCCTTGACACCTCGCCCAGGAGCTCCTGAACCCTGTGGAACGCCTCAAGGGGATCAGTCCTCTCCGTTAGCCCAGTGACGTCATCAAGGTCCACGTGGCCGAGCACCGAGAGCTCTTCGTCACACTCAGGCTCGTTTACAGCGCCGCCTCTGAGGGACGCGAACGCAGCTGAGACAGCTGCAGCGGGGCTTTCAGCCGCCGCAGTTGAGCCCCTCACCTCAACAGGGGAGACGGCCCTCACGGAGTCGACTATATAATCTATGTCACCGTTAGAGAGGCCGCTGCTCAGCACCAGGAGGAAGTCGTACCTCAGGGGTATTGCAAGGCCCCCCCTTGACGCTGCTACCTCCTGGGCCCTCCTGTAGAGCTCGGACTGCCCCTCCTGTATCCTCCACTCTCTGTCGCTCCCGAGCAGCTCCGTCCACCGCCTGTAGTTAGCGAGCTCCAAGAGCGTGACCTTCACGCAGGCCCTGCTCAAAGTCACTCCACCACTATCGTCTGGCCTGCTGCGTACTTGAGGCCAGGTATTTGTCTCTGCCTCCTTACGAGCTTCACGGCCGCCTCAACGGCCCTCCTGGAGTACTCCTCTATCCTCTCCGCCGCCTGGGCCCTCGATGCGCCGGGCCCTATGATGCCCAGCGTGACGGGCTTGCCGTACTGGAGCGAAAGGTCGACCAGGGCCCTAGCCGCCTGGTTAGCTATTAGCTCGTCATGCTTCGTCTGCCCCTGTATGACAGCGCCTATGACAGCTACGGCATCTATAAAGTCGAGCCTTATCACCTGGGCCACGCCAAAGGGAGCGTCATAAAAGCCTGGCACGTGAAAGACCACTGGGACCTCCACGTCCAGGAACTTTGCGTGACTCAGCGCCTTCTCCTCCATCAGCCTAGTTATGTCATAGTTAAACTCCGCGACCACGAGCGCCAACCTGACTGGCTGCTCAGGCACCCTTGACCCCCTGGCTCCTCGGCGCGACCAAATAAAAAGGCTAAGACCTTCACTGGGCGGGGCCTGCCTCTGGGCCAGCTCAGAGGCCCACGGCCCTCCTGAAGAACTCGTTGGCCCTCGCCAGTCTGTCGATGGCCTCCTCCAGCGGCTCGTCAGGGGGCACCTCGACCTTAATGAACGTGCCAGTCCTTCCTACCTCCCTCCTCCTGCCGAGAACCCTCAGCCTCTCGCTGACAGTGCCGAGGTCGACCCCAAGGAGCCTCGCGACCTCAGCCTCGTGTCCGCTGACCGGGTACTCGACATGGCCGTCACCTGTCGGCACTATAAGCTTCAGCTCCTTGTTGACCCCTGGCACCCTGGCGCCCCTCTCAAGGCCTGCCATGTCAAGCTTGCCTCCCCACGTGTAGAAGTCGGCCTCCCTGGGCCTCAGCCTGCCGAGGGGGAAGCTGACGGTGACCTCAAGATCTGGGTCGAGGTAAATGTAGGCCTTGGGCACGTAGCTCGGAGTGGCCTGAACTATCTCCTTAGCGTAAGCCCTGAGGCCAGCCATGTTGAGCCTCATCTCAGCCAGGTAAGGGGGGACCTGGTCAAGCACTATGACATCAACGTCGCTCTCCCTCCTGACGTCCCCCCTCGCCACGCTGCCGTAGACGTAAGCGTTAAGGCCCGTTAGGGCCCTGAGGACTCTCCTAGCCTTCTGCCTCTTCTCATCAAGAATTCTCCACCTGGTCTCGTCGTAGATTACCCTGAAGCCCTGGGGCAGGCGCGCGCCCTCAGCCATAGCGTAGTCGTGCCAGCTTTAGGCCCTGCTGGCCACTGGGCACTCGCTATGAGGCTAGTTTAAAAAGCGCCCTCGGCCCCGGCGCTGCGATATCTAGGAGTCTAGGAGTAAACTATCCAGTACTCCTGGTCGTTGCATACAAGGAGGTAGAGGCCGGGGCCCTGGAGGCCCTGCAGGGGGCCGCTGACGGCAGTCGGCCTGCCGAGCGTGAGCTGGCCGTAACTTATGTTGACCTGGTAGAGCACGCCGGGGCAGGGCAGGCTCACGATGGCCCCGGGTATCACGGCGACCACGGGCCCCTCCTGCGGCTCGCCATTAACGTAGATCAGCCCGTCGTGGAGAGGCGGCGAGACCATGATTACTGAGTAGCCGCTCCCGTTGACCTCCAGGGCATAGGCGAGCGGCTGAGGCGTCACGTTGGTTGCAGCCCACGCGGCGCCCTCGTAGCCGTTCCCCTGGTCCTTGAAGGAGTACCTAAGGTAGGAGGTGACAGGCATTAGGGGCACGGGCGGCGATGAGACCTCCACGCGGCTCGCCTGAAGCAGGAAGGCCCCGCTGCCGGCCCCCTCCGTTGAGACGCCGAGGCTTGTGTAGAAGGTCAGCGTGAACGGCTGCTCATAAGCGACGACGGCGTTTGCTGCAGCTGCCCTAGTGGTCATCTGCTGGCCCGCCAGGCTGACCACGCGGAAGGAGAGGGGCGCCGGGACCGTTACGTTGACGCTCGCGGGCCCCCGCACAGCGCAGAAGGTCAGGTTGAGCTCCCCCACCAACCTTAGGTACGCCTGTGTCGGCGCCCCCCATGCCACGAGGGGCAGGCGGTACGCGAGGACAACAGGCCCCAGGGTGACGCCGCGGCCTGTGGTCGACGAGCTAAAGTTGTAGTAATAGTAGAGGTTGTAGTTTTTCCATGCCGCGCCAGTTGGACTCACTGACCATGATGACGTGAAGTTCCCCTGGTAGCCCAGGGCGGCCGCCGCGAAGGCCTCTGATGGCCCAGTCGCCCCCAGGGCCTCGTAGCCGCTGAGGCTCACGGAGCCGCTGTAGTTAACTATAAGGCCTGGCCCGCTGAAGACCACGCCTATAGACCCTCCTCCTGGGCCCTCGTAGGCTGCCACCTCGACCCTGTGGCCCGACAG
>Ga0326758_100078_pt1 | contig 36963 bp, 33 predicted proteins | sample GCRJH_S_FD_207221 | JGI IMG/M metagenome (GOLD analysis project Ga0326758, IMG submission 207221) | Hot spring sediment microbial communities from Geyser Creek Basin, Yellowstone National Park, WY, United States - GCR.JH_S | ecosystem: Environmental > Aquatic > Thermal springs > Near-boiling... | reverse complement strand
TATTTAATTATTATCAAAACTTTGGAGGTTTAAGTTCATTACCTTCATCATGGACTTATGTATATGATAATGAATATAGTGTTTCTTTTTCTACAGATTATACAATTATTCCTTCTGTTTCTTCGACAGGTTATAATGATGGTATTACTACCACGGTAAACTTTAATCTACAAAATAATATATTACAAATCTATGCTTCTGTTCCAACTACTAGTGGTACAAATTGGGACACTATAGATTTGGGAGTGGGTGCAGCAGATTCCACAAACACATACTTTGTTGGTGGCGGTGGTGGACTTACAGCTGGTGGTAATAGTAATGGTGCTGCATTTTCATATAATAATATAGGAACTGTGGGTGAATTTAATTTATTTGTAGGAACTTCTAATGTAGGAAGTACAACATATAATTATGTTCCTACAATATATGAAATTGGATTTTCTAGTAGTTATACTTATTTCTTAGTAAATTATAATCAAATATTAAGTACTACAACAATACCTGGTTCATTTAGTTTACCTATAACAATAGGACAACAGGAATCAAATAGTAACATATACTTGTATTGGGTTTTATTAAGATCATTGCCACCAAATGATGTAATGCCTTCAATTTATATTGGTTAAAAATATAAATGATAATAATTTTTTATGGTCCGGGTAGCCTAGTGGTAAGGCGTCGGGCTGTGGACCCGAAGATCGCGGGTTCAAATCCCGCCCCGGACCCTAATGAGTTTCCCAACCAACAGTTTTTTCAAATCCTAAAATTTTCTTAATATAACTTTCTAACAATAGTTTTTCTTTATTTGTTATTTTACATAAATTATGAGCCATTTTTAATCCTCTTGGATATGATTTTTGATCATAAATAACCTCTTTTATTATTTCCTTAAATTTTTCTTTTTCAACTTTTTCCATTCCCTCTAATCTATATATATGATCATTATATCTTGCTCTGAAATATATTATATATATTTTTTTATTACAAAATGAACAGTTTGGAATTTTAAAACCCAAAAATTCTTTTAATTGTTTTTCATTAATATCTGTATAAAATATTTCTGATGGAAAAACTTTCATCAATGTTAATAAATCTGATCTACCTGACTTTATTATATCTAAATTTAATATTCTTTTTGCAACTGCCAATAAATTTCCATTATTTATTAAATATTCAAAATTTTCTAAAAATTCTTTCCTCCTATTTTCAATATTTTCATTATAAAAATTATCTAAAAATTTTGAATATAATATAGAATCTGATATTATTGATCCATCTATAAATATATATCTATCAGAATATTTTCTTGCCAATTTATATTCTAAATTTTTTGATAATAGTTCTGAAATATCCTGAATATCAAAATTTTCATTACTCATTGATCTTATAAAAGATGTTTCAAAAAATTCTATATCCTCTATACTTTCATATATATCATCAGAAACTATTACTGCCCTTGAATATATATAACTATAAGGTCCAACAATTCCATTTACATGAGAAGAATCTATAAATCCATATTTTTTCTTTTCCTTTACTTCAAAATTATCCAGATTTAATTTTTCAATATTAATTTTTTCTTCCTTATTATTTTCTTCATCTTTTTTTATTTGATTAATTTTTTGACTTACCTTTTCTAATAAATTTCTTGTTAACATAAAAATATTTTTATATTAAATTATATTAAATATGTATCCCCGCTTAGACGAACCAATATGAAAAGATGAGTATTGGTAGCGATGGGCGGGGAACATTTATGCCGCGGTGCCCGAGCGGACCAAGGGGTATGGCTGGAGACCATATCCCCGAAAGGGGGCGTGGGTTCAAATCCCACCCGCGGCGGATTTAATTTAAACTATTTTTATCTGTAAGTAAATTATTAATTGCCGAAATCTTTAGTTAAAACAATCATACATTATAAGTTATCTATCTTGAAGATAATAAAGTAAAGTTCATAAATATTTACTAATATTATTATTATATGGTTGTAACAAAATTAAAAGATATATTACAAAAGACTATGAACCCTTTTCGTAAACCAACAGATGATAGATGGAAACATCTTTCGGATGAAGATAGAAGAGAAATAGCAAGCTATCTAGCAGATAATATAGATATAATAGAAAGGTTTCTTGGTCCTATTAATGGAGAAAATAAAGATGATGTTTACAAATTACTAAGGTATATTGAAACATATTCAATTTATGAACAACTTCTATCTCAACAACCACAACCTCAGCAGAACTATGTAAATAAGTATACCGTATTTAACTATATTACTACATTAGAACGTCTAGAAAGTATAATAAAATACATAAAAGACGGCCACCTTCTTTCTTTGCCTCAATATCAAAATGTAGCAAAACCCAGCAGAGATCATATAATGATTGTTTTTGGTGTAAAAGAGAAACCAAAAGAAACTTTAATTGAAATATTAGAAAGAGCAATAGGGGGAGTTATGGTCAGGGGTTATCCAGCTTTTTATTATGATCCAGCTAGACATAACAATGCAGACCTACCTCTAATATATTATGTACAACTTAATAATGATAGTTTTTTCACAAAATTCTTCATTCATAGTAGAAGATTTCCTCCAAAAACAACTGGCTATCTACTTGACGAGTTAAATAGGATTATACAATCAAAAAGAAAATCTTTAATACTTCCAAGTGGAAATCAATATCATATTATTAGTGACTATCTAGGTAGAGATTTTGTAGCAATAGACCCAGATCCCAACAATCCCAATACAGATCGCTACATTAAAGAATATATTCAAGAATCTACTCGGTTCTTCTATGGATACCAAGAATTTCGCCGAGAGTAATAAAATTTTTTAGATTAGTTAAAATATCATAAAAGAATTTTAAGAATAAGAAACAATTTTTAGTATTCTGCATAAATAAATTTTTAATTTCTTAAAAGATTATCAGAACTAATAGCACCTTTTTCAATTAGATCTGTACCATCACTAATTAAAATTAAATTATATTTCCTAGCTAAATATAAATATACAGCATCATAATATGACAATTCTTCTTTTATTGATAAATCTAGAATTTCATAATTTAATCTTACCTCATCTATTTTAGCTTTTTCGATTATATAATTAAATAATTCAGTCATTTCTTTTATTTCATTATTAGAAATCTTCGTTATTTTCTTATACTTTCTTAAATAGCTTCCAATCTCATAAAATATTAAATCTGGAAAGATACTTACTTCAGTCAACCTATTTATAAAATTTAAATCTTTTTTATAGAACTTTAACACAATATTTATTAAAGCCTAAGTATCAATTACGTATTTCATTTTAATTTTCTTCTCTAATTTCTCTTATTATTTTTATATTTTCTTCAGGACTAGCACCTGTTTTTTCCAATAATTCTCCTAACCTTTTTATTGCCACCATTCTTTTCTCTTTTTCTCCTCTTTTAATTTCCTCTCTTGTTGCTTTCCATCCTTTAATCATAAATTATAGATATTATTTCAATTCATAAAAGCTTATAATATATATTGTTTTGATATATCTAAATTTTTTATTAAAAACTTTAGTAGATTTACAATTATTTATAATTTATGGCAGATCATTTTAAAGCAATATTTAAAACTGATCTTGATAGAAATCTTAATTTTACTGAAGAAACTATTGAAATTTTAGATGATAAAATTTCTGTATATGATGATAATAAAAATAAAATATTAGAAATTGATAATGTAGAAAAACTAAATATAGAATATGGGATAAGTATATGTAAATTAATTGCAATAGATAAAAATGGAAAAGTTTTTGAAGTTGCATACTTTACAAAGAAAAAAGCAGATAGTATACAAAAAATTATAGATGAATTTAATTTAAAAGTAAAAACTGAAATAATTGAAAAAGAAGAAAGGAAAATATCTAAAAAAGAAATATATGGATTTTTAATGCAAATTATTAAGAAATATAAGAAAGAAATTGCTTTAATTACTATTTTCTTTATTATAGGTACTATTATAGAATTAATTCCTCCTTATTTAACAGCTTTACTAATAAATAAAGTTCTTATATCAAAAACACCATCGCCAGAAGTATTTCTTACAATAATTTTCTTAATGCTAATGTCATACACTTCCTATAGACTTTTATATTTGATGGGAAATGTTTTATTAAGCATTACACAGACAAAAGTTACAAAAGAACTAAGAGAACTACTATTAGAACATATAATTTTCAATGATGTTTCTTTTATAGAAAAATATTCTACTTCTAGATTAATGGCTAGATATCAATCCGATATAGCAGAAATAAATGGTTTTATTGTATACGATTTGCCCTTTATGATTATAGATACTTTAACGCTTGTTGGAACACTTATTATACTTTTTCTATTATTGCCTTTTTTAGCAATACCCGTTATGATCACAACAATAATCACTTTTATTCTTTTTATAATTTATGAAAGAAAAACAAGAATAGCTATCAAAAAAGCAAAAATAAAGTCAGTAGATGTTAGAACTCGAATAAATAATATTCTAAGAAATTTTTATACTATTAAGTTATTTTCAAAGGAAAAAGAAGAATATGAAAAGGCAAAAGAAACAATAAACTCATGGTATTCAATAGATACCAAATTAGGAAAATTTTCTGCAATAAGAATTGAATTAATATTCCTTATAATGGGATTAACTACTGTCTTTATATGGTACATGGGTGGGATTTTTGTAATTAATAATCTAATTAAGTTAGGTATATTGGTTGCTTTTGTAACTTATACTTCATATATTTATATTCCACTCCAAACAACATATAGAAGATTTTTCAGAGATATGCCAAACACCTTAGTTTCTGCCGAAAGAATTTTAGAATTATTAGAAGAAAAACCAAAAATATTAAATAAAGAAAATGCAAAAAAACCAAATATGCTCGATGAAATAAAATTTGTTAATGTTACTTTTGGATATAAACCAGGTTTTCCCGTATTAAAAAATATTTCATTTACAATAAAGCCAAAAGAAAAAGTTGCAATTGTTGGAAAAAACGGAGCTGGAAAAACAACAATTGCAAAATTGTTATTAAGATTTTATGATGTAAATGATGGAGAAATATTAATTGGAAATACAAATATAAAAGATATAGATTTAAAATATCTTAGGGAAAGGATTTCTTATTTATCTCAAAATCCAGAAATCTTTGATAATACTATTAGATATAATATATCTTATGGAAATCAAAATGTAAATGAAATAGAAATAATCAAAGTTTGTAAAATTGTAAATATACATAACGATATAATTAAATTTCCTTTTGCATATGATACTCTAGCAGGAGAAGAAGGAACAAGATTATCTGGTGGACAAAAACAAAAAATAGCAATAGCAAGAAACATAATAAGAAATCCTGATATATTTATATTTGATGAATTAACTTCAAATATCGATGCTAAAAGTAGAGAAAATATTTTTTCTGCTATATTAAATATCTCAAAAGATAAAACTTTAATATATATTTCACATAATTTGTCAGAAATGTTAAACATGGATAGAATTATTGTTATAGAAGATGGAAGAATTGTAGAAGAAGGGAAACCTGATGAATTAATAAATAAAAAGGGAAAGTTCTATGAATTATTTAAAAATCAAATAGAAAATTTAGAAAAAATAGAAAAAGTTGATCAAAAACCAGAATTAGTTAATTTAAATGTAATAAAAGATAAAAATATAATAATAGAACCCTCTAATAGACCAAGTAGAGTAAATGTTATATATAATGGTAAAAAATATGAAAATATTATGCCTAAATTATTATTTCCAATATCAAATCCTAAATTTATAGGATTTTATGATGATAATTTCAATGAAATATTTTTATTAGAAGATTATACAATTTTAGACAATAATTCTAGAAAAATATTAGAAGATGCAATGAAATATAATTCTATAATATATAAAATAGAGAAAATAAGAAAAATAGAGATTAGAGGAGAAACAATAACATTAAATGTTTTTATAAATAATAAGGAATTAGAGATAAAAATAAATTCTCCAGAAAATCTTTTTATTTTTGAAGATAAGATTCTTTTTATTGATGAAAATGATAATTTATATCAAATAATATTGAAAGATCTAGATAAAAAGAGTCTAAAAGAATTAAATAAGATAATATAAATTTTCTTTATCACACAATTTGGCACAATAATAATTTATATTTTTACCTTAGTTTTTAGGATATAAATATGATATTTGATACCAATAGTTATGATGAATTTTATTATATTTAATACTAAATATTAATATAATGCTATGGAAGTATTTATACTAATTATTATGATAAAAGGCAATATTTTATAATATTAAACATTATTACAATATTATGGATATTGATATGCTAAAAATCTACCTAGAAAGAAGAATACAATATACAGAAAAATTGGCCTTAAAATATACTACAGATGATAATAATAAACCACTTCCAAAAAGACATATCTTTTCTAGAATAAAAAATTATATAGATAATTTCCTTGAAAAGAATGAAAAAATTAATAGATTAATTATCATACCAGGATTAAGAGGAACAGGTAAGACAACATTATTATATCAACTATATTTGTATTTAATTAGAAAAAAGAATATACCTAGAGAAAGAATATTATTTATATCTGTAGATGACTTAAAAAGTCTTAATTATAATTTAAGATCTTGTATAGAAGTTTATGAATCTAAAATTTTATTTGAAGATTTAGTAAACTCAAAAGAACCTGTATTTTTATTATTAGATGAAGTAAATCATGATCAAAATTGGGCTTTAACATTAAAAGTTATTTATGATGAGTATCCAAATATATTTGTAATTGCCACAGGTTCCTCTGCATTAGAATTAGAAAAAGAAACTAGTGCAGATCTGGCTAGAAGGGCTAAAAAAGAATATTTATTTCCTTTAAATTTTATTGAATATTTAAAAATATCAAAAAAGATTGATAAATATTATAGAACATCAATAATTAGAGAAAAAATACTAAAATTATTAAATAATGTAAGTTTTATTCCTAAATTTACTAGCGAATTTTTTACTAATAATGAAACTATGGAAATATATAAAAAAATAAAATTATATTCTTATGAAATTGAAGATTTTCTAAAATTCGGAGGTTTTCCATTTACAGCATTATATAAAAAGGATTCTGAAGAACTTTTATTAGAAATAATTAAAAAGATTACTTATTCTGATATTCCAAAAATAAAAGATATATATTATTCAAGCTTAGAAAATGCTCTAAAACTTATATACTATTTGGCAGGTTCTGAAAAAACAAGTATAGAAAATATTTCAAACGATTTAAAAATTAATAAATATTCTGTACAAAACATTTTAAGACTTTTAGAAATGTCTTCTTTAATATTCTCTGTTAAACCATTAGGGAGTGAAGAAAAGATAATAAAAAAATCATGGAAATATTACTTTATAACACCAACAATCAGATTTATGATAAAAGACTATCTAGGAACATTTAAGGAAAGTGATATTGGTTTTCTACTAGAAGAGTACATAGCATCAACATTATATAAAATGCAAATAACTTATAGTATATTAAATATGAAAGTTTTTTATGATCCTAATAAAAAAGGCTCAGATTTTTTAATAAAAACCTTTGAAAATAAAATAATACCTATAGAGGTTAAATTTGGAAAGGATAAAAATGCAGAAAAACAAGTAAGAAATAGTATGAAAAGGTATAATACAGAATATGGAATTATTATTGGAGATTATGATTTAGAATTTAGAGATAATATTTTATACATGCCAAAAGAATTATTTTTAATATTATAATTCATCTCAAATATAACAAATTTAAAATTTAACTAAATTAAATTTAAAAAATTACTTATAAAAATATCTTTAATGGCTACGGGTCCTACTTATGTAGTAAAATTTAGAAGAAGAAGGGAAAATATTACAGATTATAGGAAGAGATTAAAGTTATTAAAATCAAAGAAGCCAAGATTAGTAGTTAGAAGATTTTTAAACAATATATTAGCACAAATAACATTATATGATGAAAATGGGGATAAAACATTATTAACAATACATTCAAAAATATTAGAAAAAAAATATGGATGGAAAGGTCATAGAGGAAATTTACCAACAGCATATTTAGTTGGTTTATTAGCAGGTTTGGAAGCAAAGAAAAGAGGAATTAAAGAAGCAATATTGGATATTGGAAGATATAGATCTACAAAAGGAAATTCTTTATATGCTGTACTAAAAGGTGCAATTGATGCTGGATTAAAGATTCCATATAATGAAGAAATTTTACCTTCTGAAGATAGAATAAAAGGTGAACATATAAAAAATTATGCGTTAATGTTAAAAGAAAAAGAACCTGAAAAATATAATAAACAATTTTCAAGATATTTAAAGAATGGATTAGAACCTGAAAAAATGGTAGAGCATTTTGAAGAGGTTAAAAATAAAATATTAAAAGAATATGGCCTCTGATTGGAAAGATAGTTTAGATCCTGTATTTAGAGATTTTGTAAAATCATTAATAGAAGAAACAAAAAAATATAAAGATGTATATGAAAATTCTGATAATCCATCAAAAGTACAAATATGGATTGCTTTAGGTATATTATATAGAAAATTATTATCTATAGAAGGAAAATTATCTGAAATAGAATCTATATTAAATAATAAAGAGTTAAAGGAAAAATTAGAAGAATATCTTAAAAAGCTTTAATAAACTACAGCAACTAAAACACCTCCTATTTTTTCCTTTTTACATTCTTCATTTGTTTTAATTCCTTTATTAGTAGATACTAATAATATTCCAAAACCACTTGCAGGTAAATATCTTTTTTCATACTTTTCTAATTCTTTATATGATACAGGAAATCTTGGATGAATTGCTTTTCCAAAATTAAAATATTCAGAAAATCTAGCAATTATCTTTTTTCCTTCAGTTTTATATTCTTCAACATATTTATATTCCTTTAATTTTTCCAAAATATTTAATAATAATTTATTGTAATAATCAAATTCTACCTCTCTTCTTCCAATATTTATACAATTTGTAGCATGAGAAAAGAAATCATTAATTATATCTACCATTATTCTCCCATTACTTTAAATCCTAATTCTTTTGCCATTTCTCTAAAACATCTTCCACATATATATATTTTATATCTTCTAATAACTCTATCATGAGAACCGCATATTATACATCTTATACTTCCTTTTCCAAATTTTCTTTCCTTATTTTTAATTCCATATTCTTCTAATACTTTTATTAAACTCTTATTTTCACTTACTGCTTTTTCTATTAATTCTTGTATATTCTTTATTTTACCTTCTTTAATTAATCTTCTAACTTCTTCTTTTACATACCTTGGTGCATTATTTTTAAGTATCTTTGCTAAAGTACCTGGTTTATTTTTCTGTAATTCTACTAAATATGACCAGTCATTTGGCATTTATTATTAATATATTAGTAAGATTTAAAAGAAATATAGCTTTTTAAGGAAAAAATTAAAATAAATATAATAATGTTAAAATCTTTAATTGTTGGGATAGACCCAGGTACAAATTTAGGATTAGTCGTTATAGATGATAATGGAAATATAATTGATAAATTAAGTGGAAAAAATATACAAAATGAAGATATTATTAAATATATAAGTGATTTAAAATATGTTGTACTTATTGCTACAGATAAAAAAGAAATACCAAAGACAATATTAGATATAGCATCAAAACTAAATATCGGTGTATATAATCCAAAAGAAGATATTAGTTTAGAAATAAAAAATAAATACTATAAAGATGATAATTTGAAGAAGATATTTGAAAATAATCATGAATTTGATGCTTATATATCAGCAGTAGAAGCTTTAAAAAGGTTAAAAGAAATATTTGAAAAGGCTAAAAGAGTTTCTGAAAATCAAGATGAATACATCAAAATATTAAGATATATATTGAAAAATAGAAAAGTGGAAGCTGTCTCAGCAAAAAATAATTTAATAGAAAAGGAAAAAGAAGTAAAAGAAAAAAATAAGAGAAAGAAAACAAAAAGAGATAAAAGGAATATTGAAATAATAAAAGTTATTGTAAAGAATAAAAAAGATAAAGAAGAAAAGGAAAAAATAATAGAAGAATTAAATAAAAAATATATTGAATTGTTAAATGATTATAATATTTTATCTAAGATTTTAACTGAAAGATTAAAAAATGATGATAATATCATACCAAAAATTTCTTTTTTATATTTAAATAAAATTTATTATAATAAAATATTTATAGATGAATTTAAAGAAGAATATATTATATATTATAAAGGTAAAGATGTCAAATTCTTTGTAAAAAAAGAAAATCTAATAGAAGCTAAAAATATTTTTCCAAAATTTTATGTTGTAGATGAATTTAAAGAATTAAAAAATTTTGTTATTATTGAGAAGTTTCATGAAGAAAAATCTAATATAATAGAAAAAGATATTGATGAAGAAAGGTTAAAGAAAATTTTAAAAAACTATAGAGAACACCGTCTTCAAAATCTATTATAATGATTTTAGATGTATATAACTATAATAATTAATTACTAATTAGTAGTATATAAAAGTTTGGCAAATATAACATAATAAACTTACATTTTGACAATGGTGTACCAAAAATTTTATAAATACTATTTATAAATTTTTTGATAAGCAATATTTTTAAACAGGAAATGTATAGATATATTTAGAAGGAAAAATCAATTATGGAAAAAATTTAGGGGCGATTTTTTAAAAATCTATTGGAAAATTATTATTTTAAAAAATAAGAAGGTTGTTTTGATGTTTTTAAATCGATTGCAAAATTATTTTATAAAATTTTTTATAATATAGAATATTATGATGACAAATTCAATAATAGATTATTTTTTAGCAGATTTTGAAAAAATATCAAATAAAAATAATAGCCTTATTATAGATGGAAGATATTTTGAAGAAGATTTTATCCCATACGAAATAAAATTTAGAGATAAAGAAAAAGAAATTATATTATCAAATATAAACTTATTTTTAAATAGAAATACTGGAAGTAATTTATTTTTATATGGAACTACAGGTACTGGAAAAACATTAATAGCTAGATATTTGAATAAAGGTATATCTTTTTATTCAGCAAAAAATAAATTAAAAGTGAAGGTTGCATATATAAATTGTAAACAAATATTATCAGATGATGTAGATTATTATATATTTAAGAGAATATATGAAGAATTAGCAAATATAAATATAAAAAGTGGGTTTAGAAAGAATGATATATATGAAAATATATATAAATTTATAATTAATAACGATTATAAGCTAATAATAATATTAGATGAGGTAGATACTATATTTAGAAAATCTGAAAATACAGAAATATTATATTTACTATTAAGAAATTATGACATAAATTTTTTAAATAGAATAAGACTAATACTTATTTCTAATTCTCCATCTTTTATATCTCAATTAGATCAAAGAGTAAAATCATCATTTTCATCAATAATACAGGTAAAGTTTTCTCCATATAATTATTATGAACTTAGAGAAATTCTAAAAGATAGAGCTGTAAAAGCTCTAAAACCAGGTTCAATATCTGAAGAAGATATAAATTATATATCTGCAAGAGTTTCTAAAGAATTTTCTGGAGATGCAAGGATTGCAATAAATGTATTAAGATTATCAGCAACAATTGCATATAATAAAAATAAGGAAAAAATAGATAGAGAAGATATAGATGAAGCATTTTCAAGTGTTGATTTAAATATATTGGAATCTATAGTAAGTACTTTAAATAAAACACAAAAATTAATATTATTGGCTTTAATAAAAGAACAAATAAAAAATAAAGATTTTGTAACATTTAATAATCTTTATGAAGAATATGTAAATTTATCCAATAATTTTGGAATATCTATTCTGGATAAAACGGTAGTATATAAAAATTTAAAGAAAATAGAAAGTATATTTGGAGAATTAATTGAATCAAAAATAATATCTAATGGAAAAAAAGGTGTAAATAAAGTATTAAAGATAATATCGGATGTTGATAATCTTAAAAAAATATACGAAAAAATAAAAAAAGATATATGAAAAAAGAAGATTTCATAAAATTATTATGGGAAAATAATATAATACCTCATAAAAAAGTACTTGATCTTTTAGATTCTTTAAAAGAGGAAGATTTAGATATTATATTTAAAGAAGCAATAAAAAATAATATAAAGATAGTAGATGAAGAATTTATTAATAGAATAATTGGAAAAAATATTAATAATAATAAAGAAAATGCTGAAAAGAAGGAAAACAATGAAAATAAAAAGCAAAATAAAATAAATATAAAAGATTTTTTTAATATAAAAGAAAACAAACAAAATATAGAAAAAGAAAGTAATAATGTTGTTCTTATAGAAAGTACAAAAAAACATATTGGAGAAGAAATTGAATTATCAGTAAAGGAAATGAAGGAAACAAAAGAAATAAATATTCTGAAAAAATTTGAAATACAAAAGAATAAGCCAGATATAATATCTTGGATATCATATTATAAGCAAAGATTAAATAAGATAAAGAAAATATTAAAAGAACATTCTGAAATGAAGAGTATATATCCATTAAATAAGATACCAGAAAATGAAGAGGTTGCAATTGTCGGATTGGTATATGATAAAAAAATAACTGAAAAAGGAATAACTTTTGTTATAGAAGATGGAAATGATGTTATAAAAGCTTTTGTAAGTAAGGATAATGAAAATATAGATTTTAAAATAGTTAAAGATATACCATTAGATTCTGTTATTGGTTTAGTTGGTACATATAAAAATAAGGTGTTTTTTACAAATAATATAATATTACCAAATGTTCCGATAAGGAAACCAAAAACTTTTGGGGAAGATGATGTATATATATTATTTACTGGTGATTGGCAGGTAGGAAATAAATATACATTTTATGAACTATTTGATAAGTTTTTACAATTTGTAAATGGAAAAACAGGAAATGAAAAAATAGATGAAATTGCAAGAAAAATTGGTTATATTATAATTATAGGAGATGTTGCGGATGGGGTTGGTGTTTATCCAGAACAAAAAGAGGAATTAATTTTAAAAACATATGAAGACCAATATAAAAGTTTTGAAGATTATATATTAAAAATACCTGAAAGTATAAAAACAATTATTATACCAGGAAATCATGATATTCCAAGATTAGCAGAACCACAACCAGAATTACCAAGATCGTTGTTAAGAGAATCTTATTCAATGGAAAATATTTATTATTTATCAAATCCATCATATGTAAAAATACATAATTCAATTATTGGGTTATTATATCATGGATATGTTTTAGATTGGTTGGTATCAAACATTTCTTTTTTAAGAGAAAGGGGAGGATATGAAAAACCTGGAGAATTAATGAAGTTTATGTTAATGTTAAGGTTAATATTCCCATCTCATGGATCAAATCCATATGTTCCATATATAAATGAAGATTCTTCTGTAATAGAAATTGTACCAGATTTTTTTCATACAGGTCATATACATAGAGCATCTTATGATGAATATAGAGGAATAGATCTAATTAATTCATCTACTTTTCAGGATATAACCCCATATCAAAGAGAATTGGGTCATAAACCGGAACCAGGTATTTTATTTTTGAGAAATATAAAAAATGGAGAAGTTTTGAGAGTTAATTTATTTAATTTTGAAATAAGAAGATTAAGAGATAAAGTTATATAAAATATTTATATAATATAATAGAAATGAAAATAAATAAAGAGAGTGAAACAGAAATGGAAATAATATTTGAAAATGATAAGGCAACAATATCTATGTTATTAAAAGAAGAGTTAGATAAAGATCCAGATGTAATAATTGCTGCTTGGAAAGAAAATCACCCATTAATAAAGGATATTTATTTATATATAAAGACTGATGGAAAGAAAAAACCAAGAGAAGTATTAATAGATGCAATAAAGAGGGCTTTAGATAGGTTAAATAGTTTTGAAAAAGAATATAATAAAATAATTAATGAAATTAAATAAAATAACATTAGATACATCCGTAGTAATTGATGAATATATATCAAAATCATTGTTAAATAATAGTATTTCTTTTAACGAAGTAATAATACCTGTACCAGTAATTGATGAATTACAAGCACAGGCAAATAAAGGTTTAGAAAAAGGATTAATTGGTTTAAAGGAATTACAAAAAATTAGGGAATTATCAGAAAAATATAATTATAAAGTAACAATAATTGGTGAAAAACCAACATTAGAACAAATAAAATTGGCAAAGCATGGATATATAGATTATTTAATTATTAAAATTGCAAGAGATACTGGATCCACATTATTAACATCTGATAGGATATTATATGAAACTGCTAAAGTATATAATGTTGATTGTTTATTAATTGAAAAGGAAGGCGTTTCAATAGAAAATCCACCTTTTTTAGATTTATTTACTGACGATACAATATCTGTTCATATTATTGAAAATACAAAAGTAAAAAGAAAAAGAGGAAAACCTGGAGAATGGTATTTGGAAGAAGTAGATAAAATATATGGAAATAAGGATATAGAGGATTTAATTGATAAGATAATATATATTGCCAGAAATAGGAGAGATTCATTTATAGAAGAAGAAAGAAAAAGTAGTTTAATTATTCAATTAGGAATTTTTAGAATTGTAATTGTAAAACCACCATTATCTGATGCTTATGAAATAACAATTGTTAAACCATCAAAAATATTAAGAATAGAAGATTACAATTTGAATGAAAAAATAATTGAAAGATTAAAGGAAAAATCTGAAGGAATTATAATTGTTGGAAAACCAGGTTCTGGAAAAACAACATTTGCCCAGGCTCTAGCAGAATATTATTTAAGTATGAAAAAAATTGTTAAAACGGTAGAATCTCCGAGAGATCTAATATTATCTCCAGATATTGTTCAATATTCAAAAAATTATTCTACAGATGAAGAAATACATAATATATTATTATTATCAAGACCTGATTATGTAATATTTGATGAGATGAGAGATACTAGGGACTTTAAATTATATATAGATTTAAGATTAGCAGGAATTGGAATGATTGGCGTTGCTCATGCTGAAAGGCCAATAGATATTGTTCATAGATTATTATCAAGGACAGAACTTGGTTTAATTCCTCAAATAATTGATACAATAATATATATAAATAAAGGACAAATAGAAAAAGTATATTATTTAAATCTAACTGTTAAGATTCCACATGGTTTAAAGGAAGAAGATTTGGCAAGACCTGTTGTTGAAGTAAGGGATTTTCTAACAAACGAATTAGAATATGAAATATATACTTTTGGAGAAGAGATAATGGTTGTCCCAATTAAAAAATATAGACTAAAATATGGAATTCAAAGATTTTTAGAGGATTTATTAAATATGGAATATAAAAGAAAATATAATAATATTTATTTAGAAGTTATGGATGATAGGATAATATTTTACATTCCAAAAGAACTTAAAAGAAAATTTATTAGGAATGAAAAAAGATATTTAATGAGTATAAGAGATAAATACAATTTAAGAATTGAAATAAAAAATGCTGAAAAATTAAATGAAATTATAAATTTTGATTATGAAATATCAAAAGATTATCTTACAATAATGTTTAATAATTTATTTAAGAAAAGAGAGGTAGAATTATATATAAATGGTAAATTAATTGGAAAATTTAAGATAAATAAAAAGGGAAAAATTGTTTTGGATCTAAATTCTGAGATAGGAAAAGAAATATTAGAAGCCATAAATAACAAAAGTAAAATAGAATTTAAATTAGTATGAAAAGAATTGCTGTAATTGATAGGGATAGATGTAAGGCTCCTGAAAAATGTGATTATATATGTATGAAAGTATGTCCTGTTCAAAAAAATAATTTAAAAATATTTAATATTTTACAAGATAAAAAACCATCTATTGATGAGTCTTTATGTATTGGATGTGGAATATGTGTAAAGAAATGCCCATTTAATGCAATAATTATTATAAATTTAACAAAAGAACCTGATGAAAAACCAGTATTTCAATATGGTCCAAACACATTTAGATTATATAGATTACCAATAATTAAGGAAGGAAAAGTTATTGGAATAATTGGAAGAAATGGAATGGGAAAAAGTACAGCAATAAATATAATAGCTGGTTTATTAAAGCCAAATTTTGGAGATTTTAGTAAAAAATATGATGATAAAGAAATTATAAGAGAATTTAGAGGTACAGAATTACAATCATATTTTGAAAAATTATACAGTAATAAAGTAATAATTTCATATAAACCTCAAAATATTACTCAAATAAAAAATATGCTAAAGGATAAAACAGTTAGAGAATTATTATCAAAAGTTATAAATAATTTAGATGAAGTATCAAAAAAATTTGAAATAGAAAATATATTGGATAGAAAAATTGGAGATCTATCTGGAGGAGAATTTCAGAAAGTATTATATATATTTTCAGTATATAAGGAACATAATTTATTGTTAATTGATGAAGTTACAAATTATTTAGATATATATGAAAGATTAAGAATATTAAATAATTTAAATGAGATAAAGGAAAAAGATACAATATTAATAATAGATCATGATTTATTATTTTTAGATTCAATTTCTGATATAATACATATTGTTTATGGGGTACAAAAGGCATATGGTGCTTTTTCATATCCTGTTGGAGCAAAAGAAGGTATAAATGAATATTTAGATGGATTTATAAAGAGAGAAAATTTGAAGATAAGAGATAAACCGATAAGATTGGATGTAAAAAGTTATACTGATATAAAATTTGGAAAAAAGATTGTTGAATGGGAAAATGTTATAGTAAATTTAGATAACTTTAGACTTGAAGCAAATCCTGGATATATAAGGGAGAATGAAATAATAGGAGTATTGGGAAGAAATGGAATTGGAAAAAGTACTTTTGTAAAAACCTTAGCTGGAGAAATAAAATATGAAGGAAATATATCAAAAAATATAACAATATCATATAAACCACAATTTTATGATTTTTCTAATTATAATATAACTGTAGATCAATTTTTGAAAAGTTTTAATGAAAAATATAAAGAAGATTATAAAGAATATTTAACAATGTTAAATATTTCTGATCTATTGGATAGAGAGGTTAATACATTATCTGGAGGAGAATTACAGACAGTATATACCTTTGGTACATTGATAAAAGATGCAGATTTATATTTAATAGATGAACCATTTGCAAATTTAGATATAGAGCAAAGATTGGTTTTATCAAAATTTATAAGAGATATAATAAAAATTAGGGGAAAAGCTTGTTTAGTTGTAGATCATGATTTAATATTTTTAAACTGGGTTTCTGATAGGATTTTAGTATTTATAGGAGAACCTGGCAAATATGGAAAAGCTTTGGGTATATATGAAAATAAGGAAGGATTAAATATATTTTTAAAACAATTAGATATAACAATGAGAACTGATAAAGAAACAAAAAGACCAAGAATTAATAAACAAAATAGTAGATTAGATATTATACAAAAACAAAAAGGAATATATTTTGAATAACCTATTCAGACTTAACAAATACATATACTGTTCCCTTACAATATGGACATGTTCCCTTTATTGCTGTTCTTCCATTCTTTAATGTAATCTTTTGAGGATTCTGTACTGGTACTTTTTTCTTACATCTGACGCAGTATGCCATATATTGTTCTGCCATTAATAATTCTTACCGAAAAAATTTATATATTTATTGGGTAAATATATAAATTTTAAAAGAAGAAATTTTATAAAAAATAAAAGAAAAAAGAATTTATTTATTCTCTAAATATTTATCATCTATATTAACAATTAAATATTTATTATCCCTTTTAATATCTATATTAATATTAATTTCTCTAAAATTTTTTATTATGCTATTCTCATCATAGTCCTTAAATATCCATGAATATATGTTTAAAAATTCACCAATTTTCTCTAATTTATTAATTTCCTTATTAATTTCTTCTAAATATCTTTTTTGTTCATCAATTATTCTTTTTATTTTTTCCTTTTCTTCATTTAATTTCCTTATTCTTTTATTTTCTCTACTATTCAAATAAAGATTTATGAAATATTTATTAATATCTTCAATATTATTTCCATTTTCATCTATTAATATCTTTAAGTTTACTATTTCATTATAAATGTTATATATTTTTTCTATTTCTTCTTTATTTAATTCTTTTGGGCTTTTATTTTTTTCAATATTTGCTTTTTTTATTATATATTCAGAATACTTTCCTCCCAAAGATAAATCTACTGCTAAAAATCTTACAACATCCTTTTTATTTGTATTATTTACCTTTTCAAAAAATTCATTTATATTATTTATAATATTTACAGAACCTGGTGGTTTTATATATTTTTCATTTCTAAATATCTTTCTTGCTCCAAAGTTTTTATATCGATTTGCATATAGAATTATATCATTATAATCAGTTACAACTAATAATCCATTTGGAAATAGTTCTACATATAACTTTTTTTCATTATTTTTTATTATTATAATTTTATCACTATTATCAATTTCAATATTTATTTTTGTTTCATTAAAATCTTTCCTTAATTTTAGTGTAAAATTATTTATTTCTTCTCTTTCTTTAACATTATATAGAAAAATAATTTTTCCCGGAATTATATATAAAAATCTATTTTCTAAACCGGGTTTATATAATTCAAAAACAACCCCTTCTTCAATATTATATATATTTTTTACTATTGAATTATTTATTTTTTCAGCATTATCATTATACCATTTCTTTAATTCGAAATAATTTATCATTATATTAAATTTTCTTACCTATTAATATATATTTAGTATATAATCTTTTATTAGATTTTATTAAAAAAGTCTTTATATTATGGTATTCAAGTAATTCTCTAATTTTTTTAATTTCATCTTCTATATCTTTTCTTTCTATAAAGCTTGCATAAGTTATTGATATTAAATATCCATTATTTTTTAATGTTCTATATATATTTTTTACAAATTTATGCTTATCTATAATGAATTTTAATGTTTCATATATGATTATTAAATCAATGTTATTATAGAAGATTTTTGGAATTTCATCCTTTTTTGCAATATATACAAAAAAGTTTTTCATATCTTTTGTTCTTTTCTGTAATTTTCTTACAATTTTTTGAGATATATCTAGAGCATAAACTTTTACATTATATTTTTTTGCGATATTTATAGATATATCACCAAGAAAAGGACCAAAATCTAATATTTTATATCCATCTTTTATATAATATTCAAATATCTTTATATCTTCTTTATATTTTGCTTTTCTAATTAAATATGGGATAAAATATAATTTAGAAAAGTAGAATCTTATAATTTTTGTATTTTTCTTCCACGTTATATTTAATGTTAATATTAATATAATAATAGATATTGAAAAAGATAGTATAATTGAATATATATTACTTAGAAAATCATACAATAATAGATAAGATAAAGCTGTCATTGAAAAAACAGCAATAAATATTTTTATCAATCTCCATTTATGTAAATTTTTTCCTTCTACTTTAATCTTTATATAAGATATTATATATAGTATGTATATAATAATTGTAAAGGATGAGAAAAAAGATAATAAATAATTAAAATTATTTAAAAACAAAAATATTAAAATAATAAAAGAGGATAGAAATATATTAAAAATTGGAGAATCTCTATTATTTTTTATTCTAAAGAAATATGGTAATAATTTATTTTCTGATATATTTTCTAATATTTTATTTGCAGTATAAAACCATATATATGTAGAATATATACTAATTGGTAAAAATATTAAAATAAGTATATTGCTAATATTTTTTATTTTAATATTTAACAGACTTATATATAATAATACAGAAATTATTGATAGAAGTATTGTCCCATAAAAAGTAGCGTTTCCAGTTTTTCTATTGTTTGAATAATTAGAATAGTATGTAAATAGATCTAGACCAGAAAATATTGTTATATTATATTCTATTGTAAATAAAAAAGGATTTATAGAACTATATTGAATATTCATATTTATTGGAAATATAAAAAGCAAAATTAAAACAATTAATGATATAATAGATGTATATGAAATAATTTCCTGTATTTTACTTTCAATATCTATGTTAAATAGATTAAGTACTATAAAATTAAATATTAATATATATGGTATTAAAAATAAAAATGGGTTTATAATTTTGAAATAATCATTTATCAATACTAATTCTGAAGAAATAAAAGATATTATTGATAAGTAATAAAAGAATCCAAAAATTGGTAATAAATATTTAGATAATTTAGATATATAGTAAAAAATACCCATTGGATTTGGATCTCTTGTAATTGAATCTCTAAATAAGTATGACAATAAAATAAATGCTATAATGATTGGAATTGAAGATATTAAAAAATATTGAATACTTATATATTGAGTATTAATTAATAATATAAGAAAAGGTATTTCAGGAACTATAACGGAGGATAAGAATAATATTATATAGTAAGAGAGCTTTTTCATTTATATAATGACTACATTGATAAATATAGGAATAAATAAGTTGGAAATATAAAATTTATAATATATATTCAGTATCATATATAAGTAGTAAAAATAATATATATCAATGACTATAGGTATATCTTATAGTTTAGTTCAGGTTGCTAGAGAATCAAATCTGAAGAATGATATAATATATAAAAAATATAGATTTTTAGATAATAGAAGAAATAATATAAATTTAGATAATAAATTAAATTTAGATAAATTAATAGAACTATCAACATTACAATATAATGTAAAAAATGTTAGAATATCATATTTACCATCATATGTAGAAAATTCAGATGGAAATATAGATAAAAATAAATTAAAAAATATTTTATATTTATTAGAAAGATATAGAGATCAGGGGATTGATGTACTCTTAGTATTATTACATTTTACATATCCAAGAAATTGGATAAACATTTTTGATAAAGATTTTCCTAAGTATTTTATAAATCATATAGAAAATGTAAAAGAAATATTTAGTTATGTAAAACATATATGTCCCATAAATGAGCCAATGAATACTTATTTGATAAATGTTCTAATAAATCCAAAGGGAATTTTTTATCTAAATAGATTTTTAAAAAATGTAGAAGAAATACAAGAATATATTTATGATGAATTAAAAAAAGAGAAAAATATACATTTTAATGTTTACTCTATTTATCCAAGAAATATAGGAATAATACTTAATAATTTGCTAAAACCTTTTGAAAATCAAATTAAAAAATTGAGAAATTATTATAATGTATTAGACATAAATTATTATGGAACCTTTGGATTTATTTGGGATGGAAAAAATTATCTTGGAAGTAAATCACTAAGGATAATAAATGCATATAATCCAAAAGATATTCAAAATGTAATAGTTCGTTATAAAAATTTATCTGGAGTTAATAATATTTGGATGACAGAAACAGGTCTATATGCTAAAAATTATAAGGAAGAAAAAATTAGATATAAATATATTGGAGAGGCAATAAAATATACAAAAAAGATTTCTTCAGATATTCCAGTATTTGTTTGGACATTTGGAGATAACGTAAGTGAATGGAGAAAAGAATATGGTGGAGGATTTGGTATTTGTTATGATAGAAATAATATTAAAAAGGAAATATGCGAAAATTATATAGAATTAATTAAGAAATATAATTAATGCTAATAATTGCAGAAAAACCTTCTGTAGCTAGAAAGATTTCATCATTTTTATCAAATAATAAGTATAAAACAATAAAATTTTCAAAAAATATATATTATTATTATTTCAATTTGGAAGGAAAAAATGTATATGTTGTTCCTTCAATTGGTCATTTATTTACATTATCAGATTTAGATAAAAAATATGAATATCCAACATTTAATTATAGGTGGGTTCCATCATATTTTGAGGATAGAATTATTGCAAAAAAATATTATATTGAAATGTTCAGTAAATTTAAAAATGAGAATAATATAATAATTGCAACAGATTATGATATAGAAGGAGAATTAATAGGATATAATATTTTAAGATATGTATTAAATAAAGAAAATGCAAATAGAATGATATTTTCTGCAATAACATATAAAGATATTATAAGAGCTTTTAATAATAGGAAAGAAAGTTTAAATTTTGGATATATATACGCTGGAGAGACAAGACATGTAATTGATTGGTTATATGGTATAAATCTATCTAGAGCATTAACAAAGTCTTTATTTTATTATACTAGAAAATTTGTTTTAAGTATTGGAAGGGTCCAGGGGCCAACATTAATGTTGGTATTTAATAGAGAAAGAGAAATTGAAAATTTTAAACCTGAAGAATATTATAAAGTTGAAGCTTTGGTTATAAAGGATGATAAAAAATTGAAATTCTCATATATAAAAGATAAAATAAAGGATAAAGATGAAGCAAACAAAATAAAAAATAATTTAGGAAAATATTTAATTGTTAGTAATGTAAATAAAAAAGAGGAAAAAATAAATCCACCACATCCATATAATTTAACAGATATACAGATGGATGCATATAAATATTATAAAATTAGTCCAAAAAGAACTTTAGATATTTTACAATCTTTATATGAAAAAGGTTATGTATCTTATCCAAGAACATCCTCTCAAAGATTACCAGAAACAATTAATTTTAAAGAAATATTATCAAACTTATCATTAATAAATTCTTATAAGAAATATATTGTTCTTTTATTGGAAAAACAAATTTTAAAACCAAACAATGGATCTAAAGATGATGTACATCCAGCAATACATCCTACAGGAAATATTCCAGAATATTTAGAATATAAAGAAAAATTAATTTATGATTTGGTAGTTAGGAGATTTATTGCTACATTTTATGATCCTGCAATAGTATATAAAATAAATGTTATTACAAAAGAAAATTTTGTTTATGATTATTATGATATAAAATATAAAGGATGGTTGGATATTTATTGGGAAAAATATAAGGATAATTTTGTTTCTTTAAAATTTAATGTAGGAGAAAAATTGTTTATAGATAAGGTTTATATATCAAAGAAAAAAACAAAACCACCAGCAAGATATAATAAAGCATCCTTAGTTAAAAAAATGGAAGAATTGAATTTAGGAACAAAAAGCACAAGGGCAGATATTGTTGAAATACTATTTAAAAGAAAATATGTAGAAGGTAAATCAATAAAAATCACCGAATTAGGTAAAAAAATTGTTGAAATATTTGAGAAATATTATCCAGATATTTTAGATATAAACTTTACAAGAAAAATGGAAGAAAATTTAGAAAAATTAGAAAGCAAACCAGATATAAATTTAAAGGAAGAAATAATTGAAGAAAATATTGAAATAATAAAAGATTTATCTAAAGTTATGAAGGAAAATGAGAAAAAGATTGGTGAAGAGTTGTATAATTTTATTAAAGATTATTTAAATAAGAAAAAGATAAAAAAATAATTAAAGAAGATTTATAAATAATAAAAAATTAAATGCTGCCACAAGAAAGAAATATACTTATTGGATGTATAAGACAAAAAATGAATTGAATGAATTGGAGCAAATATAAATCATTTATACTATTTTTTATACCAATAGTGAATATATTTTGGCTATATAAATATACAGAAGGATGGGCTTATGTTACTAAAAAGATAATGCAATATTGTACTTTATATTATTTTTACTTGTAGGAATAATTATGCCATATTTAGTCCAAAGAGATTTAAATGAAATAGCAAGGAATTATGGTAGACAACAAATGATGAGACAGGACATGCCACAACAATATCTAGGATATCCAAATTATCCGGGAGGTCAGGGAGGACAATTTAGAATGTAGTTTTTAGTTTATTAATTATTTATTTTCAACGTTTAAAAAAAGAAAAATTTTGGACGATAAGATTGATGTAATTTGGAACAAATAAATAAAGAAAATATTTTATATAGATATAATATTTACAAGCAATGGTATAAATTAATATAGTATGAAAGTAAAAGTTACTAAAAATTACCGAATAACTATACCAGCAAAGATTAGGAAAAAGTTAAATATAAAAGAAGGTCAATATTTAATAGTAGAAGAAGATGAAGAAAATAATGCTATAATTATTAAACCAATAGAATGGGTAAAATTAAGATTAGGTAAAAAATTAACTCAAGAAGATATAGATAGAGCTATAGAAAAATATGATAAATATATTATTGAGGAAGAATATCCGGAAATAAAAAGATGAAAAAAGAAAGAATAGCTATTGATACAAATGTTTTAGTCAGAGCCGCATTTGAAGATTATAAATATCTCAGAAAAGTCTAGAAATATTAACTAGTTATGATATTATATTGCCATAAGTAGTTATTTATGATTTCTAAGGATTTTAATAGAATATGTAAATTATATTGATATCATTTATAGAGTAATAAATAACTTAGAATTATTTGAAATAGAAAGCATAAAAATTATAGATATTAAAGAAGCTTTAAAGATGATAAAGGAAAATAATAAAAAATTAAGTAAAAGTAATCTAAACGATTTTATTATATTATCAATAGTTAAAAGATTAGATTATCCATTTATTACTTACGATGAAGATTTGAAAAAAATAGCTAAAAAATATAATATAGAAATTTTAGAATTATGATATATAATTTGGTATAATTTATGAAACAAAATCTATCGATATTGTTTTATATATGAAACAAAATCTTGAATATTTGGTATAGTAACTATACCATTTTTATAAAAATTTGGTATAATAATAATGACATGTATGATGAAAGGCTTATAATAGAATATTTTGAAAGAATAAGGGAAAGAAAAATAAATTATATTGAAAGAGAATTAAATATAAAAAATATAGAAAATAAAGCTATATCTATTGTTGGTCCTAGGAGATCTGGAAAAACATACTATTTATTAAATAAATATTTATCAAATAAAGATAATTCAATATATATTAATTTTGAGAGTATAGAATTTTCAAATATTAAGCCGGAAGAAGTCTTAAATATAATATCTTTATATGAATCCAAATATAATGTAAAAATAAATACAATATTTTTAGATGAAATACAAAATTTAGAAAATTGGAATAGATTGGTAAGAACATTAATTGATAGAGGCTATAATATATATTTAACAGGTTCTTCTTCAAAACTATTACCAAAAGAATTATTAACTGAATTAAGAGGTAGAACAGTATATTATATTTTATTGCCATTTTCTTTTAAAGAATTTTTAAAAACAAAGATAAAAGTTTCTAAAATATTGAGTATAAGTGAAATAGAAAACATAAAAGAATATTTAAGGGAATATATAAACTTTGGTGGGTACCCTGAAATAATTTTCATGGAAGATAAAGAAAGAATAATTAAAGAATATTATGAAACAATTTTTTATAAAGATTTTATAGAAAGAGGAAAAATTAAAAGCTTTAATGTTGCGAGAATGATTTTTGAATATTTAATGCAAAACTTTTCCAATGAAATAAGCATAAATAGAATAAAAAGATTCATAGAAAATCAGCTTAATATAAATACAAAAAATACGATATTTTCATATTTGGATAAAATACAGGATACTATGTCTATATTTTTTGTAGAAAAATATTCTAACAAATTTTTTGAAAGAAAAAGATGGCCAAGAAAAGTTTATCTATGTGATGTATCTTTTGCAAATTTGTTTAGTAAATATGATATAGGAAAAAGGATGGAAAATATAGTTTATTTAGATTTGTTAAGATTAATTAATAATAATCCATTAATTGAAATATATTATTTTAAAGATTATCAACAACATGAAGTAGATTTTCTAATAAAGGAAAATAATATAATAAAAGAATTAATTCAAGTTTCTTATATAAATAATATAGATGAAATAGATAGAAGAGAAATAAGATCATTAATTAAAGCATCCAATTTATTAAATTGTAATGATCTAAAAATTATTACATGGGATTTAGAAGATAAAATAATTGAAGATAATAAAGAAATAAAATTAATACCTTTATGGAAATGGTTATTAAATAGATAAAAATTTTCTATAACTTTTGTATTTCATTTTTAAGATAATTATAATTTGCATTATTTTTTTAGAAGAACAGGAAACCTGGTATTTTTAACATAATCTTTCTAATCATTTATAATATTTTGGTATAGTAACTATACCATTTTTATAAAAATTTGGTATAATAATAATGATATGTATGATGAAAGTCTTATAGTAGAATATTTTGAAAGAATAAGGGAAAGAAAAATAAATTATATTGAAAGAGAATTAAATATAAAAAATATAGAAAATAAAGCCATATCTATTGTTGGTCCCAGAAGATCTGGAAAAACATACTATTTATTAAATAAATATTTATCAAATAGAGATAATTCAATATATATTAATTTTGAAAGCATAGAATTTTCAAATATTAAGCCAGAAGAAATTTTAAATATAATATCTTTATATGAATCTAAATATAATGTAAAAATAAATACAATATTTTTAGATGAAATACAAAATTTAGAAAATTGGAATAGGTTGGTAAGAACATTAATTGATAGGGGATACAATATATATTTAACAGGTTCGTCTTCAAGATTATTACCAAAAGAATTATTAACTGAGTTAAGAGGAAGAACAATATATTATATTTTGTTGCCATTTTCTTTTAGAGAATTTTTAAAAACAAAGATGAGAATTGATAAAATATTGAGTATAAGTGAAATAGAAAAGGTAAAAGGATATTTAAGGGAATATATAAACTTTGGTGGGTACCCTGAAATAATTTTCATGGAAGATAAAGAAAGAATAATTAAAGAATATTATGAAACAATTTTTTATAAAGATTTTATAGAAAGAGGAAAAATTAAAAGCTTTAATGTTGCGAGAATGATTTTTGAATATTTAATGCAAAACTTTTCCAATGAAATAAGCATAAATAGAATAAAAAGATTCATAGAAAATCAGCTTAATATAAATACAAAAAATACGATATTTTCATATTTGGATAAAATACAGGATACTATGTCTATATTTTTTGTAGAAAAATATTCTAACAAATTTTTTGAAAGAAAAAGATGGCCAAGAAAAGTTTATCTATGTGATGTATCTTTTGCAAATTTGTTTAGTAAATATGATATAGGAAAAAGGATGGAAAATATAGTTTATTTAGATTTGTTAAGATTAATTAATAATAATCCATTAATTGAAATATATTATTTTAAAGATTATCAGCAACATGAAGTAGATTTTCTAATAAAGGAAAACGATATAATAAAAGAATTAATCCAAGTTTCCTATATAAATAATATAGATGAAATAGATAGAAGAGAAATAAGATCATTAATTAAAGCATCCAATTTATTAAATTGTAATGATTTAAAAATTATTACATGGGATTTAGAAGATAAAATAACTAAAGATAATAAAGAAATAAAATTAATACCTTTATGGAAATGGTTATTAAATAAATAAAATTATCTATAACTTTTGGCTATGAAAATTTTATATAATATTTCTTAATATGTCGTCTTTTGATATAAAATAAAATTCAAATATATAAGTAAATTGAAGATAGATTTTAATGTAACTTTGGAGTGGTTGTTTTTATCCTTAGAATTTATTTTTTCATAGGTAACTACTAATATAAATATTTCCCATTAATATAAGCAAATCCTTATAAATTAAAAATAAAAAGTCTTATATATTTAACTCATTTAAAAATTTATAAATTTCAAAATAGTATAATACAACTCAAAAATTTGAATTTTGGAAAAATAAGCCTTATATATATTATTTTGAAATTTATAAATTTTTAAATAATAATATAAAGCTTATAAACTTTTAGATATTTTTAAATACTCTTTGAAAAATAATTTGAATTATAAAAAATATGATTTACATAAAAATTTTATGAGCAAAGATTCAATTTTCTTTAATAAAATGTTTATGATTGATTATAAAATATCAGAATTTTTCTATATAAAATTAAAAGACGAATTAAATTTTGTTTATATAATTGATGCAATTTCACATTTAATAAATTTATCTTTCATTTTTTATATAATATTTTTCATTAATTTTAGTTATATTTTTCTTTTTGCTATATCTACATCAATAACTTATTTATTAAAATTAATAGTTAATAGAAAAAGGCCTTATTATTATTTTGATAAAAGATTTGCCATATTGGTTTATGAAAATCATTCTTTCCCAAGCGAACATACTATTATTGCAATTTTATCTTTTATAATAACAGGAAATATCTTAGTATTGGTAACACCAATATTAAGAATTATTACTTTAAAACATTGGTTATCAGATGCGTTGTTTTCTATAATTTTGTCTTTTGCTTTTTACTATTTTTTCAGTTCTATAATTAATTTTTCTGGGCTATTCAATCAATTAATTGGATTTTTAATTTAAATATATTTATGGACAATATACTAAACAAATAATAATTATGTAGTAAAGAATTATCATCAGGATATGGTAGTAATCATAAACTTTATAAAATTTTTATATATATAAAGTAGTATGGTGGAGAAGGATATACAACAAAAATCTCAAGAAGAGTATAAAAGAAAACTTGATAAGATATTAGAGATTGCAGAAATTTTACCACAGGCAGTAGCAAAGTATGTTTTCGATGGAACAATAGAAAGATACTTTCCAGTAAATAGCCAATCTGGAGAAATCCATATATATTTGGGAGGAAGTGCACGTTCACAAGCACCAATATTTAAATCAGAAGGACAAAAATCGTATATTGGAAAAGTTGTATATGATTTTGGGGGCGAAGTATCTATTAAAGATGATAAATTAAAATTAGAATTAGGTAGGGGAAGAGCCTTAAGAGAAGAAATATATTATAATGGAGTAGAAGAAATGAAAAAATATAGATATGAAAGACAAAAGGACGGCTTATATTATTTAAGAAAATTATCAGAAATGGATGAAATATTACCTCTTGCTATTCAGTATTTAGAAGAACGATTGCATACAAAAGGTATTGGTGAAAGAAAAAGAATAGACATGGAATATAATGTGTCAACTGGTGAATTGAGGATTAAAGTATGCGGAGATGATATTATAGAGAGTCCTGAAGATACATATAGAAATATGCTGTATTCACCTATACATTATTTTCTATATCCCTCAGAAAGAAAATGCATTGAATTGGAAGGTAAAAAAGGAATAAGTGGAATTTGGTTGAATACAAATTATATTATAGAACATAAACCATATTTCTTAGAAAAAGAACAAATTCCTGCAGTGCTTGATTATACATTGAGTGAAAAAACATTGAAGCAAAGATATGAATTAGAAGAGTATTTAGAAGATCAGATGAGAAAAGAAATAAGCAAAAGGTTTTCTGATAAATATAAATAATAATAAGGATATTAAAATTTTTATTTTTCTATTATATTTAATATTTTTTCCAATATTTCTTCAGGTTTTTCTTCTCCATTAATATATATTATATTATCATTTGGAAATATTTCTTTTAATTTTAGGAAATTTTCCCTTACTTTTCTTAAAAATTCAATATTTTCATAACTTGTAATATTCTTACCCCTTAAATTTATTCTCTCTACCGCAATTTTTGGATCAACATCTAATATAAAAGTAATATCGGGTCTAATTATATATTTTGATATACATTTTAACCATTCAATATCCATTCCTTCATATAAAATTTGATAAGAAAATGTAGAATAAATACTTCTATCAGAAATAATAATATAATCATTATTTAAATATTTCTTTAAATCAATGTTTTTTATACTTCTATCAGCAGTAAATAATAGTGCTAATAAATATCCATAATCTAAATTTTTTTCATGTTCTTTTAAAATTATTTCTTTTATTTTTTTGTATAAATCATTATCATATGGTTCCTTCATTAATATTACCTTATTATACCTTTTAGATAATTCATTATATAATAAATTTGCAATTGTTGTTTTTCCAGAACCATCAATTCCATCAATTGCAATATATCTATATTTTTTAATCATTTATTTTTCTTTTAAAAAAATTTTATAATCTAATTATATCACCATTCTTTGGTGCATATGAATATATTCCAAATTTTCTGTATATTTTTGATGCTAATTCATATGGCTTTGGTATTTCACCATGTATTGTAATAACCTGTTTTGGTTTTGGTCTTAGATATTTAATAAAAGATATTGATTCAAAATGATCTGCATGACCAGAAAAACCTTCATATTTATTTACCTTCATTTTTATATTTATCTTTCTATCATTTAATACAATTTCCCTTTGTCCATCTAATATTGTTCTACCTAAAGTACCCTGTGCTTGATATGAAACAAAAGCCAATAAATTCTTTTCATCTTCTGCAGCATAACTAAAATAATCTAATATAGGACCACCTTGCATCATACCAGATGTTGCAATTATTATTGAAGGTTCTTTTGATGTTATAATTTGTTCTCTTTCTTTTTTACTTGCCCTTATTACATTTTCTCTTTCAAATGGATTTTTTCCAGATTCTATCTTTTCTCTAATTTCTTTACTTAAAAATTCTGGATATGCTGTATGAATCATTGATGTTTCCCAAACAATTCCCTCTAAATATATATTTACTTCTGGTAACATTTTATTCTCAATTGCATTTAGTAATGTTAATAAAACATCCTGTCCTCTTCCAACTGCTAATACAGGTATTAATACTTTTCCACCCTTTTCAATTGTTTCTTTTATATCATGAATAAATAATGCTTCAGTTTCTTCCCTCGATGGATGCTTGTCATTAAATCCGCCATATGTACTTTCAATTATTAATGTTTCCAATCTTTGATATATTGTATTTGGTCTTTCTAATAAAGGCATTTTATTAAATCTATAATCTCCAGTATATAATACATTATGTTTTCCTTCAATATTTATATGAACCATTGAAGATCCAATTATATGATTTGCATTGTGGAATGATATTTTTATATCACCAGTTATATCAGTTACTTCAGAATAATTTAATGTAATGGAATGTTTTAAAAATAATTTAATTTCTTTTGTTGTAAATATTGGATTTTTACTTTGTTTATTGCTTACTTTTAAATAATCTAATAAAACTAGAGCTGCAATATCTCTTGTTGGTTCTGTTAAATATACAGGTCCCCTCCATCCAATTCTAAATAAATATGGGATAAATCCAACATGATCTAAATGGGCATGTGAAATAATTACAGCATCCAGATTTTGTATATCGAATTCTGGGATATTTAATATTGGATATCTATCTTCTGAATAATTTCCTGCACCTAAACCGCAATCTAATAAAATATTGCTTTCTTTTGTTTGTAATAAAAATGAAGATCTTCCAACCTCCCTTCCAGCACCTAAAAAAACAATTCTATAATGATCTAATCTTTGTGGTTTTCTTTCCAATATTTTTTCCCCAACCTTATTTAAAAATTCAGATTTATATAAAGAATTTTTATGTAAATATGATCTAATAACATTTATTATTTTTGAAGATTTTAATGGTGCCCTCTGTATTATAATATTACATAAAGTTTCTTCTCTCAATTTATTAATTAAATTTAAATCAATTTTTTCTGGTTCATATGTCTCAATATATAATATAGATCTATGTTTTTCAAGATATATATCTTTTATTTTTATTCCATTTAATATTTCTTTTGCTTTTTCTTTAATGTATTCTTCTCCTTTTAATAATCTTGGATTTATTCTTATTTCAATCCTTTTTTTATACTTCTGTGCCAGATTTTTTCCTATTTCAATTCCTTTTATAAATAGATCTACGTTATTTACATATATTACTATCTTTGGACCTTCGAATATTATCTTATTTATATCCTTTGATTGGAATTCCTTTAATAATTCTTCTTTAATATTCATCATAAATAATGTAAATACCTTTTATAATTAATTATAAAATTTAAAAAATTATTTTTTCTGTAATTCTTCCTTTACTTCATAAAGTTCTTTCTTCAATCCCTCCTTTGTTAATGACCATATTTCAATACCATATCCAGATCCCAAATCTCTTTTTATAGCAGCTAATATTGCTCTTTTTGCTAATTCTTTTGCTTCTTCTTCACTCATATTTTCTTTATATTCTGTTTCTAATACACCCAAAGCAAATACCATTCCAGAACCTGTAGATGTAAAGTTATCAAATTTTTCTAATCCCCCCGCTTCATCTATTGAATATATATTGTAATCATCATTGTCTTTTCCAACAATTATAACTTCTGAAAAGAATGGGAACCATTTATAATAGTTCATTAATGTTGATAGAAAATTTGCAGCTTCTTCTGCAGTTGGTTCATTTTTTGATCTTAAATATTTTAATTTTAGATTTGCTTGTAATATTTTTACTAAAGCTTGAATATCACCAACCAAACCAGCAGCACCCATCAATATATTATCAGTAATTTGATGTAATTTTTGTACTTTCTTATGGGATACCATCATTCCCGCTGTTGCTTGTTTATCAGATGCAATTAATACTCCATCCTTAAATTTTATTGCAACAATTGTTGTTCCAGATGATTCTGTCATAGTTCTATTATAATGAAATATATTTATAAGCTATTTTTTTACATATTTTTTTATTACTTTTTCTTGGAATGAATTTAATACATAATCTACGTGTTGCTTAATTTCATCAAAACTATTAAATTCACCTTTTAATCCAGGACATACAAATTTTCCATTTTTAAATACATTAAATTTTACTCTATAATTTTCTGATACATCAAATGTAACAGTAACAGCTGGAAAAGCTTCTGGATTATATTGGGAATCTGGTATCTCATCTGCCAATCTTACTATATCTATATTATCATAATCGAATTTTCCATTTACAACAATATTTTGTACTTTTATTTTATAATCTTTTGGCAATTCTATATCAATTTGTTTAAATAATTCTCTTAATTTTTCCACAACATATTCTATATCTTCTAATCTTTTTATTCCAGATATATTTATTGTTCCGCTGTTAAATACTAATGCTTTAACATTTTCTTCTTTACTTCCACCATCTTTTAGTGGTATAATTAATCCAGGAAATGTTTCTGGATCGTATTGAGCATAAGGAATTAGATTTGCAATTTTATCTAATGGTAACTTTACATTAAAATATATTGTAACAACAGCATTGGAAATCTCCCATTTAACCATTTTTAATAAATTTAATAAAAATTTATAAAAGATTTAGCCTATAAAATATGTTCATTTCATATATTCTTTCTACATTATTTAGACCTTCATTTGAGTCCTTTATTATTATTACGGTATCTGTATCCTTTTCTAAGGCATCTTTATATTTCTTTATTATATTTAATAGCTTTTCATCAGCGTATATTTCTATATTTGCCTTTTGACCTTTCCTTAATTTGTTTTCTTTTCTTATATCTTGTAATCTCCTTCTTATTTCCCTATATAACCATTCTTCCTCTAACTCTGGATAATATTTAGTATCAAATCCTATTTTTATAATTCCATAATCAGTTTGTGCAGTTACAAGATCTTTTTCTACATTATCAATCTTTATTTCTTTTACATTCAAGTAATCTTTTAATAATTCTACAATATCATTATTATTTAGGATTTCAAATAAAATACCCCCATCATCTTTATATAAATATAATGTTTTCAATGGTCTTCTTATATTTATATTTAACATATTTCTTAGTTTTAATGCATTTTCAACAATTATATTAAATAATTTATATTCTTTTTCTATTTTTTCATCTATATATTGTTCTTCAACTTTTGGCAAGTCTTCCAATATTATTGATTCTTCATTTAAATTATATAAATTTCTCAATTTTTGATAAATATATTCTGATATAAATGGAATTATAATAGATCCAACATTTATTATATTATATAACGATTTATATATTACAAATAATACTTTATCAGGTTCTCTCTTTATTCTCTCTCTTGTAGCTTTTATATAGAATCTTGATAATTCTAATATCATATCTTGTAATATTCTTCCTGCTTTCCATATCAAATAGTTATCCAATGCATTATATATTTCTTTTTTACTTTTTTCTATGAAATGTAACATATATCTGTCCTCCCATCTCAAATTTTCTACACTTATTTTTGCAGGATTTATATTATAATATTTAGAATATTCTTCTAAATATGTTGAAATATTTAATAATGTATTTAATACTTGGTATTTAACCTTTATATCTTCCCATTTTATTTTTATATCTTCATATGCTTCTACAATAGATCCTAAATAGAGTCTCATTGTATCTGCTCCATATTTATTAATTATATCATATGGAGAAACAACATTTCCCAAAGATTTTGACATTTTCCTTCCATATGCATCTAAAACATATCCACCAACGTATACATTTTTATATGGTATATCATTATAATACAATTCACCCATCATTGCTAAAGAATAGAACCAACCTTTAATTTGATCATAATTTTCTGTTATGAAATCTACAGGATATGTATTTGTTGCTACTGTTGCTGAACCAGAATCTACCCATACATCTAATATATCTGGAATTCTTTTCATTTCTTCTCCACAAATTTCACATTTGAATGTAAATTTATCTACATATGGTCTATGTAAATTATAATTATATAGATATATTATATCATAATCCCTTGATCCATATGTCCTTACATAATATAGATCATTTATTTGATTTAATATATCATATTTAAAATTATTTACAATTATTATAGATTTATCTTCATATTTATTAAATACATCATATAGTTTATTTACATCATTTATTTCATTTTCATAATATATTTTATTTTCTTTAAAATATCTTGATAATAATTTTTCAGTATAATCTGTAAACTTTACTACTATTATTATTTCTTTAAATTTATATCCAGTTAATTTTTCCAATTCTTTAACATTTCTAACAAATTTTATATGTCCATTTTTATCAACCCACATTGGTATTGGAATTCCCCAATATCTTTGTCTAGATATTACCCAATCAGGTGCAGATTTTACAGTATTTATAAATGCATTTTTTGCAGCTTCCGGTATAAAATTAACATTTTCAATATCTAATAATACCTTTGGTTTCATTGAAGATATATTAATAAATATTTGTTCTGGAGATCTAACAATTACCCTATTTCTACATCTCCAGCATATTGGATAATCGTGTTCATACCATTCAAAATATATTAAAGCTTTTTTCTTTAATACTTCTAATATAAATTTATAATCATCTTTCTTTGCAACCCATCCTTCAAAATATTTTATATCTAAAATGGTTCCTGTTTCATCTGTTGTATTAAATGGAAGGACATTATATTTTTTACCAACCTCATAATCTTCAAAACCACAACCTGGAGCTGAATGAACTAAACCAGTACCTTCTTGTGTATTTACATATTCTTTTGATAGCCAAATTCTAAATACTCCACTGCTTTCAGATTTAAGTTTTTCTATATAATCTTTTAATTCATCATAGAATAAAGGTTCATATTCTTTAAATTCCAAGTCTTTTCCATAAAATTCATCTATTATTTCATATTCAATATTTAATTTACTCATTAGTTTTTCTAATACATCCTTTGCAACAATCCAATATTCATAATTATTTTCTCTCTTAATATTTATTTTTATAATTTTATGATTATTGTAATCTAATTCTAATTCTTCAACATAAATCTTTGGAACCTTTATTTTTACATATTTTATTTCAGGATTTACCATAATACCTAAATTATATACTAATGTCCATGGGGTTGTTGTCCAAACTATATAATATGTATTTTCTATATCTTTTGATTTAAGCTTTACATAAATTGAATTTGATATTTCTTTTTTATATAAAGGATCTTCATATCCCAAATCTATTTCTTGTTTTGACAATGATGTTTGACAATGAGGACACCACCAAACAGGTTTCTTTTCTTTATATATTAATTTATTTTCATAACCCTTTGTTAAAGCTTCCCATACTTTTTCAATAAATTCATTTTTAATTGGTAAATATGGGTTATCTATATCTTGCCAATGTGCCATATCTTCATAGAATTTTGTAAATTCATTCATTGACCCATATGCAAAATTAAAGCATTCTTTAATAAATTTATCAACACCAATTTTCTCTATTTCTCTTTTATCTCTAATCTTCATCTTTTCTTCAACCTTTACTTCAATTGGCAATCCATGCATATCAAAACCGGCCTGATTCCATACATTAAATCCCTTCTTTTGATAATATCTTAATACAATATCTTTAATTGTTCTATTATATGCATGTCCCATATGTGGAGAACCTGTTGTATATGGTGGACCTTCTAAAAATATATATCTTTTATTTTTCTCATTCTTTAAAATCCATTTTTCATATATATAATTTTCCTTCCAGAATTTTTTTATTTCTTCTTCTATATTTCTATTCCAATTCATGTTCATAGATCCGATATTCTACCATAAATTTATATATTTAAAATAAAATATATAAGATGTTTTCTTACAATAATGATTATGATAGAAATAAATAGAATGAATATGATAATATTTGGGATAATAATTTTGTTAGGTATTTTAACTTATGTATTAACTCATTCAAAAACTCTATCAGTAATACCATTTATAATGGGAATATTTTATTTACTTGAAAGTAATGAATCTAAATAAATAAAAATCTTTTATTAAAATATTTTGAATGGAAAATGAAAAAGAAAAAAGTCAAGAAAATAATGAAAAGGAAGAATATAAATTTAATCTTAATTTGGAGAAATCAATAATAATAGGATTTGTAATATTGGCAATATCAATAATTTTAGGAGCATATATTATAGCAAATTCAATATCAAATATAAAAGTATATGGATCATCTAGTAGTTCTTCAAATGAATTACAA
>Ga0326758_100076_pt1 | contig 38071 bp, 31 predicted proteins | sample GCRJH_S_FD_207221 | JGI IMG/M metagenome (GOLD analysis project Ga0326758, IMG submission 207221) | Hot spring sediment microbial communities from Geyser Creek Basin, Yellowstone National Park, WY, United States - GCR.JH_S | ecosystem: Environmental > Aquatic > Thermal springs > Near-boiling... | reverse complement strand
CAACATCACCACCACCGAACAGCGGGACCTGGACACTACCAACAACCTCAACGCTCGGCAAAACACCACGGTTGAGGCACTCGGCAATGGTCATGGCACACAACCAACTAGCCTTAGTATCCGTGTAAAACAACTCAACCCTGAAGACACCGTCAACAAGCCTCCTGAGACCAGCTATGGTGCTGAGCTCGGCACAGCAACCCTCAACATCACCACAGGCAAAGCCCAGCAAGGACCTACTCAATGAACTACCCAAACCAAGCCTACCCAACTCACGGTCAGCAACGACATCGCCACCAAGGGCCCTAACAACAACCGCATCCCTAACAACACCCCTATCAACAGCGTTCCTAAGCAACGAAACACCAACCACAACACCAACATACACAGACACAAAACAAAACAACAAAACAAACTAATAAACAAAACACCCACGCCCAGCCAAACCACGGCCATTAAACATTCTATCCCATCGTCAGAGTCTTTACGGTGTTGGGGGGTTGAATTGTTCGTTGGAGGCTTACGGGCACCGTAGTCGTTAAATCGTCAGAGGCCTGACGAGTCGTGGGACGACCACCGGGATAAACCCTCTGACGAAGCCCATAAACGGGGCAAGGAAAAACTTATAAAGAGGTAGATAAACTCACGGTTCGGAATCTAAAACAGAAGAATTGAAGCGCTTGAGTTCATTAGGCCCGAGGACTTCATTGATGTTGTCAGGAATCTAAAACAGAAGAATTGAAGCAGCTGGTGCCTACCGCATGTCCCAAAAAAGTGTAATAGACCAAGAATCTAAAACAGAAGAATTGAAGCTGGGTGCGAACCTGCGAAGCACCGCTAGGTGTTGCTCCGAGGCTTCGAATCTAAAACAGAAGAATTGAAGCCGGGACGGCTCCTCCCCACGGTTGCCCGTGGAGAGAGGCGGGGATACCTCGAATCTAGAACAGAAGAATTGAAGCGGGCATCTATATGGATAGTTGAGTTCACACAAATGCCTATCATATTCCAGAATCTAGAACAGAAGAATTGAAGCTATTCATGAACATGATAAGGAACGTAACCCAGAAAATACCACTTGAATCTAGAACAGAAGAATTGAAGCACGTATTGACCCTTGCTCAGTTCTAGGATGTTCGCGGATCCAAAGAGCTCGTCATAGCTTGTAAAAGAATCTAAAACAGAAGAATTGAAGCTAACCACATAGTTATGTTCACGTATCTCCCAACCCCTGCCACCCGAATCTAAAACAGAAGAATTGAAGCTCAATTATGTTTACATCAAAGCATGTGAACCACCTCACGTTTATGTCATAAGAATCTAAAACAGAAGAATTGAAGCACACAAATCACGAAAGAGGTGCCCGAAACTTTCATACAACCCTCTCGAATCTAACACAGAAGAATTGAAGCTATTCCTGACATGGGGTCCTTACGCTTAAGCAATAAGGCGCATGCCGTGGGGAATCTACTACAGAAGAATTGAAGCAAAAGCCTATCATCAAAATTCCTTTTAATCTCATAAACCGCAAGAATCTAAAACAGAAGAATTGAAGTACAATGTACTGCCACATTGGTATCTTCCTAGCCTGTGCACGTGACTTGAATCTAGAACAGAAGAATTGAAGCTAGACATCATAGATGTATCACCTCTGTGTCGCTGGCACAACCTCTAAAGAGACAAGAATCTGATACAGAAGAATTGAAGCAGGCGGGGCTACCTGGGGACGCGCTCAAATCCACAGCTTTGCCCCGAATCTAATACAGAAGAATTGAAGCTGGAATGGTTGTTTGTACGGTACACCGAAGACGGACATTGCGAGAATGAATCTAGAACAGAAGAATTGAAGCATCATGCTCTTGTTTTTATGTTGTCATAGCTATTCTTGACTTAGTACGGGCTGTTAATTTAATGTAGTAGGATTGAGTTGTGAAATATCGCTTTCGCGCACTGTTTTCTGTTCCTCTCTTTATGATCAATAGAAAGAAAAAGATGGTATTATCGGGTTTTGTGGTCTAGCTTTTCGTAGGTACTCTCTTGAATTTATTTATGGGATATTGTGTATTTTTAATTTAACATTAATGTACTTTTAATACCCTTGGTTTTGTGTTGGTATTAGGAGTGGGTCTATTATTAATGCTTGGTTCTTATCGACGTAATCTCGGTAATGCTTTGGACGTGTTACTATTGATCCTGCAGGTAGAAGTACAAGTAGTGGTAGGTGTGCTGTAAGTAGGTCCCCAGCGAAGCCGCTAATGACCTCAAACCTGCTTGCCAAGTAATCGCTATTGTCCTCAATGAGGGCCCTACCTGTTACGTAGTAGGCACTTTCACCACCCAATTTAATTCTTACACTGCCTAAGTCATCGCCGAAACCGGTGAAATCCACCAGCTCGAACCTCCCATAGCCAACGCTTCTCTCACCGCCAATCCCAACCTCACCCAGTACCTTAAGTGCATCCTTTATGTGTTTTTCAAAGCCCTCCTTACGTATTTGCATTAATATTGCCATCTCCGTCATTGGCATCACCGTAGACGTTGTGAATGGGACTGCCGCATTCGTAACCCTATCAATCACGTTCCTATACCTAACCTCATGCCTTGGTTCCCTGAGTAACTTCTCGATTTCGCTATCCTTTACTGCGTTGTAGTTCTCATTGCTTATTATGAAGCCGTTAATTACCGTGGCATCCATGTCCTGGACCTTAACGCTGATGGTGCCATCCTTTTTGTTGCAATCCGTAACTCTTAATCCACCCGTTAAGTTGAGTTCCCTATCAATCATTAATTCATAGTCCAGATACTTCGCGTTTTTGACCTCCTTCTCAAGTCTCCTATCGTTACAGCTGGGCCTTATTGGTGGAGCCCTTAGGAATAGTATTCTCTTTGACTTCATATTGAGTATTGGGAGTAGTGAGGACAGTGTTATTCCACCATTTAGAAATAAATCCTTAGCTACGTTCTCATGTCCGAGCTTTATCATTATGTTCATTAATGCCCTGTAGAGTGTCATTGAGTCTACGTAATCCTCCCCACGCCCAATCTTTATTGGCGTTAAGATCCTGGTGATGGCTATCTTAAGCATCGCATATTCATTATTAGGTAATTAATAATTTTTACACATCGCGTATTAAATAATAAAACTTATAAATAACAATAACCATTTTGATAGGTAATCATTTATGTCCATGCAACGAAAACCAGAGACTAAGGGGTTCCATCAACGTGGTGGCAGGAGCGAGCAACAGAGGGGTTTGATTGATGATTTTGCTGCGAGGCTCAGTACGTATTTGGTGAGTGATGATACTATGACGTTGGTGAATAAATTGTTTGAGGGTAATATGTATAATGAATTGGGTAAGGAGATAAAGAGTGAATCGTCATATAGGAGGGTTCATGAGTTGTTATCCTCCATAATAGATGATACCGAGTCATTATTAAACCAGGGACAAAGCAGCGATTTCATAAAGTCACGCCTTAGTACGCATCTTGCTAGGGCCTCAGTGATTATTAGGTATCAGGAGGCAAGGGATCAACTTGGTAAGGGTATTGCGAAGATCCTCAATGGTGTGATTGATGAAATATATAAAAACGTTAGTAACGGGAGCGTTCTCAGAAAGGTACTAAGTAACGCTAGGGTCTTGATAGATGCATTGGCTGTCATAGCGAAGGAGAAGGGATGAGGGGGTGGTAATCATGTCACAACAAACCTCCCAGGTTAAGAACCCCAGGTTGCTGGGCATTGTTAAGCTGCATCTGGTGCTGGAGACTGTGACGGGGCTTTTAATATCTGCTGGCAGGCAGATGGGTAGGATTGGTGGAGCAGATACAAGCAACGTGTTGATCGAGAAGGTGTACGAGTGCAAAGACCAACAAGGCAGACAGCAGAGCTTTCTCATAAGAGTTCCGTACATACCTGGATCCTCGATAAAGGGTAGGATGAGGTCACTGCTTGAGTTAGCTAAGAACCTTGAGTTGTTTAGCACTGATGGAAAGATTTGGATGCATGCCTTATCACCCAAGGTTCGTAAGTCGATTAATCGCCAAGACGTACTAAGTTATGGCGAGTTTCTCGAGAAACTGCGTAATAGCAATACCACGTTCATTTTTAATAAGTTATTTGGTATGCCGTCTATTCATGTTGATGATTTCGTTAAGAATTTAGGTAAGGAGATTAATGATGAAAGTAAGGCTGAGCAGGAGACGGCGATGTTGATTAATTCCTTATCACAAACGTCACTTTTGATAAGCGATTTCTTCCCAGCATGCGATTATGTATGCGGTATATACAATACGAAGGGGTTAGTAACCCTAGAGGATTTCCTAGAGGAGAAGAGTGAGAATAGGATTGATAGGATTACATCCGCAGCTGACCCAAGGACTATAGAAAGGGTTAAACCGCACGTTAAGTTTGAGGGCGACTTCACGCTCTTGGTCTTTGATAATTCGAAGAATCACTTAGAACAGTATATGGAATTGATTGCCGAGGGACTACAGCTACTTGAGAGTACATACCTTGGCGCGGCTGGTTCAAGGGGTTACGGTAGGATTATGTTCAAGAGTATAGAAACTAAGCTTATCTACCCAAGGGAGGAGAGGATTAAGGAGTACAAATCAGTCGGCGAATTTAAGAACGACATCACTACTCTCTCAAAGGATATACTGAACAAACTAGGCGCCCAGGGACAACGGTAGGGTGTGGAAATGAGCAATATAGCTGAGTGCAAGGCAACACTACGGCTTGAACCAATCTCACCATCTAGGGTCTTTGTGTGGAGCGGGAACTACTTAATCAGGGGCCTTGAATTCCTCATTGATGGTAATGAGATTCTAATACTTAAGAACGACCTCGTCATTGATGAATTAGCCAGGGCCGGCATAACCACTGAGGAGCCGGTCAAGTTGATGGAGAGGGTTAGAGATCTTGTTAGGAGGGATAGGGATAGGTTCGTTAGGCTCTCTGCTGATTTATCAAAGCTCGGTATTTCCAGTAATGTTAATAGGGTCATGGATATTAATCCCTACGTTGTTCCAGCATCGGAATTAAAGGGTCTCATTAGAACAGCAGTATTGAACTATAAGCTCCAGCACGTAAGTTCTCAGGAAAGGCAGAGGGTTTATAATGAGGTGCTTGGAAGACTAAGGAATGCGCACGGGCGTAAAGGCTTGGTCACCGTCACACAACCAGTTGAAAAGCTTCTTAAGACGGAGGTGAGGATGGGAACGAGACCTTATGAGTACGATTCATTAAATAGACTTCGTATTAGCGATCCCATTGATTATGAAAAAGCCACCTTAGAGTTTACGGAGGTCCAAACGTGGGATCGTGATGGTTCGGTCGTAGCGGTGAATCACGTTATTGCTTGGGTTGGTAATCCCCTAACCTATGACTTAGTGATTCAAAAACCGCCGAGCTACCCAAACCATTATAACAATATTAAAGAGAAGGACAGCGAGGTTACGTGTAACCTTATTAAGGATTCTCTGAGGGAGCTCAGTAATTACCTGGTTAGGACCGAGATTGAGAAGGTTGATAGTTTCATTAAGGATGCACGGAATAGAAATAGGGCCGTTGAGTTACAGCAGTATCTAAACTTCCTAAATGGCTTAAGTCATAAGTGCGGTGGTGATTGCTTATGTGTCAGGATCGGCATGTTCACGGGTCATGAGGCTAAGACCGTGGCAGTAAATGACCAGGTTAGCAAGGTTAGGGAGATAGTAATGAGTAGTATTTACCACCATACGTGGGATAGCAAAACACTTAAGGTTGCGAAGACTCCAGGTGGGTTCATTGGTATGGGGTGGGTGCGATTATGTCTTCAATAGAGGATAGGTACAAGCTAATGCTTGTTGCCTACCTACACGACATAGGTAAGGTGTACCAAAGAGCCGAATATTTAAGGACGCACAGGTTCGCTAGGAAGCATGATGAGATGAGTGCGGAGAAAATTAGGGAGTTACTTAGTGAAGAACACGAGAAGATTTTTCGTAAGGAGGAGTGGAGGGCTGCTGACGAATTCACAGCAGAGCTTGAGCGTAAGGAGGATGAGGAAAGCGCTATCGGGACTGCCGCTGAAGTACCCCTCCTATCGCCATTAAATGAAGTAAACGAAGGCTTCAAGAAATACCACTCTGTACAAACCCTCGACATTAGGAAAGAACCCAAGCTATACTTCCTCCACGATAAGGAAAGCGAAGCCTCTAAAAACTACCAAGAGGTTGAGGCCCATCTCAATGAATTGCTAGGGAAGTTGAAGAATTACCCCAAAGGCAGGGCACTTCTTGAGACATTAAACTACATATTTAAGTCAACAACCTTGTTCGTACCAGCCGCAACGTATGGCGTAAAACCAGACACAACGCTTTATGGCCATAGTAAATTAACCGCAGCTCTCTCGAGCGCGTTGAGTGGGGGTTATGGGTTGATTAGGATAAACATCAAGGGTATACAGAGGTTTGTAACAAATGTTGTGGGTGAGTCAGAGGCATCAAAGAGGTTTAGGGGCAGGAGCTTGTTTCTGCAACTACTGCAACAAGCCCTGACGGACTACATAACCACTAAGTTAGGTTACTCGGAATTAAACAACATAGCCCCGGAGCCTGGCGAAATCATACTATTAATCGATAAAAACGACTATGATAGAACTAAGGGACTAATTGAGAGCATGCTCAATAAATTGTTTGAGTGGAGCAACTATGAACTACAATTTGAACTACACGCCCCCAAGGACGTAATTGGCAACGCTCATGACCCAGGATCATTCAGTAACGTGTACAATGCCTTATGGGAGGGCCCTGGACAGCTTATTGGATTTACGAAGATCTTAAGTAACGTCGATGTTGACAGGTACGGTGACTCCGCAAATCGCGTATTTAGTATTATTGATGGTAGTGATGAATGCGTGAGAGGTGGAGAGGTTAGTATTCAGTTGATGAACTCGCTCGCGCCAGGCACGTTTGAGGTGGGCGATAAGGTATCATTAATGAATTTATTATCCCTCGTAGTTGGTCACGCATCGAGGAATCTCAAGTACGTGATAGAGGTTATTTATAAAGGCGATAAACCCATCGACGAACCCATCGTTTGTTATAATCGCTATAATAACTTCATGGTAACGGATATATTCGTTGAGCCTTTAAATACGAAGCTGATATTAATTAGTAGCGATAGCGATGTAAACCTAGACATAAATACTATTAAACTACTCGTTAAGAATGCAAATAAGGCCGATTTAATTAAGGTGCTTAAGGTCAATGACCCATTGAACTTCATACCAAGCGCCAGCAGTAATGATGAGTTGTTTGAGAAAACCGTGTGGGGTTGGTTCATGCTTGATATGTACCATCCAGTGACCGAGGATGGTGAATTTAAGGACTTGGACAGTATGGGTAATTACATAGCGTTGGGGGTTGTTGATGCTGATGAGTTAGGCTCGATTGTGAGGGGGTTATCAAGGAGACCGGGTGTTCTGGAGAGTTTCTCGACAATCCTATCCTTTGCGATTAATTACGTACCAATTAAAGTACGTGATGAGCTTAAGTCTAAGCATGATGAATGCGGCGAGAACATAGTCGTTTTATACTCAGGTGGCGATGATGTTGCTGTGTACGGTAGGTGGGATTGCGTAATTAAGTTCCTAGCCATGGTTGCGAATCACGTAAACAAAATCACCGGCCTGTCCCTATCTGGTGGTGTGTATGTATTCAGGAGTAAGTACCCAATATACTATGCATACCGTGAAGCCAGGGGCCTCGAAAGCCTGGCTAAGAAGGAGGGGAAAGATATGAAGGATAGGGGCATCATGAAAGACGCCAGTGGTTTAGTGGCCCTATCAATAGCCGAGCCTTACTTACTAAGGTACACGGAGAAGCCCGTTTTTGCCCTATCAATAACGTGGGACGAAGCCGAAAAAATGCTTGAAATAGCTCATGAACTAGTTAATAGCCCTAAGGTACCATCATCATTACTGTACAGGCTTTACGAAATTGGGGCCATGATCCACGACGCATTAAGCAGAGGCAATAAGACACTGCTGGCTAGGGCTCTTGTTACGTACGCATACCTGTACGTGAGGAATGAGGAAACAATGAAAGAACTAAGCAAAGTCATGGGCTCCACAAGCGATCTAAGAATCCCTGACTACCCAAGGACTGACAATGAGGAAACCACAGTAAAAGCCCTACTTAAATTAAGAACCCTGATAAACATGTACTCACTACTAGGCAGGACATAGCATGATCTACATAACGAACGCCGACGGAAATGGGGACCCATGCATCGAGATAAAGGGCTTCCAACTAAGGGTATTCCATTGCAAGGACGAAATAAGCCTCTACGAATCACTAATAAACCTACTAAGGACCTCGAGCGGAAACTTCGAAATAATGAACGCCTACGGACAAGTAATACCAATACCTAACGACTACACGAAATTCGTAATAAACCAACCAATTAAGGAATTCTTAGGTAAAATAGTAAACAACGATCCAGCCAAAGTCGTAAAAACCCTCAAATCCTCATCACTAAAACTGAGGATAAACCTCACAAAACGCGTGATATATGCAAAGCTCCTAAATGAGGTTAATGCTGAAGAATTAATAACAAATGGAATAGCAATACTAAAACCAATAAGAATACCAAACGTAAAAATAAGAAGTAAAACAACCAAAAACAAACACAACACCTAAACCAACAATAAAGACCCAATCAATCCATTCTATCCTACCGTCAGAGTCTCCTCGTTTTTGTAGGGTTGAATTGTTCGTTGGAGTTTTTCGTGTGTCGTAGTCGTGAGATCGTCAGAGACTTTACGAACCGTAGGCATGGGGAGTGGATAAACCCTCTGACGAAGACCAACAAACGAGGCAGGAAAGACTTAAAAAGAAGTAAATAAAACCATAACTCGGAATCTAAAACAGAAGAATTGAAGTCTGTCTCTATTGGCTATGAACGCTATTCTCGGGTAATTAACGAATCTAAAACAGAAGAATTGAAGCAGGATTCAGCCCGGTCGCCGCCCGCGGTCCCCGTGACTTATCGAATCTAAAACAGAAGAATTGAAGCCGGTCTGTGGGTGGCCGATGTAGCATGAATAATCATGCAGTGGAAGAATCTAAAACAGAAGAATTGAAGCTAATCCTTTTCCACGTGCTCTTTGTTTGTACGTTGTTTGCCTGGGTTTGGGAATCTACTACAGAAGGATTGAAGCTTTCAGCAACTTCACGGGTAGTGGCGCGGTGATGATATGGGTAAGAATTTAATAGGAGAGATTGATATAGGTCGGGGCGTCGTTTCGTTAGTAATTTATGGGCTGTTATGATGAATGGAAGAGTTGGGGTGGTGTGTTTATTGTTGGGTTTTTGGTGTTAGTTGTTTTGTTAGGCAGTCGGTTATGAATTTCTTGACCGAGTCCCAGTTCCTGTAGTGCCCGACCTTAACCTCATTGCCCTCTATCTTCACGTCGACCCACGATATACCCCTCGCCCTCTCTATGTAGAACCCGGCGTGTGCCATGAAGTTCCTAAGTACGTTCCTATTGCACGCTATCGAGGTTGGGGTGGCTTGGAGTTGTACTGGTGCCTTCTCCTCTAGTAACTCGCGTAGTGTGTCTAGGGCGTTCCTCACAATGACTTCCGAGGCCTTGGATACCTTCTCGAAGTACGGCGCAACAGCATCCTTAAGCTCCACGGCAGATACGTAGCTCTGCAGCAGGTTCTTACTACTTAATTGGTTCAGTAGTGATGTGCATAGGGCCCTCATGAACGCCTTCGCATACACCACATCCGGCCTTACGTACTTTGAATGCTTGATCACGTAATCGCTACCCGACCTCTCGACACTCACGGTCCCCAGCAACCTGCTGTAGGATAGATCCTCCGGCAGTAGGGTCCCTGCTTCCTGCCTGAGTAGGTCCTTGCATGATTGTATTAGGGCAATTGGTGCGTTCATCATGAGTGAGCCGATGACGGCTAGTTCGTCGGGGTCGAGGGATTTTGCGTTTGTGTACACGGCTGTGATTATTGGGTCTAGGTAGTACCTATCCATCCTCAACTCACCTATGTTGTGCACATCATACACCCTGACCTCGCCCTCAACCCCAACCTCCACGGCATTGAATATGCGAATACCCACAGCATGGCTAGACTTGAAACCATTCAACGCCAGCGCCAGTGACGCCAGCATTTTGGCTAGTTCGATGGTTAGGTATGGCGTGTAGTTTATGCCGTGCGTGATATCCACAATCAACTCCCCAACATCCCTCAGGGACCCACCGAGCACATCAAGGACCCTCACTAGGGCGTGTGTTAGGTAGACATCTGGCTTCACGTCCTTACCAACGCCGTACGCCACACCCTCCCTTAAGCCCACGTAGGGCGCAATAACCACGCTCAACCTGCCCGCTAAATCGTTGCCTACAGACCTCGCGGCCACGCACTCCATGTACTTACTAGCACTCCCCACCCACTCGCTGTAGTCCCTGATTTCGCCGGGCTTTATCGAGTTGTTACTAACCACTAGGCCGACCTGCTCGGCGCAGCCCAGGACCTCCTTGCTCGGTGCTCGGCCCCTCGCCGTTATCACGCTGTCCAGTGCTATGATTATTGCCTTGTCGACACCGTACTCCCTAACCATGAAGGGCAGGGTTGTGTAGGAGTAGTAGGCGTTACCCACAGGACCATGCCTATACTTGGCACTACCCCACTCGAGCGGGTTGCCCCACGATGCGAGGTAAACACGCATTGCTTCAGCCATTAAGTGATGCTTTTATAGCATTTGGTGATTACTGCATACAATGAGTAATATCAGTAGGAAGGCTTTGCTAATTGCCACCTGGGGTTTACCGCTAAATTGGAATTGCGTTAAGTATATACCACCAAAGCTCGGTGGCGATAAATTATGCGAGAGGCCGAGTGAGTGTGAATATGCCCAGGATGGTAAGTACTCCTTCTCCTCAACCTCTGCGATTTACGAGGAGTTACTTAGGGGAGGGTGGGACGTGAGGGTTGTCATTGTGGGTCAGGACACGTTGGTGGCTAGGTGCCAAGGTCAAGGCTCAGCTAGCACACAGGGAAAAGACCAGTGCTCGGGCATGTGTAAGGAGGATGAGAAGAGGGGGGTTGATGAGGAGTATTGCCATGGTAATGATGAGTTGTTTAACAAGATAAAAAGTGATGGGTCAATTCATTATGAGGAGTTGCTGAGGAGGGCTGAGGATGTTTTGAGGAGCTATGCGAGGGCGCTCCTGGACGGCGACGTGGGGTCGAAACTTAGGGTTGTTGTCCTGCCCGGGGTTGGTTACTACAATGGCTATAGGTTCGAGAGCTTCCTCGAGAATGCCAAGTTCGTACTCGTGAAGGAGTTATACGAGGAATTAAGTGCGTATAAACCAAGCGTGGTGGTTCTCGACATAACCCACGGCTTAAATTACATGCCGACACTAACCTACAATGCCGTAACAATACTAGGGAGGGCTCTATACGTTACTGAGGGGTTACCCAGGCAGGTCGTTACGCTTAATTCGGATCCCCCTGTACGGTGCGGTAATGTTAGAATAAATGTTGTCGATGTAATGGATATGGATAAGGAGGGTGTGACGATAGGCGACGTACTTGGGAGCATTGGGAAATTCGAAGGCGCAATACTTAACATACAGCCACAGACGGATGCCGCAATTAACGAGGAACTCAGGGCATTAAACAAGGATAAGAAAAGGCTAAGCGACTTATCGGAGATATACGTTGAACGTATCGGTAAAGCTCTCGATTACGGCATGATACTGTATATAGCGACGAGACTTGTGCAGGGAGACTTCGAGGAATTTGAACGCCTAGCGTATGACAAAATGGTTAAGGTGAGTGAGATAATTAGTCGTTATGTAGGCGTGAAGTACGAGAGAAAAAGTGAAGCAGACAATGTGGTGGTAACGAGAATCTACGTCGCTAATAGCGACCTGGTTCTACAATACGTAGCAACCAAGATCCTAGAACATATTAAATACAAGACCGAATGCTGCAGATTCGAGGATAGCTATGACCTAGAGTGCCTAAGTAAGCTCATTGACTCACTTAAGGTGGGTGATTTCGCACAAACGATCTTTAAGAATGAGGTGGCTAATATAATGGAGAAATACGGCAGCGACCTCGCGAAAGAACCAACACTGCTATGCAGGGTCATGGGTCATAGCGATTGTAAAGAGTGCTCTGCCAATAAGAGGAACCTAATTGCACACGCCGGTCTTGAGGAAAACGTGACTTACGTGTATAGGCGGGACGGTAAGGTACTTGCGAAGTACGGTGAAAAATGCCTTGAGGAGATAGAGCGTAATCTTAGCTAGGGACACTCCCCAACAAGCTCCAACAACTTCCTCACCCACTCCTTAGGCCTCACTACGCCATCACTCTCCTCAACCAAGCCCCTCTCTACTAAATCACCAACATCCACGCCCTGCTGTGTAAGCACGTACCTCGGCGCCCCATTACCGACCTTACCCAGCTCATCCAGGTACCTCTGCCTAATACCTATTGGTAGTATTGGTAGTTCAACAACCTCCCTGAAGCTCTCGTGCATGTAGATGACCCTCCAGGCACAGGACATTAGGGCTATTAGGGCTGCGTACGTGGTCTCTGGCTTGAAGCCGGCTGTTGCGTTGACGACGACCTTAAAGCCCTGCCTAGCCTTACTTACAATCAACCTGGCATACTTGTCGATAAGCTCGACCAAGCCCTCGCTGAAGAACGCGGGCCCTGTGCCGAAGCCCTTGACCACAATAGGCTCGTAGGGCGTGACCTTGGTGACACCGAATAACTTGCTCCCGTGCTCCCTGACTACCTCGTGGATTATGTTTGCGCAGAACCTTGCAGTGCCCGTGTCCGTTGGGTATAGGTAGACCTCGACCTCATCAACGCTATGCCTAGCCGGTAGGGAGTTGAAGAACGCGATCAATGAGTTAAGCTCCGCACTGAACCTGCCTGGGTTGCTGCTCACGATTTCGAGGACCTCCCTAAACACTGGGTCGCTCGGTGTTGCCCTCTTTAGGAACTCCTCCTGAAGCGGATCGGTGGGTGAGGCCCTCGACGGCCTCTTGCCCAGTAATTGGCAGAGGGTTTGGCTCAACTTCCTGCCACCTAGTTCGCAGTCCTTAACCGAGCCCTCAAGGTTGCTCAGTATGCTTGTGCCCACGGTGTTCAGGATTGCTAGTTTCCAACCCATTGATTCACGCGTTTATTGAGGGAATTAAGCATTACCCAACCTTATCGGCACAACCCTGACCGCACCAAGGCCTATGCTCGTTGACCTACCGACGCCCAGGTAGTTGGCCATGTCTAGGAGCTTCATGTAGTTCCTAAGCCTAGCCTCACTCCTACTCACTGGCTTTAGTATTAACCAACCGATGAAACCCCTAGTCCTAGTCTTACCAACACTTATCGTGACGGGCCTTATTGAGTGGTTAACCTCCCTAAGCTCATACGGAGCATAGATCGCGTGGGACAAACCAATCTTATCAAACCTCTCGTACGTATTCCACCTACGGAGTAGGCTAAGCATGAGGAGGACTGGGTGTGGGTATAGTGCATGCACACTCTCCCTAACACCAAGCCTAGGGTGCATGGGGTACTGGAGTAGGGTTGGTGTTTGGAAGGAAACCTTGACGTAGTCGGAACCAACCAAACCAACGCCCAACTCGCCAGAGTTAATCACTGAGGCACCCACGGGCTCTACGCTGACCTTGAATGCCCCGTAGACCGTGAAGACACCCCTAACACCCAACAACTCATCAATGACCGAACCAGCCTCAATCCCAAACCCAAGCCTCCCACTGTTAAGCTCCGAGTCGACAAAAACAACCCTAAACCCATAATCAACACCATTGCCCAAAACAACATGCCCCGAGTCAGGAGACCAAACATAGGAACCACCACTCAATAGGAAGGAAACCTTCAGGGGCTTCTCGGAAACCCTAGACTGCCTAATCAGCAAAGCCCTAACCACGGAATCCTCCGGGAGGGCGTTTACGAGCAACTGCTTCGTGAACCTATACGTACTTGAGCTAACGGGGATGTCCTGCAACGGCCTAACAACAAAATCAACAACAACAATAGAAAACACAGAGAAATGAGGCATGCACGCAAAAATAAACCTAAACCCAAACCCCAAACAATCAAAACCTCAATCCTAAGGATCACCGTAAAACCAACCTCAATTCTTCTGTATTTAAAATCGTTCCTCGGCACTGCACTGCCTATCGCCTGGCTAGATACACCCGATTCAATTCTACTGTTTTAGATTCCTGACAGTATAGTCATCAGAGGCGAAACGGGGCATAACCACGTTTTGAGTTTAGATTCGACATACAAAAGGAATTACCCATATCGATGTCTAAGTGTTATGAGACTTCAATTCTTTTTGTTTTAGATTCTGAGTTCCATGTCGACGTGCACTATTGTCGATAGGGACTTCAGGGACTTCTACAACACGCTTCGATTCTTCTGTTTTAGATTCGGTAACATGAACATAATGCCTGATGCCGTTATAATACACGGAGAAACACTTCAATTCTTCTGTTTTAGATTCTGGTGGGAAAGATGGGTAACCCAAACCTAAACGGGACGGGTAAGTCCACGCTTCAATTCTTCTGTTTTAGATTCAGTCAAAAACCAACACCTATAAAGGACGGTATAAAGGAAACCACTCGTGCTTCAATTCTTCTGTTTTAGATTCCCCAGGGGTAGTAGCATCCCCCAGTACTGGTTGAATGGTTGGGGTAGGTTGGCTTCAATTCTTCTGTTTTAGATTCGGACTGAAACAGCGTGAGTTAGAGTTACAACAGATATTAATCCCGCTTCAATTCTTCTGTTTTAGATTCCGAGTCATGGGCTTATTTACTCCTTTTTAAGTCTTTCCCTACTCCGTTCATGGGTCTCCGTCAGAGGGTTTATCCGGGTGGTCGTTTAACGACTCGTGAAGTCTCTAACGGTCTCACGACTACGATATACGAAAAACTCTGACGAACAATTCAATTACCCAAAACCGTAAAGACTCTGACGGTGGAATTGAATGCTCAATAGCCGTGGTTTTTGCTTGGGTGTGGTTGTTGTGTTAGGCTAGGCCCTTCACTGCTGGCTCCAGCTCGATTGTTGCCTGCCTCTTTATTGGTCCTGTGATTACTAGGGCCTTTGTTGTTAGCCCTGCCATGTGTGGTGGTAGGGCTGTGGTTAACCACTTGATGTCCTCGTTGGTTAGGTTTAGTGCCTTGGCAACCTCGTTTACGTATGCGTCGCTACCGCCCAAAACAATCATTAGTGGTATGTTCTGGAGGACGTTAACGTCTATGCCGGTTATTGTTTGTGTGACCATGAATGTGCCCAGCCCGAACTTCCTCGCCCCCCTAACTATGTACTCCATCAGTGGGTTTCCGAGAACGAAGTATGCCTCATCAATAACCATCAACTGCTGTAAATGCTCGCTGATGCTTTGGCTCATCATGAATGTATGGACGTGGTCGGTCACAACGCCCATCAGGAACGACATCAGGTCTGGGCTGGACCTAACGCTTGAGAACAGCAAGGCCTTGTTGTTGAGGAGTTCTGAGACTGATATGATCTCGGCATTGCCGAGGTAGCTCATCAACCTATCCAGTGCCAAGCTTACTAACTCATCATCGCTCCTGGCCCTAATGAACTCCATGGACTTGAAGAAGTCCCTGTACAAGCCATTCGCATAGACTGCCTTTAGGTCGGGCAAAATGGCTTCCGGCCTTATGCCCAACACCTCGAAGCTCATGATTAGGCGTTGAATCCTCTCGGCATCGGTGACACCATCCAACTCAAAGATGTTTATGAACTTCCTAGTGATGTCCACCGGCTCTATGCCGGGTATCCTCAGGTACTCACCGTGTGGGTCTAGGATGAGTACCCTAATTCCGGACTTCATCAGCCTGTGGAGTATCGTCGATACAGTCCAGGTCTTACCCATCCCAGTTGGACCAACCACTAAGCCGAAGCCGCTTGGCATGCTGTCCAAGTCAACCCATAATTCGTTGTTCTCCCTATCCCTGCCTAGGTACACCCTAGCCCTAAGCGACTCACTCAGCACCCTCCCTCCATGGAATATTGGTATTGTTGCTAGGTCGTAGCCCAACTCATCGATGCTTGGCATCGACCAGAGGTACATCTGTGTCGTTGTTCTAGCGGTAAAGAGTAACGGTACTGTTGATTGCCTATCCAACGCAACCATAGCCCTCACAGGCTCCTCACCCCTCTCGTTTATCCTCTCAAGGACCACAGCCCACTGGCTTGCCTTGGGTATTGCCCTCGGGTTCTCGTGAACAATCAACTTCGTGTGTGAGCTAACAACAGTCCTAGAGACCTCGCCCCTAAAGCCCGGGTTACCACTTATCGAGAGCATGAAGTTGCTGTTATTGGCAATAAACGCCTCGGCAATGCTCCTCAAATCCTCCTCGGATGGCTTAGTAAAGAGTAAACCACTAGCCGTTAACCTGTGGCTTAGCCTCCCCAATTCTCCGCCCTTGATTACGCTGTAGTTGTGCCTAGCCTTGATGGCTAGTGCGTTTAGGACTAGCAAAGCAGCTAATCCGTAGATTCCCATGAATAAGAAGCCGGCAAAACCAATCAACGCCAGAACCGCAACCAACCTAGCCAATGATGGGTTCCTCGGGAAACCAACCAATCTTCTCAACTCCGAGCCTGTGACCGGTGTTAAAATGAAGTACTGCCTGAGCAAAACCTCCTTACTCCTCACCCAGTTGGTGAATTCGCTGAGGCTGGCTTCCGTGGGCTCAACCTTCTTGCTCAGCCTGGCGTATTTATTATCGCCAAGCCTGATGAAGGCAAATGCCTCGTTGGGCATTAGGCTCAGTCGGCGAACGAACTCGTTGACTAGGTTCACGTACTGTGAACCACTCAATCGGGAGATATCGAAGAGGGGCTCTGCGGAATAAAACACGTGTGCAATGTTGTTGCGATAGTCAAAGACGTAGTCATCAAACACCTCCACTCGAGGTGCAAGTCCTGGGAAGATTAGTGAGTAGAGACCGTCGATGAGCCAGTCCCTTGTTTCCCTGTAGATGAGTAGTGGTATTAGGAGTAGGGCTAGTGGCTTGTAGGCAATCCCCATGATTACGATTGAAACTAACAGGAACCACCTGATTTTGACGCTGAGACCCACGCACTAACGCTAATCACTTTTTAAGGCCCTTAACAATGCCCGAGAGACCCAAGCTCCTAGGCAGGCTAAACCTCCTCCTCGGAACCTCAACAACAGGTTGAGAGAGCAAGTTCCTCAACTCATCGACACCAAACCTATAACCAAAGCCATTGATTACCGAGACCAGGTAATCCCAATCAACAAAATCCTCATCGATGTACCTCCTCAACAAGGTATCATTGCTTAGCAAGGGATCGAATTGACTTGCCAAAGCCAATGCTACCTCAAGTCTCAACCCTCTCTGGACAACCTCGTTGAGTAGTTCATTAACTGACCTCGGCGTGTAGTGAGTGTAGAGTTCACCCAACACCTTCTCACAAAACACCCTCAGAGACTCAACGCACCTCTGGCTCCACTGCTTGATGAGCTTGTAATCAACCAACGGTTTAACCTCGATGTCGAGCTTTCTCTGCTTGAGCCTAGCGACAACCTTCTCCAGGTTGCCGTCAATTTTATCGAGCTTGCTTAGTTTCTTATCGCTCCTCATTGTTTCTCCACCTTTATGCCCCTACCCTCAAGCCATGCCCTAAAGACCTCGGCGTACTCCTCACCGATCTTGTCCCTAATTAGGTTTATCCAGTCCTCGGGCTTTATCTTGTTCACGACCTCGTCACTCTCGAACAAGACCCTGGCCAGAATCGCCTTCTCGATTATTGAGAACGACCTCACCTCCTCAACCATAGCCCTCAACCTCGGGTTACCAGCCGGAACAAGCCTATCAAGCCTAGAGGTAACGGGCTGACCTTGACCAGGCAATTGAGGCACATCAACCTGACCACCCACCTGAGCTTGATTAACCTGTTGTTGGTCATTGCCACCGAAACCAAGCCTCCTTAGTTTCGATATTGCATCACTCATCGACCTAGTGAGTAATGAGTTTAAAAGGGGCTAGAACCCGAGGAGGGCTTTTACCTGCTTTGTTAATTCGTTGTTCATCTTGTTGAATTCCTTCATGTACCTTTCTAACGAGCCCTTGGGCTCGTAGAGTATGAAGGGCTTCAGTGTGCTCGATAGGTACTGCACGATTGGGCTTGTCGGTAGTATGAAGACCTCACCGTTGTGGGCGAATGCCCTAGCCTTAGCCTCCACAGCGTCCAAGCCAGGCAGCCACTTGTTTAAAACCACGTTCACTATTGGGTTGAGCTTGAGTTTATCCATCATAGGCCTGACTATGTTGTTGTCTAGCTCGGCTAGTACTATGTCTGCGTAGTTGGCGTAGTCCATCACGAGGTTGATGATATTGGTATTAATCAATGCGGGCACCACAACCACATCATCAATCGATGCCGGCAAGTCGATAACCACTACCTGGGCATTAGTCAGCCTAGAGGCTGTTATCACGAGATTCCTCAACGCATTAAATGCCTGGTTCACGCTTATTGATGAACCCCACAAGTCCCAGGACTTCAGTGAGCCCGGCGGTATAACAAAGACGCTGGGCACCACATTGCTCCTAACAATTACCTGGTTCACATCCTTAACCAAACCAAGCATGAAATCCAGCGCACCAGGCCTATCCGGGTTAATCCCTAACAATCTAGAGCTTGTCTGTGTTGAGTCAATCCCGAAGTCAACCAAGACAGTATTCGTCTTAAGGGCCATTGATAGGGCAATGGCTTGGTTGGCGGCTATTGTGGACTTGCCGGTCCCACCCTTCCTACCACTGAAGTAGGTGATGACTACCAACCTAGGGGTAAGCATCATCAATCACTGGCTTTGTTTAAAAAGCCCCTCAACCTCACCATCGAGACTCAAAACCTCACTGGGTAGTTCGAGCTTGGGCAGGTTCAAGGACTCAACCGCCTCTAGGCTCGGCTTCACAGCCAAAACACCCTCCGGATCCTTGTAGAATGCATACAGCAAAGACGCCAACTGCTCGGGCGTTGGGTTGAGCTCCAACGCCTTAGTCAGGAACTCGATTCTATAGCGGAGCTGCCTATCGATGGTGTCCTTGCCGTAGTCCCTAGTTAGCACCTCCATGTGCTTCTCGGCGTTTCTGATAGTCTTAACAAACCTCCTATGAACAACCCTAACAATACCACTCTCGTCCTTAACATTTTCCTTGACTAAGCTAACCTCGACAACGACTGCCTCGTTTAGGAACCTCTCTGCATCAACAAAGCCCTTGACCTTAAGCCTTGTTACTGCGTCCTCATAGTCATACGCGTGGAATGTGGTGATGGTCCCATGACCAAGGGTCATTGCCTCAAGCAAAGCCCTGAACTCCTCATCACTCCTCGCCTCATTAACCAAAATAATGTCAGCACCACTCCTCAGGGAGTGGTTGATCAACCTAACCTTATCGATACTCTCAATACCCCTAGCAAACGCACGCCTCTCGAGCATCGGCAAAACAACCCTGTGGTAGGGCAGGAATAACTCAACAACATCCATCACCAACGCAATAACCTTATCAACAAGCAAGAACGCAATCGCGTTTTGTAATGTTGTTTTGCCGGCGCCCATTGGCCCAACGAATAGGATGGGCGTCTTGTAGTCGGCAAGTAGCCACAGTAGGGCCGCTTGGTCAATACTAATCACATTGCCCTTAATTAATTCGGTGATTAGCCTCGGTCTCCTAGGTAAGACTCTGATTGAAGTCCAAGGCGTTGGCCTACCAACTGGGTCTGCAGTCACGGCAACCCTAATCCTAAACTCCGGGTCAACCAAGTCCGGCATTGGGTTGTGCGTGGTTATCGGCGTCCTCATCCTAATCGAGAACCTCCTGAAGAGGTAGTTGATGGAATCAAAATCACCAACCGTGATCCTCCTAACCACCCTCCTCAAGCCCCTCCTAACGATTAACTCATAGGGCTCCCAACCGATGATTGCCCTAATTAAACCAAGCTCCTCATGGTTCACATGAACAACAAAGCCATCATCTAATTTTCGAATGTATATGTCCGTCACATCGGGCATCAAGAACAATGGAGTAAAGGCTCCATACCCGTTCAACCAACGCTCAAACACCCTCCTAGCCAAGTCAATGTTCTCGCTACTTGGCTTAACATTGATTAGGCTCAATGCCTTCTTGATCGCGTCCTCGAGCTTCTCCCCAGAGCCTATCCTATCGGCTATATAGTCCAGGGGTAGTGCTATTAGCCAGTCGGGCACGTCATCAATGATGTATGCCGTGTACTCGGGCGTTTGGTAAGTAGGGTCTATGACCTGGTGAACCTCAATGCTCGTCTTCAAGCCGAAGTTCTCCCTACCCTCAACCGTGTAGAACTTGACCAATCCTTGGCTAATAACCTTCGGCCTAGATACGTGCATCAAGATTTGATGCATTGATTTTTAAGGGATTAGTGAAGACCATCATCACCTATTGTGTACCTAACCTCGGTGCCAGGCGCCAGCCCTGGAACGTCCAAAGCCCTCATCACGCCCTCCGGCTTAGCCTTGCTCGGCCTGAGCATTAGCCACCTGCTATTCACTGTGTGGGCCAGGACGTTGCCGCCGACTGGTAGCTTGATCTCGACATACCCAGTTGGCATTGTCATTACCTGGTTCGTGTAGATTGCCAACACCCCGAACTTTATTGTCAGCCTACGTATCCAGTCGAGTACGTAGTGCAACCTCTGTTGCCTCTCCGCCAACCTCTCCCTACCCCTAAACTGAGCCCTGTATAGGGCTGTTACGCTATCGATAATGACGACACCAACACCACCACTAATCACTTGGTTAGCCAGCTTGAGCTTTATGAAGTCCTCTAGCTCCTCGACAGTGGCTGGGTTGTAGACGATTAAGTCCCTCTCCAGGAACTCGCCACAATTAACATTGAACCTACCGCACATGTTCTCGACTAACTTGCCCGTGGTTAGGTACTGGTCAATTGTCTTCTCGGTGTCTATGTACACTGCACCAACCTGGTGCTGGGCAACCGATGCAACGGCTATTTGCAAGGACATGATTGTCTTGCCGGCACCGAACTCACCGGCAAATTCATAGCTTGAGCCGAACCTCAAGCCACCAACCAACTTATCGAACTCCTCAATCCCAGTCCTCACAACCCTCTGCCTACTCAATGAATCAATACGCTCCTTAGCCGACATAGGCCTTGGTTCGTCTTCTAGCAACTCCCTAGCCGCGGTGATTACTCTCCTCGCCGTGTCTAGCTCGGAGAGGTTGAGTAGCTCCATCAACTCCTCTGCGTTGAATAGGAGTAGGTGCTTCGGGCTCGTTACACCAACGGATTTGAGCCTCTCTATCATTTGAGCCGAAACCCCATAACTCCTCAAGGCATCGAGATCATCGATTGATTGCGTTTTCTCCTTAACCTCTGCCTCCTTACTCTTCCTAGGCATTACACACACCCCATCAATGCAATGATTGGTGCTAGGAAGAGTGGTATTATGCTTATGCCCAAGCCTATTGAGTGCATTGCCTTACCGACAATTATCGATGTCGATGCTCCCAAGGCAATGAGCATTGTGAATAGGGCGTTTGTGTTAGCCAAACCGCTGATTATTGATGCCGCACTCGTTATGCTCGTTGCACTAGAGACTGCACTCGATGCGAGTGCCGGTGCGTGGAGTGCCAGGAGCATTGCCGTCAATGCGAGCATCATTGCGTAGCTCACGGCAATGAATGGGCCATAGACAAAACCACTCCTAACAACCTGCCCAATGAAGTTCATGAATGAGTCAACAACCATGTTTACCCTCTCAACAACGTCCCTAGAACCCCTACTGTAGGCGTAGTCCCAGAGCTGGGCCAGCTCCTTTTCAACAATTGTTCTGAGCACCGGCGGCTTTGGGTCACTGACGAGCAGTAGCTCGCCGAAGGACTTACTCACCCTACCATACATCCCCAAGTAGTCCATGGCGAACCTAATGAACTGGGGCATGTACAAAACCGCGAAGCCAATGCCGAAGGTTATTATCGAGATTGTGGCAGCCATCAGGCCGGGCAGCCTAAGCATCTGTGTTAATGCCAAACCTATGCCTAACCCAACGAAGCTGCTGATTAGTGGTTTGGCGTAGTCGTACTTCACCAACTCCACTTGGTAGTAGTGGATTAGTGGTATGTAGAGTAGGTTGATTAAACCAACAATCGGTGGTGCCCCTAGGATGACCATGAATGCCAATACCCCGGTCATTATTGACAAGACAATGACGGCTGTTAAGCTCGCATTAACCCACTGGAGCCTACTACTCAACACATTGTTTAGCTTATTCAAAATAGCCATGAAGGCTATGTCAGGGTCAGTGCCCGATGCAACAAAGCTATGCGCATAGGCAAGCAACTCACGCCTATAGCCCCCTTTCCTCAACAACCACGGGCTAGCGACTACGTTCAAAAGCATCGATATCTTGAACCAAGCCTTACTCAACCTGGAGGCTTCACTTACTGCCAGGTCTGTGCCATCCTCGGGAGCCCTAATCACAAACACCAAATCAGCAACGTACTCCTTGATAGAGGTCATCGACTAATCAGGGCTCTGCTTAAAAGGGGTAGGTAATGGGTTTGGGATGATGAAGCTGAGGAAAAACAATGTTGATTTTAATTTTAAATCTAAATTTATATTGATTAATCCGTCATGACGGCCCGCTTAAGCTCACGTTCCCGTTGATGCATTGTATGGAGTAGCCGCTTATCCACGAGCCGCTGGGTACGTTGGATTGGACGAATGCGAGACCATAATTCGCGGTGCTTATTGAGGTGGTGTTGCTCGATGATGTGACCAAGCCCACAATCCAAGCCGTGTTCGCCCAAGCGTCCCAGCACAGGGTCTCAACCTCGGCGTTGAACGGTAGGTAGAACCAGTATTCGCCACCAGGCGAGTACTGTTCCAGGAATATAGCCGCACCCCAACCGGGGCCTACCTGGAAACCGTTAACAATTACCTCATTATTAAAGGACGACATGGAACTCAAGACGTAGTCGAAGGTCCATGTTAGGTTATATGCGAAGTACCCTGCCTCATTCTCGTAGTACGGCGTTGTCGAGACGCTTATCGATGGGCCTGTCGAGGTAGGCGGGGTGTAAGTAATGGTTATGCTGGGGGCTGGGAAGAGAGTAATGCCAATACTGTACGACCCCGGTGGAAACCAGCCCGTGGGGGTTGGCTCATAACCATTGGAACCATCGGCGACGTATGCGTTGTAGATATATGGGTACAATATGCCGTTAATATCCACCTCATTATACAGGGCTTCATAGCTCGTGTACATGTCGAAGCCACCAATTAAATAATATAGTTCACCAAGCCCCGGATCAAACTCGCCACTATACGTATATCCATATGCAACATCACCCATTAACTCTGCCGGCAAAGCTACTGTTGAAGACGAGCTGGATATGGGCGGGTGATTAAATATTAGGATGCATGAGTCGTAGTAGAACATGTCACCAAGGTTGTCCTCGACAGCCTGAACACCGTACGTAGAACCGAGCGCGCCCTGGCTTTCTAAGGCATTCATGCCCCATAGAAAGATGCGGTTACCACTCGTGTAGACGCCACTCGAGCCCTGCCAATTGGAATTCCAGTAGATCGCATAACACGGATCCACATTTTGGTAGCTTAGGTTTTGGTTTGTTGTTGGTAGTTTGATTAATCCCCTAGCCGCCTCTATTGACCACAGCCAGTTCCTGAATAGGTTTGGTAGTCCCTTGAGACTGACTGGCCCTATCAGCACGGCTACTCCGTATGGTGTCTCTATTGCGGTTGTCCCAATCAATACGTAGTTGCTGTTTATCGGCATCTCAAGCATCGGCACAAAGTATTGGCGTGCACCATCTATTCCGTAAACAACGACGTTTGCCCCCTTCGCCATTGCGTAGGAGAGGAGTAGTTCGGCTATTGGTGCCTCGGACCTACTCACGTTCACTAGGACCAGATCACCCTTGGCGAACAAGCCCTCCAGCAACCCAACGGCTGGGCTTGTCAGGTTCAGCGTGATGTTCCCATCCACGGTGCCGTAAGCCACGTAGGGCTTAATCACGGACCAATCAACAACGACAATGCTGTTGCTAGGCAAACTAGGCAGTTGGCCCAAGCTAATGGGCTTGATTAGTGATTGTGGTACACCAACAAGCCTTTGGGCTAGCGATTGGGGACCAACAACGTAAACCGGTGTGGTTAAGCTTACGTTTACTGGTAAGCCAATAGGCGTTGGCGCACTAAAACTAGCCCTTCTCTGCACGCCCGACCTATTGACCACATGAGTTGAAAGTAATACCGAGACTACTACTGTAACTAAAACCACCACAGCCACTAACGAAATAACCCAAACAAGCCTAGACCTAGACCACATACGGGATTTACTCATTCCACGGGACTTTTTAACCTTGGCTGTTCATGAAAAGTGGGTCGAGCCGGGTTGAGGTGGTTGGTGCGTGAGTAGTTCGATTATGTACCTCCTCGTCCTCGTCAGCTTGAGACTTAACTCCCTAATCTCCCCGTCACAGACAAGCTTTGCCCTTAGTTCCATGGGCTCGCTTGCGTAAATAACATACGTGACCCTATGCCTAGGGTTGAGCCTATCGCTTGAGTCAACAACCCTGACCGACTTAACAACCCTAACCTTACCCCTCAGCTCGCTCGGTATTTCCAACCAGTAGTCTGTGCACTCTATGTTTATTACCGAGGCATAAACATCGCTGTCCAGTCTCTTGTAGTTTCTGTACAAAATAACCGCGGCTATGTGCGTGCAGATCTCGCTCTTTCTCCTCAATCCCCAACTGCTCTCGAAGCACGAGCAGTAATACCTACCGTCTCTGAGCCTAACAACGTAGGTAGGGTACTTATCACCAAGCTCTGGTAATCCCCTCACGACCCAAACATTCTCGCCGTACTCCTTGACGGTGTTCTTCATGAATCGAATAAGCGCCCTCCTAACCCATGATTTGCTCTTGTTTGGGAAATCCTCCCTAAGCCTCTCAATGGCTAGGTCAATGAGCTCCCTACTCATTGCCTCACTCAATGAAACATTGTTTGAATTTAAGGGTTGGATGGTTTTTGGGTGAGGATGGGGAGAAAGGGGAAATGATTTTGATTTTTGAGGTTTTGATTGGTCGTGCTGGTTCACGATATTGGTGCCGTGTATGCACCGCTTGTTGTTACCACCTCGACCTGCGTTGGTGAGCCACTTAGGCTACTGCAGGTTATTGATAGTGTGTCCCCTGGGTTGAGGGTTATCGATAACCCACTGGCCGGCAGTGAGGTTATTCCACTGTACGTGTTCCCATTTAGGTATGCGGTGCAGCTGGATGCGCTTGAGCCGCTGGGCACCAGGTTTATCGCCTCAACCGTAATGGCACTAACACCCATAGCCTTCACGTTCACAACAAGCACCCCACCAAACTCCTCAGCAGTCACAGTCAGCGTGTTGCTGGCGCCCAGCGAAGGCATCGCACCGTGGAAGACGTAGAAGATCAGGAACAAGCCCAGCGCTATGCCCACGACAGCCACAATGGCCCACAGAATATTAAACTCGCCCCTCCTGCTCAATGCCTTGGCGTTGGTTTGCTTAGCCTTTATTGACTTTATCCTCCCAACAAACCTTGTTAGGTGTTTACCTGTCATCGATAGAGGGGGTATGTGGTTTTTAAGGGGGTTGGTTTAATCTGTTTCGATTGGTTATGTGGTTGTGCTTAGTGCGCTGTGTATCAGGGTTTTGAGGATGTTCACGACCTCCATGAACATTGCCTGGAGGATCTGGCCTGCGTACTGCGTCATGTTTTGCCCACTGACGAGGCCGGCGATGAATAGGAAGAGGTATGTCCCTAGGAATATGCCCAGGGGCACGTAGATCAGCCTCTCAATGTGGTAAATCGCCTCGCTGAGAGCCGCAGATCTGCCCCACGACGTTGGGTGGAGCATGTACCTGGCGAAGTGCACTATGAAGTACAGCAATGTGATTATGAACGAAAAGCCGCCGATGGCAAGCATGGCATCGAATATAGGAACCCCGATTTGGTTAACGATTTGATTAATCGCACCATTCACATTTATGCTATTGCCTGTCTGCAGCATTATCCCAGCCTGGAGCAGTATGTGGATTGCAGTCATCGATTTAGTGAGGCACTTATTTAAAAGGCGTTAGATTGGTAGGACGTCAACGATGGTTTCATCGAGCACTCGGTAAATCCCGTAGCTCGCGGCTAGGGCGAAGGCCAGCACAACATCGACGGTGACGTCGTAGGTCTGCATCCTTAGGCCGGCTGGGTAGCCCTGGTTCCAGAATGTGTTGAGGAAGTTCGTAACATCGCTCAGTGATGGTTTTACTAGGAAGGCATGAGCTAAGTAATCCACCACTGGCCCTAGGTAGGTGATTGTGTATGCCGTCAATAGTGGCGCAACGAATAGTGCGATTAGGCTTAGGGCTATTATGAACGTCCCAATACTCCTAGTCTGCCTAATCAACAGCAAGCCGGTGGCTATGCCCATGAAAGCCCAGGCGTACTCGGCAATGAGGCTCAACGCATAGATGAAGCCCAGGTTAATTATCGTATACGTTATCATGGTTTGGAGGTACCAAGTGCTCTGCTGGAGGTACCAACCGAATGGGCTAGTCACTGGGATAATGCTTAGTCCGATTGTGGTTCCCCAGAAGTGCCCGTAGGCTGCAGTCACGTTGTTGAAGTACTGATAGGCAATGGAGTTACTCCAACCCAGCAATTGCTGCGGGTTACCTGCATCGGGCATTACGCCAGCCAGTGTTTGATTGTTCACGGTTATTGACGAGGCGATTGTGTGGACGGTTTGTGGAAAGAAGTTGGAATGAATAAGCGCGGTGAATACGCCGAACATCACGGCACCAACCAAGACATCAAGCATCAAATCCAAACCCTCACGCCTAACCTCAGGCGTGGGGCCATGAGAGTACTTCACAGCACCATAGACAAGGACGGGTATCGCGAATACCCCAAAGCCGAGGTATGGTAGCAGTGATTGGAGTATTTCGCTGACCATCGGTTTTGACGCCGATGGTTTAAAAGGCTCCACACCTCGTAACAACGGCCTTACCCAGCAACTCCCTGACCGTGTTGGCTAGGTTCTTGTCAGGTACTGCGTTGTGCACCACGTCAAGCAAGGCGTCCTTGATCTCCTCAATGCCTAAGCAAGTCTCTGAGGTTATTTCCTCAGCTGTGGCCCTCACCTCCTCAGCTACCTCATCACCCCTTAACTTCTTGTTACCGAACTCCTTGGCGTGCCTCACTGCCTCCGCAACGTGGTCAACGGCCCCCTTAACCGCGCCCCAAAGCCCGCTGCAATTGATGCCCAACTCCCTGCACCTGGTCTCCACATGCACAATATCCATGATCACCCCGGGCCTCTCCAGCATTAGGCCTGCTAGGGTTGAGGCGATTAACTGCAATGTGCCTGGGTCCTTCCTCGGCATGTTCGCCCTCAACACCTCGAAGATTATCCTCGAAAGCTCGCTCCTAACACCCCTAACAGCCTTAGCATACCTATCCACATCACGCAACCCCTCAAGCTCCCTAACCAAGGACTCACGGGCCTCCTCAATATCCACCGGCTCAGGCTCAACAGACCCAGCCCCAAGGCCGGACCCGTCTTCCACAGGCTTAGTCTGAACGCCCAACCCATTCTCCGCCTTGCCGGCCCCAGCCTTAACCGCCAAGCCGAAGTAAGCCCTAATCCCGTCCTCATCGAGACTGAACAGCAACCTCCTAACCTCGTTAAGTCTCTCGCCTTGCTCATTTGAGGGAAGGGACTTAATGGACCCAACCTTGTTGAGGATTACCCTCAATTCGTGAACCGTAAAATCAGCACACAGTAGGTAGCTGACCTCGGCACCCCTCTCATCGAGCGATATACCGAGCTCCCTAAATATGTCGTAGATTAGCTCAGTCTTGTTGGTCTCCGCACATGGTATTGCGGCCAATTGCCTACCGCTCTCGCCTCCCTCCTCCTTAACCGCGCTTTCCTTGCACACAGCCTTGGCATCCTTAACCTCAGATCCTTCAGCAGACTTTGTCCCAATGATCGCTGTGGCCTGTTGCCTAGTATCGGCTGTTCCCTGATCGGTATCCTTAATCTCCTGCTCACCCTGGCTGCTTGTCGATATTACGGGCCTGAGCTTATCGAGGATGTAGGCCCTCCTAGTTATGTAAATGTGCTTCAAGGCCCTTGACGCACTCCTCCTCCCAATATTCAACGCATCAACTAATGCGCCAGTTACCTCCGGCGGCACATCGCCAGGCACACCTGGCTTGAGCCAATTGGTCATCTTCTCCCTCAACTCCCCGTTGTTTAGGGCCAGCATCACTACCGTGTCCTCAATAACGGGTATGAGGACATCGAGCCTGGCATCATCACTCATTGCGCAGTACTTGGCCGCCAACGCCCTGAGCTTCTCGGAATCCCTATGGCTCCTCGGGTTGTACCTATTGTCATCAACGAACACCACATTGACCAACGCCCTCTTCGAATCGCTAGGCGCCATATTCGTAAACCTCTGCAGGGCCCTACAAACACAATCCGGGTATATGCAAATTATTGAACCGTCGACGCTCCTAGCAGCGATTATCGACAGCGGCACCCTGACCTTATCGGCATCTTTATACACCTCCAAAGCCCACTCAATGGTCCCATGAGCCAACTCACCAATGAGCACCTCCTCATTCCCCACCTTATCGGTATCGACCAGGGACTTGCACTGGCACGGGTGGCTCTGCAGAACATACGCCCTCCTAAACTCGCCAACCTCGACATACGCGGACTCAACGCCACCAACCCTAACCTGCCTATTAAGTAGCAGATTCACTGGCATCTGATTGAAAGTGGGCAGGTTTATAAGACTACCTGATCGAGGGATTCCATGGAAAATATCTTACGGGATCGGGAAGACCGTGCACGGAGGCTACGGGGGAGGGGGTCTCGTGGATTCCGAGGCGACGACGATCGTTGTCGCCTTGAGAGGCACGATACATAGGAAGTTATTCCACATAATTAGCTCACTTAATTCATATAAGTTCTAGTTTTGTGCCTTGCTTACCTTAACTTTGTTTATGAATTTCTCGAGCCCCAATGCATCGTAGATTTTCTCGAGATTCCTCACCCTCAGCTCAACCTTCACGAAGCTCGGCGGAGCTCCTAACTTTTCCACCTTGGCGAGTGCGGCTGCCGCTATGGCTATTGAGGATATGTACCTCCACGGCTCTATCCCGTCTACCTCCTCCCTGAGGTGTTCGTATAGTTCCTCGAAGTACTTTATGCCGAGCTCCACCAAGTCATCGCTTGGCTCCGCCTTTAGGAGCCTAAGCGCCCTCCTAATCAGCGGCCTCCAAGTCCTCGTGGCTGCGAGCGCCCACCTGATCGCCTCCGCAATCGCCATGTTGTAGTTGCCTCCCTCCACATTCGGCCTACCACTCGTTATCGAGTTCCAAACCCCAACCACGGTCTCCACCTTGGGCAAAGAAGCCCTGGTCCCACCTGCATCGCCTCCATCCTCACCCTCCACACCCCTACCCATCAACTCCCTAACGAGCTCCTCAACAAACGCCCTCGCCTCATCCTCGCTGAAGTCCCCCGTCTCCATGAGTGCCTTGGTGAGTCTCTCAACGTAGTTCGCCATATCCTTATCAGCGCCCCTTTCTGCATTTGTTTTTGAGTTGCTCTTTGGCCCAGCCCAGGTAATACCCCTACGCAGCGCCACTATCCGCCTCAACCTGCCCGAGATACCCAGCCTCCTCGGCATTTGCCCCTCCCTCGAGTACGTGCTCGGCCTACCAGCAATGTGCTCATAGACCAACTCGCTACTGTACACGGTGCCGCACCTCGGGCACTTGAGCATCCACTCTTCGACAATCAGGCACGACCCACAGTGTGGGCATCTACCATTGCCGCAATTAGCCATTACGGTTTAAAAAGCCCGGCATCCAAAATAAATACTTTTCTAAGCATTAATAGTTAAAGAGGAGAAGTTACTAATTTAATTGGGGTGTTCAGTGAAAGTTTCACAAAACTGTTTATTTCCAAGCAAGCCCCAGGTGTGCCGGCTTCACCTGCAGGTGGTTCCTATTCACCTGTGGGGCGAAAGTTTCAGCTCACTTGTCAATGGCTTGTATATAATGCCTTTTAAGCCCTAACCGTGGTTAATCGATAAATATGGTTGACCTGGCATACGACTGGGAGTTGATGTCGTGGGGAATGAGGGCAATAGTGATAGCACTAGCCGTAGCGCTGGTCATAGTGGTGGCTAGCCCGCACATAGCCCTCCTAAAACCAGTAGCCCAGAGGCTGGGGTTGGTGCAGACGCAGACGATATATGTGCCGGTGAACCACACGGTCTATGTGAACAGGACAGTCTACGTGAACCAAACAGTGGTTAGGTACATCAACCAGACAGTGCCGATCTACGTAAACAGGACTGTCTATGTGCCTGTTCCGGCCAATGGGTCTGCTGTCTTCAGTAGTGACCTGCAGGCCTTGGCGAACCTAACGGGCTTCTGTAGTGGTAGGATTGTCGTGCTCCCCAACGACACTGCGTGGTTCGTCGTCTTCTGGCTTGTGCCAAAGAGCTACTTCGAGATTAACCCATTTACGAATTACAGTATGAGTAGCAACAAGACAAACATACTTATTTATTACAACTCAACAACCCACTACGCCGGGTACATATACAGGATTGGGCCCTGGGCTTTCGTGAGCGTGAGCCCAAGCCCGTGGACGGCGACAATAACAGGTGTGAACTGGATTTGCTACTATGACAATGTGACAATAAACAACCAGTACTACATAATGGCTTGCGGGGACACACCAGGCATTGGGCCCATTAACTTGCTCTTCGGAAACCTGACGGTGGTCAATGGTTCATTGAGACAGGAGACTACGGAGCCGTCTCCAGCTCTCTCCTACGGTATCAACATAACTGAGTACATCTACACAATGCCCATGCTGAACACCACATACACTGGCATAGTGTTCTTTGGACCGGCAGGTGGCTCGGTGATACCTAACACACTGCTCGCATACACGTTCGTGCCGGGGCCCGTCTGCAACATAACACTGACATACGCACCAAACCCACAAGCCGCACTCTGGCTACCCGTGACAACAAACCAAACATTGCTTAATTACTTAAGGGAATCCGCTATTCCAGTATATGGACGGTACAACCCATACGATGATATAATGGGTCATTTTGTCTGGCGTTATCCGTCATGAGCTAGATATAAAACTAGATATGGTCAAAAACCTGCATCTCTTTCTTGAGATCTCAAGAACAAAAATTACGATTTTGAAACTAAAAATTTCACGCGTTATTCACAAACTATAAGGGAGGACCAGGATTGCTGCTCTGTGATGCGCATCCTATTGATACTTGTGCTGATGTTGGTAGCCAGTTGCTCGCCTGGGCGCTGTTTATCGAGCCTTGTGTTGGTGATATACCGTCGATCCAGCAGGTGTAGCCCGTTGGGCCTTGTATGTTGAGTGTCGTTGATGCTTGTAATTGCGGTGCTTGTCCTGACTCTGAGTAGTAGTCGTTCAGCTGGACGCTTATTGTGAACGAGGTACCAAATGCTTGGTACTGTATGTTCCATGAACCGCTTTGGAATAGTGGGTCGCTCCACGTGAAGTATGCTGTCGTGTACTGCGAGTTGATTGGGTAGGTGCCGTTGCCGTTCACGTTGAAGGTCGTGCCACCACCGACCTGTAAGTACCTCTGCCAGTAGTAGGCCGTGCCCGAGAGCGTGTATGTCTGGTTGCTACTTAGTGTGCTTGGGCATGTGAAGGTATAGCTAACACTCGTGTATTGCTCATTCACAACGGTATTCCCATTCAAAGTCACAACCCAGTTGTTGAAGTAGTAGTCCCCGACCGGGTTGTTCTGGATGACCCATGAGAACGTCAGGGACTGCCCGGGCGGTATGTACTGCGTGCCGGATGGCGAGACGTAAGCCCCAGACCCACCACCAATATTATCAGAGGCGCTGGGGTTCACAATGCAGTATGGGCCACTTGTTGTTATTGGCTGGCAACTCACTGTGAATGTGTATGTGCTTCCGTTCTGCACGTTTGAGTAGCTGCTCGGGCTTATCGAGCATGTGTACCCGCTTGGGTTGCTGGTTATCCAGGCCCTAATCGTGATGCCGGGCCCAATTATTGCAAGCTTCTCATTATTCACGTTGCCGGTGCCAGTTATGTCGTAGTCGCCCGAGCTAACCTCCCAACCAGCACCGTAGCTATCGCCGGTAACCGTCACATAGACGAAGTAGTTATTGTTATTATTGCCACCTCCACCTCCTCCACCACCGCCTCCTCCGTTACCTCCACCGCCTGGCGGTGACGATTGTGATTGTTGGCATGTTACTGTGAATGGCACGGTTGTTGGTGTGCCGTTGTAGTTTACTTGTGCCGTTTGTGGGCTTATTGAGCATTGGTAGCCGCTTGGGTTGCTTGTTATTGTTGATTGGAAGTCTATGGTTATTGGGTAGTAGGGTGGTAGGATGCACCATTGATAACTCACCGACTTACTAATCGAGTAAGTACTACCCGTCATTGTCCATGTTACTTGCCAGCCTGCGCTGTATGGGTCGCTGACAGACGCCAGCACTGGGCAGTTCGAGATGCCGAATGCGGCTTGTGTTGGCTGGCTGAACGTTACTGTCTCCCAGCCGTGCACTGGTGCCACAACGCACACGCTTGGGTCCAGCGCCGAGCATATTCTGACCGCGACCGGCAGTTGGTTGACTTCGCCGCACCACCACTGGTTGTGCATCAGCTTCGTGTTGGCGACGGAGCACCAGTTTAGGCTTGGGTTCACTGCCTGGCTTGGTGTCAGTACTGTGCCTCCCTTTAGGTAGATCTGCTTGACGTAGAATGGTTCGTTGCCTGTGTTTACGATGGCTAGGAAGTAACTGCCCTTGTATGGCAGTACCTCGGCTATTGGCCATAGGTAGTTCTCGAGGGTTACGTGGTTGGCGTATATCCAGTAGCCGTAGAGTCCAACGCCTATTATTACACTAAGCACTACCATGGCTATTATGAAGCCTATTGTTGATGTTGTTATCTCCTCTATCACCCAGCTCATCGATTGTTGGTTAATTTGTTTTTAAGGCTCAATCACGGTTGGTAGCTCGGCGTGTCCGATGGGCATGCGTATGTGGCGTTCGTCGAGTTATTGCCATATGCTATGCAGTAGCCGATGACCCCAGGAGTGCCGTTGACCTCGGCACTAACGCCGTTCTGGGCATAGGCGTATGATGAATTCGCGAATTTCAGGCCGTATAGACCCATCGAACCCGACCAGTAGTTCTTGTCGAAGGTTGATTTAATCATCGGCCAGGAGACCGCTATCGCGGCTATTATGGCTATTATAGCTAAAGCCATTATGACTGCCGTGAAAACCGATGACTGGCCCCTAGTCCTCCTTGTTCTCGTAGTCATCAGTTGCTGTTTTGTTGATTTTTAAGGGGTTAGACCTGCTGGGTGATCATTGGGTAATGCCCAGTGGATTTTAAGGCAAGCCATCAAAAGCAGTTCCACGGAAATCGTGAACAAGCTATTAGAACTGCTTGTCTTATTTACTCGACCCTAGAGACTAAACAACGTTTAGCCGCCTTGCCCGTCATCTTGGTTCTCTTCCTCTGTGCCTGCCTCCTCATTGATTGCGTTTAGGAGCGCTAGTCCCTTGCTTGAAAGCCTAACAGTCAAGTCCATCGGGTTGTAGACCAAGTAACCCATCGACACAGCCCTAACCACAGCCTCACTACCGACTAGGTCACTAAGCGCCTTGAGTGTTGATACGCCACCAAGCTCAATACCCAAAGCCCTCACCGCATTGATGACTGCCTCATCAACCCTAGGCTCAATTACCGAGGGCTCAGCTCTAAGCGGGTTTGCCTGGATTGTGGGCGTTCTGTAGTTCTCCCCAGCCACCTCCACCTTGTTTATGAAGTCTGTGGTGTTTGTGAGCACATCGATCCTCGGGAGCCTAATGAACCTCCTAATGATTTCATCGAAAACATAAATTCGGTTGTAGTCCAGCACCGAGGTATGGATTGTTAGTTTAAGCCCCAATGCCCTAGCCTGGGCAAGGATGTCTGTTATTTGCGGCCACAAATCGCTGTACAGCTCAACCTCTAAGCCTGTGTTAAACGCCAGGGCTAACCCAATAATTGAGCTTAAAGGCTCAATCATCGGCACAGGCACTGTGGCAATGGCTTTGTCGGGTAGTGCATCATCTACGAAGTTGATGAAGCCGCTAAACCAACTACACTGCACGCAGTACTCAAAAACATCACTCAACCTCTTGACGTTCGATGCATCGAACTGGATGTTTAATACATTAAGTAATTTGTTAATGACAAGCCTCGTTAGGGGCTTAAGCTCCATGTCCGGTACACCACCGAGCTTAATTGCATTGTCGTAATCCTTGAACGTGATTGCCGGTGGGCCATTAATGCCCCTGTAGTCCAGCCTACCAATGACTAGCCTAATCATCGGTGACTAGGGCTTGAGTTTAAAGGGGTTACTGTAATACACTAATATTTCGAGTGATGAAACGCATTAAATATAATCCCCTAGGGTGGCGATTTCCGTGATGAAGCTCAGGGAGGTTGAGGTGGTTGTGTCGATAGTGGCTGGTTTGGTAACGATAATGCAGTTCATTATCACCCTACCCTACTTATTACCCTCGATTAACTCCACCGCATTGTCATACACCGTTACCACGGACACAAGCATAGTAATTGTGAACTTCAACATAGGCGTTATCGCCTTCCTCACATTGTTGATATTAATAATATTGATAATTCTCGTGATTGCCCTAGGCCGTGGTTGTGGGTGCTCGGTGATCATTGTCGTAATTAAGCAATTACTATCAATGACGTATCGACACCTACCTAGGCACTCGTAATGCACGTAACGCATTGGCGTGTCTCCTCGGGGCTTTCGTAACGCCCCGCAACGCATTGGCTGTGATTGGTTTTCCGCAGCGTATTGGGCCTTTTAACCCTGGCCCAGTTACTGCGTGGTTAGGCACAGGACGATTACCGTGAGTGAGGACGTCTATAGGAGGTTGAGCAGGTTGGCTGCCGAGAGGAATAAGTCGATGAGTGACTTGATTAGGGAGCTCCTGGATAATTACGATAGCAAGGTTAGCGTTAGTTCAATAGTCGAGGGCTTAAACGAGGTTAGGGCTATGCTTAGGGATTGCCTTGATAAGTTAAGCGTTAGGCAACCGGCCGAGAATAAGCCCATTGAGATTAATCAACCAACCAAAACTGTACCCGCTGGGCCTAAAGGCGAGACTGGCGATTCCGCGTTTGAGGACAACCCATGGATCCAGATACTTAGGGCTAAGTATGGATCTTAGGGATGACGTAGATGCATTACTCAGTTAGGTGACGTGGTGACTCATCGTGGTGGTCGCCTACCGCGTTTAATCATTAATATCGCAATGATCAACACCACCGCCGCAACTACTGCCGCCGCAATGACCCAGGTGGGTACTACGCCGAGTGTCGGCTTCTTCGTTGTGTTTGCCGTAGTTGTAGTAGTCGCCGTTGTGTTTGTGGTGGTAGTCCTAGTCGTGTTAGTGACTGTAGTGGTCATAGTAGTATTCGTGGTAACCATAACCACAGGGTGCGGTAGTGGCTGTATCGCCAGGTAAATCACGCCCTGCCCGCTTGTCTCATTCTCCAGGCTGAACCACACGAGGTACAGTGTATCATTCATTATTGTTGCGCCAGGGACTATCGTGAATGCTGTGGTGTAGTTCCTAATCGACTGTAATGCTGTGCCGTTCCAATTAAACACACTCAGCAGGCCCGGTCTCCAGGCTATTATGACCAACCCATGGCTCCATGCCATTGGGAATGCGTAAGCGTAAATTGGTAGGCTTATTGCCAACCTCTGCGTGCCGTTAACCACCGTTAGCGCTCCATTGTAGAAGTAATAAAACAATGGGCCACTGAAGCCGACAATACTCGCATTGAGCGGTTCAACCGCCCCGGTGTTCATGTTGATTAAGGCGTAGGTGCCGTTTATGAACTGGACAACAACCAAACCATTTAAGACACCAATAATGCCAACAACGCCTGGAATACTCAACGCCCTAACGACAACGCCCGTTGGCGTCAGCTCCTCAAGCACTGTGTTGTTGTACGTGAGCGATAGCTTGGGCTCGTAGACTAGGTATATGTACTCACCATCGCTGGCGTAGCTCATTGCATCGCCACTCTTTGTTAGATTAACCACGGGATCCCACGTATTATTATGCAGTACGGAGGCCTGCAGGAGTATTGTTAGGTTGTTGAGGTTGTAGGTGCCCATTGGCACGCCAGCCCACAGCATCATTAAAGAGCCGTTGTCTAACCTAACCAAAAGTGGACTAGCCTCGCCTAGGTCGTTGAAGGCTGGTAGTGGTGCCCTCATTGCCGTGGTTCCATTGAAGACTAAACCCCTAATAACAGCCACACCACTCGGCGTCAACTCCGTATAGTAAATATAGACCAAGCCATTGTAGCTGGTTATTGAGTAGCCGTAGCCAAAGCGGGTATTGTTAGTTATGATGCCAAACGTTGAACCATTGACCCAATCGGAACCAATTACCTGCCACTGGAACTGCTGGGCTGCCTGCTGCAACTCATTCTCGAACAATGCGATATCATTCGGGGTCACGGAACCCCACTCATAGATAACGCCTGGGCCGAGAATAGTCCAGCTACCTCGATATTTTATTATTAGATATTTTGTTATTAAGCTGACGACTACGAATGCATTAACCTCACCAACCATTGCACCACCAGGGCTCTGTAGAAGTGATGGACCGCCAATCTGTAGTAGGAAGCCTACGCCGGCTACACCCTGGAGACCACCAGCAGCTCCGAGGCCATTTCCAAAATCTTTTCCACCTACATCTACATGGACGGAAGCACCTACTGTACCCTCGACACCGAAGGGTACGAACACGTTGCCAGTTACATCCTTAGGGGCGAGCGGTATCGGCCCACTTGGGTTATTAACTGGAACGAGTACGGCATTTACATGGATACCGGCATTAAACGATATTGACACAATAAAGCCGATATCCACTGTACCTATGTCATCTATGGGAAAATCATAACCCCATGGTGTTGGGATGTTGTAGGTGCCGTAGGCTGATGCAAATGCCGAGACATCTATGCTTTGAAGCACAAGCTGGTAGTTACTTATCGCGAAGTTTCCCTGGGCACTACCACCCGCTGTGAAGTTCACATCCGCAGGGCCTAGTGGAAGTGTCAAGTTTTTACTTATTATACTGCCACCAATGCTTACAGTACCATTTGAGTTCAATGTTATGAATATGGGGAACTCAAGCAATGTACTATACTTACCGGAGAGAAGTTTAACTGGAATATCCCGCTCAAGCGTGTACTTTAAGATTACCTTTGTCTCCATTTCATACGTATTATTGAATAGGCCGGTAATGTGCTTTTCAAGGCTCCACTCATACTCAATATCCAACGGTATACTGGACTCAACTAATTTGCTTGGTTTCACTTTGAGTACTTGGTTGGGGATGGGTATGTAGGATAGTATTATAAATACTATGAATGGTGGTTCCAGTACTGTTATGTTGTATGTGCCCTCTACAACGTAGTTGTTACCATACACTGCGTAGACTGTTAACTCGTAACTACCGGGTTCTAACTCACCCATATTCACCTCATTACTCACCCAATACCCACTTGATGAGTCGTAGGTGAAGCTTAACGTGATGTCAGTCCCAGCAATGTACCCGGTGACGTTTGATGGTTGGTTACCATTTATGCTTGGGGCGGCCACGAAGAACCTATTAGGTAGGTTAAAGCCTGAGTAGAAGTACTTGACGAATTGGGAATAAACCTCAAGCTTCTCAGTCGTACTAACGGGCATGTAATGGACAATAACGG
>Ga0326758_100075_pt1 | contig 38566 bp, 40 predicted proteins | sample GCRJH_S_FD_207221 | JGI IMG/M metagenome (GOLD analysis project Ga0326758, IMG submission 207221) | Hot spring sediment microbial communities from Geyser Creek Basin, Yellowstone National Park, WY, United States - GCR.JH_S | ecosystem: Environmental > Aquatic > Thermal springs > Near-boiling... | reverse complement strand
GGTAAAATTGCTAGTCCGGGAATATAAACTTAACTCTGGGACACACGTGAAGTACCTCTACACGACCGACCTCTCGCTCAGCGAGGAGGAGATCGAGGAGGCCTGGAGGATGAGGTGGGAGATCGAGAAGCTCCACAGGGACGTCAAGGTCCTGGGACTGGAGGACTCCTCGTTCTGGAGGAGGGAGAGACTCCAGGGTTACCTCACGATCTTCACCATCATGACTAACGTTGTCAGGGAGCTGGTGGGGGCTCTTAACCTGAGGAGCGTGGAGGCGTTCCTCAGGTTCGTTGAACGTTATTTAGGTGAACCACCTGGGCTGATGAAAATCTTTAAGTTACGTTAAAGTCCCATAACTGCTGTAAGTTAATAAAACCTTTATCACAAGATTTTTATTTAGATAAACATAAACTCTCTTGTTATTTTTTAAGTGCTTACTTTAAATAAAATCTATATATATTCTTTATTTACTTTTTTAAATATTTAATAAAAAATAGCTTAAAATTTTTTTATAGTTTTAAAATATGAATATTAGTTCATATATATATATTCACTGATTAAGTTTTTTAAAGCATGTTATGTAAATAAATTACAGAGTGATTGAAAGATGAGTAAAGAGAAAAAGGGTAGTAATGTAGATCCTAATAGACGTGCAATCGTTATAGGTGGGGCCGCAGCAATTGCGGGTATTGCAGCTGGTATTGTAATAGGTGGTAACGCTTTTCCAAGAACTACAATTACAAAAGAAGTAATACCAGAAGTCACTGTACAAAAAGAGTATATTACAACACCACCAACTACAACTGTTACGACGACGACCGTTACCCAGACTGTTCAAGTAGCTTTTATTAAACAGAAGGTCGCTAATATAAGTCAATTCCCGTCACCTAAAACGTCAGTTAGTGCAAATTATATGGGATATCCAGTGATTATAATAAAGACCGGAGTTCCGTCAATAGGCGGTGTAGGACCGGATGGTGACATAGTTGGGTTTAGCGCTAACTGTGCTCACATGGGTTACCCATTAGTTTATGACACAAATACGAATTGTTTATTATGTCCATACCACTTCTCGCAATACGACCCAACGGTCGGAGGGATGCAAGTGGTAGGTCACCCTAACCAATACCTAGCCCAATTAATTTTAGAATATGATGAATCCACTGGGGATATCTATGCAAAAGGATTTACAAGGCTGGTTTACGGGACTTATAATACCGCATTACAAGGTTTACAACAGATAACGTCTGGAGGTGGTAACTCATGAGCACAACTACTACATATACATATACTCCAGTCCCTAACACTAAAGTACCGTTACCTCCAACTACAGCAAAGAGATATTCGGTAACTTGTAGATTCTGTAACGTAGGTTGTGGCTATGACGTCTTCGTTTTCCCGGTAGGTGAAGAGGGCCAACCACAGGCGGGCCAAAATGCAGTAGTTTATAATTACGTTGACAACGTGTTCGGTTATAACTATAAGAACTTCCAGGCGGACTTCACTAGCGTATTACCATCCTTATCCGCAAACAGCGGGACACCGTGGATCGGCGAAGGAATGGTAAGTAAGACCGTGGTATATGACGAAACAACTGGTAACTGGATTCCGGCCTATATACTAGAAGTCCCCAGCCCGGAGTGCCCGGTTAATAGGGGTAACTATTCAACTAGAGGAGGAAGGAATGCACAGAGAATTTGGAGCCCGTTCATAGACAATTCGGCGGGATATAGGCAGTTACAGACTAGGATAAAGACACCGCTAATAAGGTGGAGCGGACAATTACAACCAGTAGGCTGGAGTTATGTCATAGAAGTCCTAGCCCAAATTCTGTACTACTACATAACTAACGAAACGTTCACTTACCCAGACCCAGTAGGGCCGGCGGGAGTAGAAGTTATGGCAATAAGGGCTGATCACGGAGGTGGTGAAGGAGGAGGTATGGTAAGCAACTTAATGCCAGGGTTATTGCTCCACATGGGTGTCGCAACACCTTTCGTTAGGTTTCACTACCAGGTTGCTTTCTCATTAACTGAGGACGCTCTACTTGAGTTAACCGGAGGAAACGGTACTGATACTTCTAGTATGCTAGACATTAGCATAACAGACGTAATGGTAATGTGGGGTATTAACGAGTACGTCACGTCTACAGTTAACTTAATTCAGCACATATTTGACAACTTAAGAGGTGCAACACAGAAAAGGAAGTCCATGTGGTTCGAGAGCGGTGAACCGACTCCACCTGGTAAAGCGATAGTAGTCGAGGCCAGGCCTTCAGAGACAGCTCATGCCGTTGCAGCGGCTGTAGGTTGTAGTTTAGAACAAGCCATGAATGGAACGTGCAATGTAGACTCTAACGGCGAACCGCAAGTATTAGTAGTCCAAGTCAACCCTGGTACAGACACAGAGTTAATTAACGCTGTAGCCGCTTACATCTACTACACTTATCCCGACGTAGTTAATTACTTCATAAATAACGTCTATCAAGGAAGTTCTGCACAAGCAAACGGGTTCACGTTTAATATGAACAACTATAACTTGTACATCCAGTACTTACAATCCAAGAGCTTAAGCGAATGGCTATCTGAGGCTGAACAGATAACCGGAGTACCACAGAATATTATCCAATTATTAGGAGATATGCTCGCAAAACCTAAGATGGGTAGTAATGGACAGCAATACTATAAGAGGGTGTTGATAGAATTCGAGAAAGGTATTATATGGTCTGGCAATTATACTCCAATTTACGCCCTAGGAGACCTAGCAGTAATTGTAGGTGCTACATCCGGAAGACCGGGTACTGGTATTTCCACGGGATTCGGTCACCAGAGAGGTGCCGCATTCCCACTACCTCCCCCACCGCCTTGGTATCAGCAATTAGGTCTACCGTTAAACCAAGGGAGGATGTTGTGGATACAAATGAGCCAATACGTACCACAACAGCTACAAAAACAAGGAATGGAAGTAAATGCGCAGAACGTAGTAAGTTTCATAAAGAGCTTTTACCAGAATTACACTAACACTCTAGTACCTCAAATTTACCAGTATAACCCAGTAATCGACTATCTAATTTACAGCGGGTATGGTAAAGTATTATGGGTGTTCACAGCTGTACCTTACAAGCTAACAATGGCTGGAGGAAAATTAGCTTTAGCAATTAACCATAGGGCCCACTTGCTACAGGAGTGCGTAGAGAACGTGCTAAGCTTAGGTGTACCTTCAACAAGTACATCTTCGATAATTTCAAGCTCACCGTACTATGACGTTAACTCCGTAAGCGCTACAATACCTAACTTCCCGACACCAGATCAATACGCTCAAGCAGTTATATCTTGCTTAAGCGGTTCAAACAAGACCCCCGGTGCATTATTTGTAGTGGGAAGTGACATAATCCTCAACCAGAACGGGTTATTGGAAACTGCAGCCCACGTAATTATACCCCATGCGGCAAACCACGGTGAGACTTACGAACTGAGGTGGAACGGGCATGACAGGAGGTTGAGACTAATAGAGACCTTCATGCCACCGCCCGGTATAGCAATGCCAGACGTATGGGTTTACGCAATGATAGCCTACAGAGTTTACCAGTTGCTGCAGAGTAACGGGATGGGTAACTCACCGCAAGCGCAGAGGATTTATCAAGCTTTCAACCCAATATGGCAATCCTTAACGAATAACATGAAGCAAAACTCACAGCCGTTATCATTAATTCCACAGTTCAGTGAGAACTACTTCGATTATAACTGGTTTGCAATTTACAGTGACATATGGACTTACTATATTGCTAACGGACCGGCGAACTTCTCCTCATGGCCATACGGTTACTTAGTGCCACACCACTTTGCACCGACTTCTTCAACAGGTTACGCGTCAGTACAGTTATTCTATTTAATGTTAGCTAGGACCATAGGGGTACAATTACCTATATTAGGCGCTACTTGCAGCGGTGCTGTGTGCTCGCCTTCAGAGCTTACAAAGGAGGGCGTAATGCAAGCTTGTAGTCAAGGCGGTACTATAACATTGTACGGTTTAGTTAACTACTTCGAACCCGTGTTACACAGCAAGTTCAGAGTAGAGCAGATAACCATAGACTGTAACCAAGCAGTGACTGTGGGTAATACTGTATTACCGCTAATAACTAGGGATATAATTTACGTGACCCCAGACCAAGTACAATCAATGTTCGGCTATTCTTATGACGACCTAAAGGCTGCGGTAGTAAATACACTTAACCCATTCCCAATGCCTTATGTAGGAATATTCGGTTATGCAGTACAACAGCAGAGTAAATATAAGTACTGGGTTAACAACGGTAGGTGGAATATAATTTTCCAGTCAGGATGGACTGATTTCCAAGTACCAGAAATATACCAAAGGGTTCCATTCCCGATAATTGCAATGAACGCACAGGACGCCCAGAACGAGGGACTGGAGAACGGCGACATCGTTATGCTATACAACGATTGGGGTACACTAACTGGCGTAGTATGGATTTCAAACACTGTAGCCCCAGGGTCAGTGTTTGTAGCCATGGCTTACCCAACATCTCCCGGAGCTAACCAGTTAACTACTCCAACAGTTGACCCAGTAACTGATAACCAAATGGTGAAGTGGACTTGGGCTAACATCGTAAAGATAGGGACGTTGTCATCTCAAGATGCGCAAACTATAACTTTCGCGCCAGTGAGCTTCTACATACCTTCATCTTCATCATCTTCATAAGATAAATTTAAAAATTTTTAATTATTTTATTTATTTATGGAAAAGAAGGAAGAAGTTAGTAAAAAGTTAAATCTCACTTTTTTATTTAATTTAATCCTCATGGTTTCGGGCCTGGCAATCACTTACTCTGCCCCATATTCAAATTACGTTGTCTATGTCACGTTCGGTAACCTCTTCTTTTGGTTACCACTCACCTTTATCTTAACTAAAAGCGTAGTAAGGAAAGTTTTCTCATACCTTTCAAAGAACTGGAATAAAAAAAGTTTAGCAATCTTCTCTACTTACCTCTCCATTCACTATTTCGTTTACAGTATTGCTCTTGAAAGGCTTTTAACATCTATATACGGTGAGCTGTTTAGGATCTCTTCCCCTTTCCTTACTTTCTCAGTTTCTTACTTTTACCCTCCTGGTCCATATACGTTCCTCATTAACCTAATCTTTAATCCTTCTATCGTGATAGGTTTTCCTCCAAACTACTACTTAGAGCTCTCTTTTTACTCAGTAATCATGGGGTTTTTAATAGGTGGGGTTGTAACAACTACTATCCTCAGGGTTTTAGAAATTTATAAAAAAGTTAGGATAAGGGCAATAATAATACCACCTATTCTAGGGGTTTTAGCTGGAGGTAGTTGTTGTGTTTCGATTCCCGTGATATTGGCCACAGCAATTCCCGCAGCTAATGTATTATTCTTTCTACCAATTGGAAACACTGCATTGTTTCTAGCTTACATATTGTTACCGCCGATAACCCTTATAGGACTGATTTTCCATTTTAACTCATTGTTCCCAAAGATTTCGAGGAAGTTTAGACTTTAGCGGTGATATCCAGCTTATAAATATTAATTACAATTACTAATGATTTAAGTATATATGTTTAATTAAACATATCTCACTTAATTTTTTTTCTTTTCAAAAAAAGAAGAAAAACGAAATAAAAACGTTTTCCTCTGTTAAATTTTTATAAGTGCAAATGAATAAGTATAAAAATAATGAGCTGGCGTAGGATTTTTATAATCCTCTTACTTCTCATCTCCTCTTACATCTTCTATCTAATCTCATTTAAGTATTTAACTTTAGGTGCCTCTCTCTCCGCACTCTCTTTCTGGTCTGCAATATGGTTAATGATACCTAAGAGGTTTTTCGATATGGTCTGGAGGGAGGTTAAAAAAGGAAAGGGGTATAAGATCTCGGCAATTCTCTACTTCGCATTCCACGTTACACTTTACGGCTTCTTTTATGGCGTAATTTTAGGTTACGTAGCCTACGCACCGGTATATTATGCCTCCATAGGCTTTACCGTGCCTCCCCCACCACAATACTTCTTACTCTGGCAAACTGAGAACGTGGGGGTTACGATGTTCATAGCCGGATATGAGGCTGATATCCTACCATTTGAGTTCTTCGTAGGTATAATCCTAGCCCTATTAATAGGAGCTAATATAGAGAGAATATTAGAACTACGTAGCCAATTAAAGGCTAGGAAAAAGAGCGCTACATTAATAATGGTTCCCACGCTAGGAGTAGTATCTGGGACTTCTTGTTGCCTTTCCTTACCGAGTATTATAATTTATCTAGTAGCCCTAGACGTTGGGATAATATATGATGTGTTACCCATTCTCGCCTCTTTCGTATATTATGTTTTCGCCTTCGATTTCTTGCCTTTAACCTCAGTTCTCATTCTGTTCTTTAATTTGAAGGATTTAAATAAAGTTATTTTATGTAAAAAATAGTTCGAAAAAAGGGATGAAAATTTCCGAAAATCAGAGATATGAGTCCCTCTCATGCAAATTCTACAGGCATAACGTTAACTTTAACCTTATCCTTACCCCTTAATAATGTAAGTTCTATCTCCTCTAATCCCGCCTCCTCAATAGTTGATACTAGATCTATTTGGTTCTCTATCTTCTTGCCGTTTATTTCGAGTATTATGTCTCCCTTCCTAATGCCCGCCTGATATGCCGGGCTCCTCGGGTCTACAGCTACGACTATTACTCCATCACTAGTTGGAAGTCTGAAATAGGTTGACAAGGCTTTATTCAACTTCATTACCCTTACCCCCAAGTATGGCCTAACGTATCTACCGTGCTTTTTAACGTTTTCTAAGAAACTCCTTAAAAGCCTAGACGGTATAGCGAAACCTATTCCTTGAGCATAAGGTATCATAGCAGTAACAACACCCACGACCTCCCCGTTCGTGTTCACTAAAGGACCACCGCTGTTCCCCGGGTTTACTGCAGCGTCCGTTTGTAGCACGTACAGTTGAGTTCCGATAGGGGATTGGATAGTCCTATCTATACTACTTATAATGCCAAAGGTGACGCTGTCAAGCCCTAACGGGCTCCCTACAGCAAGAACTGCTTCACCTACTTTGACCTTTTCAGATATTTTTAGAGGTTTAAGTTCTAACTCCGAACTTAGAAGTGCGAGATCATTATAGGGGTTAACTGCTATAACTTCGCCCTCGCTGATGAACCCCTCTCTAGAAACTATAATTATCCTCTCGCTTCCCCTTATAACGTGATATGAGGTAACTACCAGATTGTTTCCTACTGCAAATCCAGATCCTATTCCCTCAGACACGTTAGGCGTTAAAAAATCGTCAAGAGTTATTTGCCTTGTGACTATGGTTACTACTGAATCTGATACTTTTTCTATTACTGACGAAAAATCCATGATATATAATATGACGACGAGAATAAAATATTTATCTACCTCTCTATCGGAACACCTACCATATTTCCGTATTCGCTCCAAGAACCATCATAAAGTCTTACTTTCTTGAATCCCAAAAGCTCTCTAAGTACGTACCAAACGACCGAAGCCCTGGCACCTGTTCTACAATAAACTACTATCTCCTCTTCTTCACCAAACTGGAAGATTTCCTTTAATTCTTCCGATTTTCTCAAGGTATAGTCTTCATTAAACATTTTAATCCAAGGAATGTTTATTGCGGTGGGTATGTGACCGGAAACTTGAGTGTTTTCACAAGGGTGTTCTGGCGGGGAAGTAATTTTACCAAAGTATTCCTCCTCACTCCTCGTATCTATTATCTTCACTTTACCGAGTTTTGATAGTAATTCCCAAACGTAAATCCTATTACTCCAATCCGGGTCTTTAGCTACATATAAGCTCTTTTCAAATTCCTTAACCTCATCTTCAAGTTCAAACCCCTCTTTTAACCACTTATAAATCCCACCGTCAAGAATTCTTACATCCTCGTGACCGTAAGCCTTTAATAACCAGTAAGCATAAAACGCGTATCTATTTCCCAGATCACTGTAAAGTATTATTGTATCATCGTTGCTTATCCCTAGTTTGCTTAGTACTTCTGAAATTATTTCTCTAGGCGCGAAGTCTCTCTTAAGCGGGTGGAGTATTGATTTCCAGTGTAAAAGTCTTGCTGTAGGTATGTGAGGTAAGCCGTCGAGTTCGTATTTTACCTCTATTGTTTTTACGTCTTTTAAGTTCTCTCTAAGCCATTCTACGCTTACTAACATAAAGTAACATTATTATTGAAAATTAAAAAAAATTATCGCAAATAGAGAGAAAGAAATTAATAGTAGGTGATAACATGCTTAGCAAGCTTTATACCAAAAATATAAGTAATTCTGAGGAGGTTATAACTTACCCTATTTTTAGTATTAATAATCAGTTTTGGGTAACCATTCTAAACTTTATTATCTATTTACTCGCCCTCCAGCACTTCAATCTTTTTGTAAGTTTTAGCAATTTCCTCAAAACCTCCGAAATATACTGGATCCTCATTTGTTTAAACCATTCATAACATAATTTATTTTGCACAATAAAAGATATTTAATCTTATGAAAAGTTTGAAATCAAACTATTAAGAGTTAAACTTTTAATACATAAATAGATATATCTATATTATGGAGTATAAGTGGGTTGCGTTAATAAACACTACCATTGGAGTGTTAATGGCTTCAATAAATGGGACAATCACGATAATCTCCCTCCCAGCGATTTTCAACGGGATACACATAAATCCTCTCACATCTTTCCAATACCTTTTGTGGATCCTAATGGGATATAACGTAGTTACGGCAACCCTCTTAGTATCTTTCGGTAGACTTTCGGATATGTATGGAAGGGTTAAGCTTTACAATTTAGGTTTTTTAATATTCACAATTGGCTCTATACTCTTGTTCCTTACCCCTAACACAGGTAGTTTGGGCGCATTAGAGTTAATAACGTTTAGAATTATACAAGGAATCGGTGGTGCTTTCCTCTTCGCAAATAGTGCTGCAATTCTCGCTGATGCCTTCCCCTATAACGAGAGAGGTAAAGCCTTAGGGATTAACCAGGTTTCGGCGCTCGCCGGATCTCTAATAGGTTTGATCCTCGGCGGGGTACTTGCAACGATAAATTGGAGATATGTCTTCTTGGTCAGCGTTCCCGTGGGTATTGCTGGAACCTTATGGAGTTATACAAAGCTGAAGGAGTTAACCACACCCTCTAGAAATGAAAGCTTAGATATTCCTGGTAACGTAACTTTTGCTTTAGGCTTAATACTTATCCTAATAGGAGTTACTTACGGGTTAATGCCATACGGCACTTCGCAAACTGGGTGGGGTAACCCGTGGGTTATATCTTCCATTGTTTCTGGGTTTTCACTTTTGATAGCATTTATCTTTATAGAGAAAAGGGTGAAGTATCCGATGTTTAGGCTAGAGTTGTTTAAAATAAGGGCTTTTGCCGCAGGTAATTTTGCCAGCATGCTTAGGTCTTTTGCTTACGGCGGTTTAATGATAATGCTAGTGATCTTCCTACAAGGTATTTGGTTGCCTCTCCACGGAGTACCCTATTCCCAGACTCCTTTCTGGGCGGGCGTCTACACAATCCCGTTAATGTTAGGATTTGTGACTATGGGTCCTATAAGTGGGTATCTCTCAGATAAATACGGTGCTAGAGTACTTGCAACTCTAGGTATGATTATAGTGGGGATAGGGTTCCTTTTGCTAACAACACTTCCTTACGACTTCAATTATGCCGAGTTTGCCGTAATCATTTTCATGATGGGTATGGGAAACGGTATGTTCGCTTCGCCAAATACAGCATCAATAATGAACGGTGTACCCCCGAAATACCGCGGCGTTGCTTCCGGAATGAGAGCTACGCTACAGAACATTGGACAGACGGCAAGTATAGCATTATTCTTCACAGTTGTAATAACCGTGCTTTCTACTACTTTACCGCATAGTCTAGCAAGCGCTGTAACACAAGCCGGTGCACCACAATTAGCACCTTTAGCTAGTAAAGTCCCAGTTTCCGGTGCACTTTTTGCAGCGTTCTTAGGCTACGATCCAGTGAAGGCCTTATTGGCTAATCTACCACCTGGCTCTGTACCTCAGTCAGCAATTGTAATTATGGAACAGAGGACTTGGTTCCCTACAGCTATTGCTCCAGCCTTCATGAGTGCTCTAAGGGAGGCGTTCTATATGGGGGCTGTTATGAGCTTTATAGCTGCCGTAACTTCAGTGATGAGAGGTAAGAGGTATATTGCTGAACTTGAGGGGGAGAATGATAAAGTTGGGTGACGAGTGATGAGTTTAAGGCTTTTCACTAACATTGCTAAGATATATAGGACTATGGTTAAAGTCCTGAATAAGAGGTTTTCGGAACTAGGTTTAAACTATTTCGACTTCCTAGTATTGAGAGCTTTAGAAGAGAGAGGCGTGAGTATGAGTGAAATTGCTAAAAGGTATTATGTTACACAAGCTACTGTAACCTCAACGGTTGATAAACTTGAGAGGATGGGGTTAGTTAAAAGGAACAGAGAGGAGTTTGATAGGAGAATTGTTACAGTAAATCTTACAGAAGAGGGAAGAATCATATTAAAGGATTTATCTAAAATTGTTTATGATTTCATGGATAAGGCTGTTGAAGGGGTAGATTATGAGAGCGTGATCCCAGTTCTGGAAAAAGTGTTGAAGAACGTGGAAAGTATGGAAAAAAGAGGTTAAAATGCCCAGATTTTTAAACTGCTTTCGTGTTGAGTTAGTGATCTATTGAAAAGATTTAATCATACGTCAATCTCTGCTAGAGTGTTTCTGAATTATAGGTGAATAATATCCTATCTATAGGATTGGTGATTACTTGTATTAATTCCGTAGAAAAGCAATCATTTTAAGTAATTAAATTTATAATCTAGTTTTTATGTATTCTTGAATATGATTGAAAGATATAATTTATTTTTAGATTTTGACGACTGTAAATACAGTGGAGTTGTTGAGATCCGAGGAAAATTTAATGACGAATTAGTTTTAGACTATAAGGATATGGATGTACTTGATGTAACGGATGACTAGAATAGAAGATTAAAGTATGTATTAGACGGCGAGAAAATAAGGATTAAAACTGGGGATAAGTCTTCAGTAGTAGTAAAATTTTTGAAGAGGCTTAGCTCCCAAACCCTAGTAGGAATTTACAAGACTAAAGAGGGTATGATAACCACTCAATTTGAACCGAATTTTGCAAGTAGCATGTTCCCTTGTGTCGATAACCCAGAAGAGAAGGCAGTATTCAAACTTTCTGTGAGGGTAAAGAAAGGGTTAAGTGTAATCTCTAATATGCCGGTTGAAAGGATCGAAGACGACGGAGAAAAACTCACTTATGTTTTCATGGATACCCCTAGGATGTCAACCTACTTACTTTATTTAGGAATAGGAAATTTCGAAGAAGTCGTTGATGACTCTGCTAAACCTAAAATAATAGTAGCTACATTAAAGGGAAGGTCTGATAAGGCTAAGTTCCCATTAGAAGTTGCTAGAAAAACTCTTGCTTTTTACGAGAATTACTTCAAGATACCTTATCAATTACCAAAGCTCCATTTAATCGCCGTACCAGAGTTTTTAGCCGGTGCCATGGAGAACTGGGGTGCAATAACTTTCAGAGAGTCTGCATTACTGGCTGACGAAAACTCCAGCATTATTACGAAAACTACGGTAATAGCGGTTATTGCACATGAAATGGCCCATCAATGGTTCGGGAATTTAGTTACGTTGAAGTGGTGGGACGACCTTTGGTTGAACGAAAGCTTCGCCACGTTTATGGCATATAAATTCGGTGCTAAGGTTTATCCTCAACTGGGATTCGACGGTTTGTTTTATTTTATTGAAACAGTTAGTGCGATGTTAGAGGACTCAATATCTTCTACTCACCCCATAGAGGCTAAAGTTAGTAACCCGGTAGAAATAAATGAACTGTTTGATGGGATAAGTTACGGTAAGGGGGCCAGCGTTTTAAGAATGATAGAGGCTTATATAGGAGAAGAAAACTTCAGACATGGCGTGATAAACTACTTAAACAAGTTCAAATTCAGTAATGCTAAAGGGGAGGATTTGTGGAACTCTTTATCAGAAATCTCAAGGGAAAACGTGAATGAAATACTAAAGGACTGGATCACTAAACCGGGTTACCCAGTAATTTACGTAAGTGCAGAGGGGAACAAGATAAGGTTGAAGCAGGAGAGATTCTCGTTAGTACCTCTAGAAAAGTTTACGTACAAAGTGCCTGTCACTCTGGAAGTTAACGGTAAGTTAATTACTAAGCTTTTGGACAAGGAGGAAGACGTGATAGAGATGAACGAGGAGGTTAAAAGTTTAAAGGTTAACGTGGATAGGAGTGGTTTTTACAGGGTTTATTATGAGGACTTGGATTACGTATTCAAAGCTAACCTTAACGATAAAGAGTTAGCCGGTCTATTTGATGACTACTTTAATTTCTTTATGGCAGGAATGGTTAATTATAACGTAGCGGAGGCTCTAATTAGAAAATTAATGAATTTTAAAGGCTATATTACTTCAAGCTTAATATCCCAGAGGCTCTCGTTACTCTACAGCGTAAACCCGAATAAGTATGAAGGAATTGCTAAAGAGTTCTACTTATCTCAAGTCAGGTTATGGAAGGGAAGTGATGATGAGTTGGGAAAAATGGTATACTCTAATTTAATCGAGGGGTTGGCTTTTATAGACTATGATTTCGCCTTAGGGATGTCAGAATTATTCCAATATTACGATAGGATTGACCCGAACTTAAAGACAGCAAGCGTGATCGCTTACTCTGTTGTGACATCGGACGTGAATACTTTGATGGAGAAGTACAAGGGATACACCTTTGACGAGGACAAGCAGAGGTTCTTAAATGGGTTATTGTCAATTAGGGACGGGACTAGAATCTCACAAGTGTTTAGCCAGATTCACGAGTTTAAATTACAAGACCTTTTCAGTATAGTTGTTGGTTACGCTATGAACCCCTTCACCAGAAAGACCTTCTTCGACTTCTTCCTTTCACAGTTCAATATGTTCAAAGACTATGCAATCAAAGTATCGGGAGGATTGTGGGGACTGGGAAGAGTAATATCAGAGGTTGTGCCGTATTTAGGCTTAGAAAACCCAGAGGAGATTAACGCGTTCTTAGAGAAGATTTACCAAAAGGAACTGGATAGGGACTTTAGAAGTGCTAGGGACAAGCTAACAACTCTTTTAAGGTTGAAGTAATTCAGGCTTGTGGAATGCTTGCTCAGTTTTTTGAGGTCGAAGCGATTGTAGAATTTCGCTTTAGCTCTTGTGTCAAGTTTTATTTTTAACAAGGAATAATTAATATATGTGGTAGACCCGAAAGTAATAATAAGACTCCTTGAGGACAGACCGAGACCTAGAGGGAGTAAGGTAACGGAAGAGGATTTAAAGAGACTTGCAAAATTGGCTGAGGAAAACATAAGGCTTTTAGAGGAGTTGGGTTGTTGGAGAGTTGAAGGTGGTGTAATATATTACAGGACGAATTGCTTAGGGAGTTACTTTCCAGATTAGATGAGTTGAAGGGAAGTGAGACAGACCGTTTTCTCAAGTTTTTAGCGATGTTAAATACATTTTTAGAGAGGAGGGGATTAGGAAGGGTTATAATTGTTGGAGGTTTCGCTGTGGAAATTTACACTGGTAGAAGTTATAGGACTGGAGACGTTGACATTATAGTTGAAAAAGGTAAGGAAATAGTTAGGGGTATTTTAGAGAGGATTTCAGACTTCGGGCTGAGAATATACTTACCTAAAATAAGGGAGATATCAGAGAAGGGGATTGACATTGTAGGGGAGAGTTATAATAGGAAAAAACAACCTTTGAAAATTCTGATTGACTCCTATCACGTTTACATAATCCCTCCAGAGGAAGTCGTACTTACTTATTTAGAGGCGTGGAAGTTTTGGAACAGTACTGAAGACAGGAATAAGGCTGTCCTAGTATATTGTGCCCAGCGTAATAAACTGGATTTTGATTATTTAAAAGCTGAAGCTGATAGGAGGAACGTTAAGGACTATTTGGAAAAGCTGAAAGAATACTGTTAATTGCTGAGGTTTTCACTTGGGAAAATTCTAGTAGATGTTTTCAGCGTTATGATAAAAAGATTGTAGAGGGGAAAATAACTTGACAAGAAGAGGCTTCACGAGATATTAATAATAGTGCATAAGCACAATACTTCGGAGATATTAAGAAATAATTCCTACACTTACTAATTAAAACTTAATGATAAGCTCCCTAAAAGCACAAGGATAAATACCACTCCTTTATACTATGTAATTTATATGGGTATATTTATGCGATTTAATTACACACTTAAAACCCTAGTTTAACAAAATAGACCATGGACTTGTATGATTTATCGAGAGAAGTAAGATCTGTACTAAAAGAAGATAAAAGAGATATTGGTGGGGTAATACACAAGGATAAATTAGCTTTTGTTCTAGTAGACGGCTTAGGGTGGAATATATCCCGAGGAATAGAAACTAGCGTTGAGCCCATAAAAATACAGTCTATATTCCCTTCTATAACTGTAACTGTATTTGCCACTTTACTAACAGCTAAGAGGCCTGGAGAACATGGTATTTTAGGCTGGAGAATATATAATAGAGAAGAAGGGAGGATTGTTAACCTTATGAAAACCCTCAGAGAGCAAAGTATTGAATTGGACACATTCTTTACAAATACGGATTCTGTCTTCCTTATGCCTCAAGTAGCTACCAAGAGCCTGATGAATAAACTCCAAGTAGTTCCATACTATACTTACTGGGACGGATTATATAAATTCAAGGAATTACTTGAGAACAAACCGTCAAAGTTTATCTTCTTTTACATACCTTACGTAGATGCAGTATCTCATCAATACGGCCCATATCATGAAGCTACAACTGCTACTGCAAAAGATGTGATGAAGTCATTAGACTTGTTGGCCACGAGGTTCAAGGATAAATATACTTTGTTGATTACATCTGATCATGGGCACACAACTATAAACAAGAGCGTTAACTTAAGGGAAGATATAGAGTTCATGAAGGAAATGGAGTTCCCTCCATATGGAGACGCAAGAAGCCTAATGTTTAAGGGAAAAAGGCCATTATCAGCCCTCAAAAAATACGGTACGTTATACGAGAGGGAGGAAATAGAAAGGCTTATAGGAGGAACTACAAATATTCCAGACTTCTTACTAATACCAGATGAAGGTGTTAACGTGGTCTACTGGGAGGACGATATGGAACACACATATAAGGGAAGCCATGGTGGCCTAACGAAAGACGAGATGGAAATCCCTCTGTACGTTTATGAATAGCTATATAGTAAATTTATTGGTATATATATTTTATACCTAAAACTTATAAATTTGTTTATTATTATTTTTCATATGAAAAATCCTCTAAAGGAATGGGACGAAAAAGGACTCTCTACATTTCACATAAAGACTACCCTTGTGGCAGGTGCGGGGACTTTTGTAGACGGTTATGATCTAACTGCTGGGTCGCTGGTCTTTCCGCTAATCGAGCAGAGTTTAGGTCAAGGACTTGTAGGATCCTCTGAAATACTATTTCTAAGTATAATACTAGGCAATTTCTTGGGGGCAATAATATTCGGTTATTTAGCCAGATACGGAAGGAAAAAATTCTACGGAATAGACGCTATGCTAATGTCAATAGGTGCATTTGCTCAAGCTTTCATTTCAACTCCCCTTCAACTAGCTGTGGTTAGATTTTTACTGGGTCTGGGTATTGGTGCCGATTACGTATTATCTCCTTTAGTGAACGCAGAATATGCTAATAGAAAGGACAGAGGAAAACTAATGGCAATCTCTGGAGGTCTAATGTGGAACGTGGGTGCTCTGGGCTCAACACTCATGACTTTAGCTGTAGTTAACTCTCTACCTCCAGAACTGGCATGGAGAATAGTTTTAGCGTCTGGTGCTATACCGGCATTAATCGTTATTTACGCTAGGAGAAAATTCCCTGAGACTCCTCGATATATTTTATATATAAATAAAGATTCTAAGGAACTCCAAGAAAAATATGGAATAAAAGTGGATCAGATTCCTAACGTAAAAGTGGATTGGAGTAAGATTTGGCTTACTTTACTATTAGCTGCATTGACATGGTACATTTTTGATATTGCAGCTTACGCCGGAGTATTCTTCGGGCCTAACGTGATAGCTCAAAGTATAGGAGTTAACGGGATAATTTTCGAGTTGATAGTTCTACTAGCATTCGCTATTCCGGGTAATGTTATATCAGCCTTCACAAACGACAAGTTAGGTAGGAAGTTTGTGCAAGCCGTAGGATTTACGGGAATGGGTATAGCAACAATATTGTTTGCTCTATACGGATTGAAATCCACAGCCTTGGTAGCGCTGTCTTTACTTGGGCTAAGCAACATTATGTCTCAAATAGGTCCAGGGACAGTGGTAGGGTTTTGGGGGATAGAATTATTCCCTACTTTGGTAAGGGGAGTGACCTCAGCTATTACGGTAATGGCTGGTAGGCTCGGTGTTATAACTACGACACTATTAGTACCTATTATACTTCAATCCCAAGGTTTGGAGTTTACAATGATATTATTGGGCGTGATTTCATTAATGGGTGCATTAGTAACCATGTTCTTAAAAGAACCTATGAATAAAAGTCTCGATGAGTTCGAGTATCTTGAAGGTGAAATAGAAACGTAGTTACCTAGTTTTTTGATAATTTTTAAAATTTTTTCGAATAAATCTTAAGAACTGAAAATTGTAACTGGAAAACTGGTAAGACTCGCTAGTTTACAATTATTTACAGCATTTACTGGAATTCTCGCGGATTGTTTAGAACGATGACATTTATTGCCCTTCAGAACTTTTAATGGGCTGAATCCTTTCTCACGTTAACAGAGATCTTTTTATATTTATTTATTATCAACCAACATCGCTTAAATTAGGGACAATTCGGTAAAGTATATTTCGTGCTTATCGAATTCCTTAATTATATTTAATACGCTTTCCCCCACATTTATACCTAGAGGTGGTAATATGAAACTGGTATCAATTAGGATTTTCATACTTATTTTGCTCCTCTTCACTAATTTTTTCTATTTCTTCCACCATCATTTCAGCAAATTTCTTACCTTTTAAGGAAAGCCATATTGCGTTATCTTGCTCTAAAATTATCTTATTATCCTTCACCCTCAAAGACAATATATCACCATCTTTTATGTTAAGCTCCTCTGCAATTGCTTTTGGAATATGAATAGTCAATTTTTTACCTACACGTACTTTAGTCTTCACATTATTAATTAAGTCTGACTAATATAAAAAATCACCCTGATGTTATGCACGATCCATCCAGAGAATATGGAAAGACGCTGTTACGCGATAACTCATTACTCCACTTTACGATATTTACCATATGTTAATAACGGGTATGAAAACTGACCTACTCCTCGCCAGCTAGAGTTTCCTCCTCATAGCTCTCACCACCGATTCGGATCTCATCTGGTAATCAATCAAAGAGTGTACCTCATTTGAAGGAATTGGGAGTAGGGAACTGAGAGAGTAAGGAAAGGGGCTTTAGTCCTTTTTTAGTCCCTTAAGGGAAGGGAGGTATACTTACAAGCTACTCCTTCCTCAGTTCCATTAGTAAGAGGGACATTGAAGTTACCGATACATGTCTGCGAAAAGATGTATTTAAATGTAGGGCTACCCATTCCTTAGGTGAGTTTCTCGCACCTTGAATCCTAATTTTTGTAACTTCGTAGAAAGGGTTTGTTATCTTATTTCTTTCCTATTCTAGATTAAGTGTAAATTAAAGCACTACGCGCTTCAGCTTAGAAAACCTTAAGTGATTTATGTTCCACGACCTCACATAATATTTAAACCCTTTCGAAGGACTTAGTATTGTGAAGCCCAGCCGAAACGTGTTAATTATTTCTCTAACCTCGGTGATTCCGACGTTCTTTTCTGCCAGTTGGATTGTTTATTTACCTTTGATACTCGGCAAGTTAGGGATATCTATAACTACGATAGGACTAATATATTGGATAACGAGCTTGCTTCCTTCACTATTCTCTTATCCCTTAGCTTATGTAGTTAAGTCATTAGGTACTAAAAAGGGAATTATATAGGAGGTATTATTAGAAGCTCCTCCATTTTTAATATACACTTCTTTTTCACCGCCCCTAGTGATCGCAGGCTTCCTAATGGACATGGGAATAGGACATCCTTTTTCTAATATTTCAAGGCAATCACTTATAATGAGAGAAAAGATGAGGGGGACTAATTTATGTTGGTTTATGACAATCGCGGATACTTCAGCCTTCTATAGCCGTTGTTAACAGTTCCCTTAAACCGTGAAGGCTGAAAATGATCTCCCTCGGTTGACCCCCACTACTTTTAAAGCCACAATAATAAACAATATTTCCATGGAGATAGTAAGTATAACTGCGGAAATTGGACTCGATGTAGGACATAATTACGCTGGAGGGTTAGGAGTTCTGGAGGGCGATAAATTTTATGCCTCAGCGAGACTCGGAGTGAACTATACAGTCCTAACCCTATTTTACCATAAGGGTTACGTTAGATATGATGATAATTTAAACCCGCTAGGGGAAGACCAGAGCGACATAAGGTTAAGGAAAATCGGAGAGGCTGTATTGCAAACTAAGAGGGGGGACGTTAGGGTAGAGTATTTAGAGTACCGCATAAATACTTCAAGGGTAATTTTTATTAAAAGTGTTTCACCCGATTGGGCAATTAAAGCAACTGAAAGACTCTATATGGAGAACAGTGAGGATGACAGGTTTTATAAGTATTTGATCCTCGCAAAAGCTTCGGAAAATTTCATAACTAATTTCATAGGGTGGGATAACGTAAAATACGTGGACTTACAAGAGTCTTATCCAGCGTTGATAGTGTTTCTCAGATACTTCCCTAGGTATAGGGTGATAATACATACTCCAGCCCCTTGGGGTCACCCCTCCTTTCCGTTAAAGTATATTAGGGAAGAGCTAGGTTTTGAGCTTCCATTTGATCCAGTAGTCATGACTGAAATTGCGTTATCCTCTTCAGTTGAAGGAATAGTTGTTAGTAAAAAAATGTTACACCACGTGAGGAGGACTTTTCCACATCACTTTTACAAGATTAGGGCGGTAACTAACGCAGTAGAGATCCCCAGATGGCAACACCCATTGTTGAGAGAAGTTAAGGGTTTTGAGGATTTTGTGAGAAAGAGAAGGGAGATAAAAACGGAATCCTTAATGAAACTGGGGAGGGGAGAGGGGACAAATAGGGTAGTAATAGGTTGGGCTAGGAGAGTTACACAGTATAAGAGGCCGGACTTCATATTAAGTCTTATCGACGAGGTTAAGGATTCTGTTTTCTTCATACTCGGTGGTAAACCTCACCCAAGAGAGTATTTCGGGTTAGAGGTTTTAAAGAGATTTAAAGAGGTTTCACGGAAATATAGCAACGTCTTATTTGTGAATAATGTGGGTATCAATGAGGAGAGGCTGATCATATGGGCTAGTGATATATGGGCTTTTACTCCGTTTTCGGGCTGGGAGGCTAGCGGAACTAGTTTCATGAAAGCTGGAGTAAACGGTGTCCCAACTGTGGCTTCAAGGGACGGTGCAGTGCCAGAAATTATAAAAGATGGTTACAACGGTTGGCTTTACGGGGAGGATAGGACTGAACTATTACCACCAGACCGTTACGATCATGAATACGAGGAATTTAAGAGGAAAGTGAACGAGGCACTTAACCACTACGAGGAAGTCGGGTACAATGCCTACCTCACTTTTCCAAAGTTCTGTTCTATGGAGCGGTATTTCAAAGAGATGGGATTTATTTAAGGTCACGATAAGGACAATCATGACTAGGAAATTTGTCCCTATCTGTTTATAATCCTTATTTGATTTAAAAGTCAATTTTAGTAGGGGTTTTATTTACCATACATTCCTAATTAGGTTTAAATAGTTAGAAGGCGAACAATTATTATGGAAGGGAGAGATTTAGCACTTCTTGTAGTAGTTCTGGGTACTTTGATGTCAGCTGTAGACACTACGATTGTAATCCTTGCAATCCCCACTATAACACAAGATCTACACGCTGATTTGTATACGATAATCTGGGTAATAATCCTTTACTTACTAGTCATAGCAGTGTTCACAACCCAACTGGGGAGAATGGGGGACATTTACGGAAGAGCGAAGTTTTACAATCTGGGTTTTGCGGTATTCACAATAGGCTCAGCACTTTGTGGCGCATCTCCCACAGCCCTATATTTAGTAGCGTTTAGGGGGATACAAGGGATTGGGGCGGCAATGATGCAAGCTAACGCGGGAGCAATAATAGCCGATATATTCCCACCTAACATGAGGGGTAGGGCTTACGGGTTTACAGCTATAGGCTGGAACGCTGGAGCGACTTTAGGAATAGTACTGGGGGGTTTCATAACAACGTTCTTAGGTTGGCGTTACATATTTTATATAAACGTACCCATAGGCATACTGGCAATAATCCTGGGGATGAAGTATATAAAGAGCCAACAGAGAATAAAAGTAAAACTAGACATAATTGGCATGTCACTGTTACTCGTCTCGCTTTCCACAATAGCTTATGGCTCAGCTGATATAGCGGGTGAAGGGGTTAGGCCTTTAAACGTTTACTTAATTTCAGCTGGGCTAATCACTTTACTCGCGTTTCTCTTAGTCGAGACTAAACAAAGTTACCCAATTATAGACTTAAGGGTTTTTAAAGGGAACAGAGTGTTCACATACTCTTTACTAGCCTCGTTCTTACAGACCACAGGATATCTGGCTACCGCTTTCATAATCATAATGTATTTACAAGGTATAAGGGGCCTAACACCGTTACAAGCATCACTCCTCTTAGTACCCGGTTACGTAATTGCGAGTTTAGTTGCCCCATTTACCGGTAAGCTCTCTGATAGGATAGGGTCTAGAATACCTGCTACTATAGGCTTAGCCTTAATGATCACCGCAATCCTAGTCTATTTACAACTCACCACGACCTCACCATTGTACGTAGTGATTATAGCCTCAATTATCGGTGGTCTTGGGTCGTCACTCTTTTTCCCAGCGAATAATAGCGCGATAATGGCTAATGCACCTAGGGGCTTCTACGGTGGTGCTTCTGGTTTGGCTAGGACTCTTTCAAACATAGGCACTTTATTAAGTTATGTTATTGCAATAAGCGTTGCCTCTATTACAGTTCCTCGGTACGTGGCATTTGAGGTCTTTCTAGGAACTACTAACTTAATAGGCGGAGTTGCTAGTTCGTTCTTAGACGGGTTGAAATCAGCCTTTTATGTATCTCTAGTTATCCTCTCAATAGCTTTAACGCTTTCCGCACTGAGGGGTAAGGAATATAGGACACAAGAAGTTAAAGGTGTTTAACATAATAACACGAAGGTTCAACAGAGTTTTACTGCCCATTGCCGATTTTTACGGTTCTACTACTTTTTACCTCTCGCAGATTTTAACCATCTTCTGGACATTCCCGTTTTTATGGTTTCCATGTAAAAGTTGTCCTTTATTAAGTAAAGGAAGAAGAGGACTGCTACTATCCATACTATAGCTGAAACCCCTAGGTTAATTTTGTGTAAAATGAGGGAAAGGAATGAGAGAGATGAAGGGATATATACTTTATCGTAGTTATATCTGCTAATAGAGTAAGTTATACAAGAGAAGAAAAGAGGGCTCATGACGCCTAAAGTGAACGCATGAGTATAACTTATAAAGTAGCCTAATATGGGGGAAACTGTCACATAAACCATGGTAACTAGTGCACTTCTATTCATCTTCAATCCCTTTTGGAAAAGCGTAAGGAAGTAAAGTAACCCTAAACCCGTGAAGAGTTCTTTAAAAAAACCAGCTAGAAGGATGAAGAGGAGAAGCGGAAATTGATAAAGACCAAAAATTACTCTGGTGTTCAAAGTTGCGTGGAACACTCCTATATTAACTCCCAACGTATAGAGCATAAGCGGTATTAATAATATCCAGAAATTTGGATAGAGTAGCCATGATATTATAGATGCTGGGGGTGATAGGAGGACTAAAAAGTTTATAGGAAATTTACTACCATAGCTTTTAACGTCGTGAATAGCCCAGATCTCTGTCGAGGTAAGAAATACTGAGGCGATTACCTGAAAATACGGAATGGGGACTGATAAGGAAACTAACGTAGCGAGGTGTAGTATTAAATATTTCTTAGCTGGGAAGAAGAGCCTCAATATCATGCCGAAAAACAACGAGTATGCTCCAATTAACATAAAATAAGGGTGAAAATTGAAGAATATTCCTCCTCCTAAAGCCCAATAAACCATTGCGAGAAAGATGTAAGGTATGTTTACCCCCCAAGGTTCAATTACTTCCTTCTTCACATGAAAAAGGAAATATACTCCATTTAATAACTTTATTTTATGAGCGAAAAAGATGTCGTGTTAAAAGCGTTAGAACAAGTAGATAAATGGTATGTACAATTAGCCGGGATTAAGGGAGACACGCTTTTAATCATTTCACCTAAAGAAGTCCCTAGAACACTGATCGTAGAAGGAAAGGAATACAAAGTAGTCCATTATCATCCAGAGGAATACTTGAACGTCATAAGGAAAAATGAGGATGAGTTCCGCTCATATCATGTTTATTATTTTGTTAAAGTCTACATGAGGAAAGTTCTCGATTTACTTGCATCTATAGAACTGGAGAGGATGACAAATGAGTTTTTAAGCAATAACCAGAATTTCCTACAGTGAGAGGGCTACCCATTCTCCTAGGGAGGGCAATTTACGGCATAAGTTGGTTCTTCCTCTCCCCCTATCTGCCCTATTTAGTACCCCAAAATATGGTTGAGCTTGTACCTTTCTCCTTTTTCGCAACAGCAGCAATAATGCAAATACCCGCCGGGATAATATCTACTAGACTTGGAATGAAAAGGACTTACTCCTTAGGGCTTATAATTATGGGACTCAGTGATGCTCTTATAGGCTTTACGAGAAACCCTTACTTAATCCTCTTTTTATATTCCCTCACGGGTTTCGGTGCCTCATTTTTCTTTTCTTCGGCGGGAGGTACTTTGGCTGTAATTAATGAAGGTAGGATAACAACGGTAATGGGATTATATAATGCAATGTTCTCCGTTGGGGGTATTATAGGACTTAACTGGGGGTTTCTAGATGAGCTTTTGGGCTTCACTTATGCCTCAGCGATGTTAGGAATAATGACTTTATCCATGGGTTTGGTCAACCTCTTTTACGGTTATAGTAATGTCAGGCCAGATTTTCGAGTAATAAAGGACAAGAGGGTTTCAGTAATTGCGCTACTTACAGCCGGTGTTTGGGGTTCATTTTACGTTGTTAGTGAATACTTTCCATCATTCTCTTACTATTTCTTTAAGGAGTCATCAATTAACGTTAGTTCAATATCATCAGTTCTTTTATTCTCCTCCTTCATAGGTGGTTTAGCTTCACGTTTGGCTGAAAATAGAGTAAAGCAATTGGTAACGCTGATATGCTTTTTAGGAGTTATTCCGGTACTAGCCCTCTACACAAGTCTTTACTATGTGGGTTTAGTAGTCATGGGAGTTTTTAATGAAATGGCGATTTCATTAATCTACTCTTTAGCTGTTAATTACTCAAGGAGTGTTAACTCATCGGTGTCCTTAGCTTTAGTTAATGCTATACAAATCGGGGTTGGAATGACTGAGCTATTAATCCCCGTATTAGTAGGATATTTTACATGGTTCATTGTAGCTTTGGTATCTTCCTTACCCCTTATAGGTTTGTTAAGTGTTTTGAAGAGGTAGGTGTTGAAGTTAATATCATAACCTACATAGGTACCACATACTACGCCTCTCATATAAAAACATTATACCGGATCCCCCTCTATAAACTCCATGAGATGTGATAGCATTTAATACTACATAGTCGAAATACTCACCTTGAAACGATAATTTTTCAGCTAAGGCTTGTTTGAAATATGTACCTTCAATTATTCCTTCACTTCTAGTTCAGCCTTAACTTTCTTTATAACCTCTACTTCAAAGGCTATTAGCAATATCTCTCTGGGAATTAGCTGAAAATCTAACATTTCTTCTGTGCCTAGTTCCTACGCCTAAAGCCTTAAGGTCTTTAATTTTTGAGGAAATTTCCTCCCTAATACCCTTGAAAAATCAGAAACAAGATCATTAGGCATTTCTACCTTATTTACATTATATGGATAAGGTCTTAACGTAATAGTAGTATAACAATATAATGAAATAAATTACGTAGAAGCGTTACAGTCTCCACGTCCTAGTGATGTAGTTGATAAAATACTACTAGAAGTATTGGCTAATTAGGTCTCCTTAAATTTAAAGTAAATCCAGATAACTAGAATATTATATTTTGGAAGTCAAATTTTTAATTGAATACTAGATAAAAACTGTTACAATTGTAGACTAAAATTAAAGACTTCTTCTCCTCTCTGATAGACTGTCACATCCTTATCAATTATCGCGTAACATCTGAATTTAGATGAGCTATCTACTCTAAGGTATTTACCCCATTCGAATTCGTAATAGGAGTAACAACCGTCAGTCATGTGACCGTTAAGGTGGAGCTTAGGTTTAATCTGTTCTAAGGCTTGTAGCATTAATTCCGCAGCCTCATTGCATCTCATTTTAGGATATATTTCGGGGAGGTAAGGAGGTTGGTGACTGATTAATATGTCTATATTTTTATCTTTCAATTTACTTATTATTCTTAGAAATTTATTTGGAGGTATTCCGTAATTCTCATTGTCCCCTATTAGACCGTTAATTCCCGTAACCTTTACATTTCCAATACTTATTATTTGGCCATCTCTCATTGAAAAACTCTTTATTATTGAAAAATTCTCGTGATTACCGTAAACTGTTATTAACCTAGTTCTTGAAAGAATATTGGAAAAATCATCTATTGTCATTCCTTCTCCCCAATCGCCGGCCCCGATTAAGTAATCTGGTTTTAGCTCATCTAAAATATCTAATAGCCATTTAACCGAATCCATTTCCTCTCTACTATCGAGGCTTTTATGTAGGTCGCTTATAAATAATATCATTTATCGTAAAAATTAAGTTAGTGGGTTAAAAGGTTAAGGTATTTAAGTTTTTTGCAATAGCGTGCTTTGATGATTCGTTCAATTTATTTCACTAAAACGATATTATATAACGTGAATCTTTTAGTAATTAACAACGTTATTCATAAGCCCATACTCTAACACTTGAGCCTTACCAACTACAAGGTAGCCAAGTAAACCGCCATACGTAACACAGAGCTTGACCTCAACCATTCGCCCTAAAAACCTGAAGTTTAACAGATTCCCAAAAGCTAATAGGAGAAAACAAAAACTCGCCCCCTACCTAAAACCATAACCCTCCAACTTTTTAAACTTCCTTAAAGCCTAGCTTGATGACCACGCCTAGTAGAAGCGTTCTTCCTAGGCGTTGGCACACTTCTTTAGGTCTTAGCATTATAATTAAACTCACATACAAATTATATAAACTTCACGGTTTATTGAAAACTGTTGACAACGGCGCAAATATTGGACAAAATATTAGATATAATGACATAGAGGCTTACACGGATATTGCAATAAAGCTTCACGAGTTCCAATATAACGGCCTAGATAAGAGCGGTGAAGTGAACAGTTACCCTTCATTAGATTTTGTTAAAATGGATTTAGAGAAACTTCTAAAGGAAATAGAGAAGTACTTAGTCGGTAACCCATGACATCATTTCCATCTTATGCCATTCTGGCACTCTTGGGTTAGGAATTGAATCCCATTCGTCATAAGGCTTGATATCAAGGACTGGAGTTCCGTCAAAGGCGTTTATTCCTTTAACGTACAAGGCGTTGCCTTCCCTCTTAACTAGTTCAACTACTGAAATCCCTATCGGGTTAGGCCTATGCTGGGACCTTGTGGCAAAAACTCCTACCTCTACTCCTCCTCTCACTCTTTTTAAACCCTTATTGGAGCTAGCGAGATGAAGATGATAAATAATTATTAAGTGAGAGAACTCTTCGACACCTTTTAGTCCTTCAACGTATTCCTCTTTAATCACTATCTTAACAATAGATTTCCTTGAGGCTGAATTATCTTCTCTCCTCACGAAACCTATGTAGTTAAAGCAACAATCCATAATATAAAGTCGAAGTTAAAGAAATAAAATCATTGAGTACTATTCGATTTCATAAATAATTCCTATGTAGCCGAAGTCTGGAAAATCTATTAAAAATTCTGTAAGCCCCTTGTTCACCTTTAGGAAGTCCAGAACCTTAAATTTTTCAGGGAAACCTTTCTTGTTAAGGTATTTTGCCTCAATTGCCATTGCCTCTTTCAACCTTGGAAAGGATAAAGAGCGATGATATCTAAGGATAGGAGATTGTACAGCGTTAAAATTAATTGAAAATAGCCTTCTAGTACCGTAAACCTTCTCCTGAATTTCAAGGTATTTCTTAATATCTTTCAGTAACTCGTTAGTGAAAACTACTTTGAATTCCAGTTTATAGACTTCCATCTCTTTTCCCTTACCGTTAAAAGTTATTTCTATTTCATTCTGAAAATTTTCCAAATCCTTGATCTTAACTTCACCTTTTCCTTCAGCGTTCATTTTAACTTGACTTTCCAATATTTTCGAAGAAGTTGATAGAAAGACCTTTTTAAAGGACAGCTTGTTAAACGGTTTTAATCTAATGAATTTATAGTTTCCAGATAAGGTTATGCTTTCGGTATATTTTTCCTCGTAATTAAAGGAAATGACATATTGGATTGCTTTTGATGCCGATGATAATCTTTCCTCAATCTCTTCCTGTTTCATTTTACTTTCCTTAGAAAGTAACTTAATTAATGAAGCATCCATGAGTATATAATATTTTTGAAGTTAGAAAAGTTTAACAAGAGTTATTAGTCAATAAAATCTTCTCGCAGTTTCTAAAGGGTACAAAGGTCTGAAAATACTTTAATTTCAGAACATCTAAATTTCATTCGTGGAGGAGTTAATTAAAAAGGCTGAGGAAGAAGGAATTGACGTTGAGGATATTATAATAAACGCTATTAGGAATAAAAGCGAAGATCCTTCCATTTCAATAAAGTTGAGAATTGAAATTGCTGAAAAATACATTAATGAAGCAAAGAAATATCTTGAAAACGGAGATATAATTCAAGCCTCAGAGAAGGCGTATAAGTCTGCAGAAGAGGTAATAAAGGCACTAGGTGAGAAGCTTAATACTAAAGAATATCAGTTAGCAACTAAGGAAGGTAGGTGGTTTACTTATTATTTATCGTCTGTAGCTTCGTTAACGGAATGGAGTAGAAAAGGTTGGTCTTCAGCTTATATTCTTCACGTTTGGGGATTTCATGAAGGTAAATTAGATATAGATACCGTAAAACGTTATATTACAGACGTTGAAGAAATGGTTGAAAAGGCTAAGAAGGAGCTCCTAAAAGTATAAATTCCTCCTAACTAATCAATTATGACAGTTAATCAGGCAGAAATTGAGGAGATACGCAGAGACCTATATAAGAGAGCAGAGTTTGTAATTAAGACGTATAAAAAATATCTTGACGCATTAGCAGAATTTGATAGATCTGGAATATTGAAAATAAATGGAGAAGCTCTTTACGTTGCTAAGTATAAGGAGAATAAGTAGAGGTGATTTCTTCTATAATCTTCTGTAATTTTACTATATCTTTCTCCTCATCTTCCGATTCTCCAGACATTTCAGCTATCGTTATAGCAAGTTTTTTAGCTAATTTTGCATCAAGTAGAATGTCTTACTTTTTGAGACGTTATTTCATATCGTTCTAAGTCTTTCAAGCGTACTCTGATGCGATAATAATGTTAGTCACATTTGCTAATAACTGCTCATTATTTAAAGTTTCCCGACTTTATTTATAATCGTGAAAATAGTAACTTGGAACGTTAACGGTTTAAAGGCAATAACTAGGAAAGGCTCCCTAGACGAAGTTTTAAAATACGACGTGATTATGTTACAAGAAATAAGGACTTCCGACTTACCTTTAGACTTGCTGTTTTCTGGACTTGCAATAGAGTCTTTCTCTGCAAAGAAAAAGAGTATAGCGGCGTTATGACATTAACGCGTTATAAGCCAATAAACGTAATAAAAGGCTTAAACGTTGAAGAATTTGACGAAGAAGGCAGAGTTTTAACCTTAGAGTTCGAGGAATTATTCTTAATTAACTCCTATTTCCCAAGAGCTGGTGACGAACTAAAGAGGCTAGATTTCAAGATAAAGTTCGATAAGACCATAGAGGAATTCATGATGAAGTTGAGAGAAAGAAAGCCCGTAATTATTTGTGGTGACTTTAATGCAGTGAGAGATAGAAAGGACTCATCTTTTTGGGACGAAAGAGAACCGGTTTAACTCCTCAAGAGAGGGAATGGTTTAATCACGTGATTAATGACCTAGGGTATCGGCTTTAACATATTGAGCCTCTTTCAAATAATTAAACGTAACCCAAAGATCTTAATGTTAAATCGACTTTTTCTGCAATGTTAATATATTCATCACTATGATGGATAGAGGCTATACCTATTTCAAAAGGCGACAATTTGTATGGTATTCTAAATAATGGCCAATTTCTATCTGATGGACTAGGGTCATAGTTTAGCAGTAAAACGGCCATTGCAATTCTATCTAGGCCAAAGGACGGTTCTACAACGTGCGGGATAATACCGTTTTCACTCAGATTAACACCAGAGTATTTAGAGTGTACAGTGAGATCATAATCCGTTCTATAAGCATTGCCTATTATTTCGACCCAATCATCCTCTATATTTACTTCCACGTCTATCGTACCCTTTGAGTAAAAGGCCCTCTCTTCAGGTGGTACGATTCTGAACCTAATCTTATCGCCAGCTTAGTTCATTGGTTAGCCATAGCCACTCCCTACCTATCCAAAAGGCTAGTCTGACATTCGGCACCAAACCCTTTTTAACGGCTTCATCTAACTCCATTTCGACAGTCTGTTTTTCATAAACATTGAGGAGCGAAAAAACGCTTCTGGATAATAGCCCTCTTCCAGTAATAGATAAGCAACCTCTTTATCTTTATTGCTCTTCTCAAACCTCTTAGCTGTCATAATTAGCATCTCCTTATAAAATGATAAACTTCGCCTCTAACCAGATGCAAGAACTTTCCTCCTTAAATTTGACAAGACCTTAAACAGTCAACTGAAGGAGAGCGATGGTTGTGGTAAAGGAAAATCTTTTTTGATCAAACTAGTTTCTCCATTTTATGTGTCCTCCTATCTCTTATCACGGTAGAGTTGTGAAAACTGAGGATAACGACCCATTTCAACATCCCGCTGTTAAGGAATGGCATAATTACTTGTTTACGAAGTGGCGGAGTGATAAGAGGGTAGCCTTCCTTTTACCTTGTACGCAAGAAAAACCTTATTATAAATCGCCAACTCACGTTATTGCTTATTCAGTTTTAAAAGACGCTAATGTTCAGATTTACAGTGTTTCAGAACCAATGTTACTAGTCCCCAGAGAGTATGAGGACTGTTACCCATTTAGCGATTACGATTACCCCCCTTCGAAAATGACTCCCAAAGAGAAGGAGGAATTCATTCAACTACTCTCTGAGGCTTTAAAAGTGATAAGCAAACACCACGAGGTAATAATCGGAGTTCTCCCAAAACACCATTTTAATGTCGTAAGTGAAGCTTCTAAAAGAACTGGGATTAAGATAGAACTTCATCATTACGGCAGGTTAGCCTTTAAAACGGTCAAGGAAGTAGCGTTGAGGGCTAAAGATCTGTCCTCTAAAGCATCTTTATAAATTCTTTAAAGGATATTGCACTCCCCTTTTCCAATAAGTCTTTATCGTTAGAAACTAACGTCAAACCTCTGCTAATAGCCGCGAAGACGTAAGATGCGTCATAATACGTTAAACCCCTCTCTACGGCGACCCTTATTACCTCTTGCATTGATAAATCCCTTAAAACGTTAAACTTCCTAAGTAATTCGTGAAAGAGTTTAGCTAATGTAAAGGGGTCTTTGATCTTCTTATGAATCCTATAATCCTTCCATATTGCATTTCCTACTTCATAAAAGGTAAGGTCTAGAATGTAAATTTTCTTCACGTCAACCTTATCTATGTAATCCAACAAAGGGTATATGACAGATGCATCAAGCAAATAACCTTCCATTTTTACCTTTCATCTCTACTTCTCCTTATAGCCTCAACCCACTCCTCTTCGCTTACGTCTTTCATTAATTCTTTAATATCACTTGCCAGCTTTTTCAACTCCTCCTTCTCTTTCTCTTCAATGGCCTTTTCTAAAGCTTTTTCGACCACATCCCTAATATTTATCCCCAACTCCTCAGCCTTTTCCTTTAATCCCTTTTTAACCCTTACACTTATCACGTCTGACATATTATTGTATACGCAAAACTGGTATATATTCTAATCTCTCCGACGCAAGCAAAATACATTGACGAAATTCACTCCTCTCTGAAAGGTTGTAACGCGTGTAGTAAATACTAGTGTCGTTATTAAACGAAAGGGTAAAGATGGGGTTTGCTAACTTACTTTCTTAACCTTCACAATGTTTAAGGACTGAGCGATACCACCAGATATTGGGTCTGTTATTTGATCACTAATAAGGAGGTTTACATCAAAACCGTGGCCGTATGCAAATTTTTCGCCCCTTGAATGCCTACCGAAGCCGAAATACGTGAACACAGTATCCTCCCTTATATCGTCTGTAACCTTAACTTTGCACCTTACTTTTCTACCGGTAGTTAATGACACGACCTCAACTTCATCATTATCCTTTATACCTAATGCCTCGGCCCTCTTCCTATTCATCGTAATTGGATTATCCGGTACTAGCTTTATTAACGTTGGAATATCAAACGTTACGCTATCTTGAGTATGATACAACGTGTGACCGCTCGTTAAGTAAAACTCATCAATATCCCTTGGTGTTATATTCTTTTCTATGTAGGTTGGAATCGGGTAGTAACCGTATTTGTAAAGTAAGGTAGAGTAAATCTCAACTTTACCGGAGGGAGTATTTAATTCCTTCTTATAAGGGTAAACCTCGTAAAGTTCTGTGTTAAGCTTCACACAACCTCTTGAGTACAGATCCTCCTTGCTTATCCCTAATTGTTGTAAAATCTTACTCTCAACGCTCTCAAAAGTATCGTTAGCTAATCCAAGCCTTCTCTCTAATTCAAATAATATCCACCATAACGGTTTTGTATCGTATAAGGGGTCTACAGCCTTTTGATGCACGTCTATCCACGGCTCTAGTGTCCATCCTACCGGTAAGGGTAATTCGTCCCTTTCTAAGTAAGTTGATTCTGCAAGAACTACGTCGGCATATTGTGTTACGTCTGACGGCATTATATCAATGACAACTAAGAAGTCTAAAGCTTGCAAAGCCCTCCTCACCATGTCAGAGTTAGGGTCTCTGCCATCTAAGTTCGTACCAACTACCATTAAAGCCTTTATTGGATACGGTGTTCCAGTGAGGATGGCTCTATAAACCTCCTGGAACGCCGCTTCAGTCAAAGGATACCTTATTTTATCCAACCTTTTAACCTTTGCCCTATTTTCATCGTAAAGCTTAACCCTAACTTTCTTAGCAAATACAAGTCCGCCCTTTTTGTCCAGATTACCAATCATTGCATTAATTATATATGCGGCCATCCACGTGTAAGTTGAGTCATTAGAGAATGAGGTATGCCAACCATCATCAATTACAGCCATAGGTCTATTATCCCATAGGTTTTCAGCCACATATTTCACGTCATCGTAATCAACACCAGTAATCATTTTTAACCTTGGATAAACTTTCTCACCCTCCTTCATAAGTAAGTAAAATGCTGTAGCAACCCTCCTTCCGCCTTTAACCCCTTCATAGAGTAAATCGTCAGAATATTCATTCGTGGGGGATAAGTCATCTTCATGTACTAATAAACCAGCATTACTATATCTCCTTAGGAAATCTTCATCATACATCTTATTCTTTATCATATAGTAAATTACGGAAAGTAAGAATGCTGTGTCAGCACCGGGTTTGATAGGGATCCACCTATCAGCATACCTCTGAGCTATTGCTGACTTCCTCGGGTCTACAACTGCTATTTTCATCCCCTTTCTTCTCCCCTCTTCTATCCTCCTCACGATATCTGGAACTATCCCCTCTAATGGATTCCTACCTATGAAGACTACGAACTTTGAGTTTGGATAATCAGGGTCTATACTTCTCGGCCCCTCAGCCCCTAAGACCAATCTAGCTGCAACGGTTCTCGGGCCGTGACAAACGGACTCATGGCCTATTAAATTAGGAGTGCCGTAAAGAGCCGCAAACCTCTCTAATAACTCTTTGCCATAATCATGAAAAGTTATTGCTAAATACTCTGGGTGACCCTCGTCTAATAACTCTTTGAGCCTCTTAACTACTTCGTTTAACGCTGTTTCCCAATCAGTAGGTACTAGTGAATCCCCTTCCCTTATCAGCGGTGTTCTTAATCTATCTGGATGAGTTAATAAGTACGGACCAGCGGCACCCCTACCGCAAATACCAGGCTGTGGGTGATTTTTATTTGGTGCGACTCTTACAGTTTTCCCCTCAACTGTTGCAATTATTCCGCATGTGTTTTTACACATGTAGCATCTGAGAAATGCCATATTTAATTGAAACTCATGCAGACTAAAACTTTAACTAATAAAAAAGGGGAAGGAGGATTTTAATCTTAAATCTTAAATCATTCTATTTAGTTAAAATGTTTACTATAGCATTGAGGGTCTTATGGAACGGCGGGGTTGCCAGGATAGCCGTTGAAGAGGCTAGGAATGCTAAAGCAAAACTTTTCGTTTATAGAGAATCGTTTTATGATTACGATTTAAGCGACATAAACGTCACATTTATGAGGAGAAGGGGACAAAAAGGGTTTTTCACCCCTTTATTTAAAAAGATAACCGAAATTTACGCAAAGAATAGGGGTGATGATGCTACAGTAGATTTAGATCTTATAATTAAGGCAAGTAAAATTATAAAAGGGCCAGCACTTTTTCACGATCAATTTGCGGGGATAACTGGTTATTTAAGAAAGAAGTTTTACGGCGAGGAATATGCCTTGTATTTACACGAAACTTCATTGCCCTTAAAGGGTTTAAAATACGCATTGCCGAAGGCGATGGAGTGGAAGGTGCTAAAGAATGCGAAATTCGTCTTTACTAATTCAAAGTGGAATAAAGAGGTTTTACAGAACAGAGGAATATCCTCTGAAGTCCTTTACCCCGGTTGCTATCCGGAGGAGAAGGTTTATGAGAAAAAAGAAAAGTTTGTCCTAGCAGTCTCTATGTGGGATTCCGGTAGAAAGCCGGAAATTTACGGTGAGATCGCTAAGAGAATTAAGGGGAAATTAGTAATGGCCGGTTCTTGGGCTAGACAAGACACTATGGAGGAGTTTAAGAGGAAATACCCAGAAGTGATAGTAACTGGTAGAATCCCGGAGGAAAAATTAAAAGAGCTCTATAGGAAGGCTATGCTCACTATACGTTTCGGTTTTGACGAGAGAGGCCCGGGGATGGCTGTATTAGAGTCATTATGTAATGGAACTGCTATAATAGTCAATGAGGGTTTGGGCGGTAAGGAGTTTGTTATTAACGGTGAAAATGGTTTCATAGTTAAAGACATTCATGATAGTGTGGATAAAATTAATGAGGTTTTGGAAAACAATGAGTTAATGTTAAGGCTTTCTAGGAACGCCCTTGAGAGTAGTAAAAAATACTCTTGGAAGGTACATGCCGATAAGTTGAACGAGTACATGGATAAATTAAAATAATGAGTAGTCCATTAATGAGAGTTAAACTATATATCCCTTTGGAACCTAAAAACTATAAAAAAGGGAATAGGATAGAAGAGATAAAACATCTCTTTATTAAAAAATTACCTCATTGAACTCTCTCCTTCTTCAGCCCACAGATTCACGGCTTTACCAGCATTAGTTAATGCCCACGGCTTCTTAAACTTCAAGTATAACGCATACCCTGCAGCACCGCCGAGGTAAACGAGAGATGCTACAGCTGCTGGTGTTTCTGGGAATACTGGGGGCCATATTGAAGCATATAGTGCATACCCTAAAATTCCAGTCGCTGCGGCCGGTGCAACGTAGTGCTGTAATGTGTGAAGTATTGCATGTCTTAAGTCCTTATGCCTCTCCTTCAGCCTCTTGTAAAGAGTAATTACTGAAGTGTTTAATAGGAAATGTGTTAAAACCATTCCGAACAAAGCCATAGTCGTTAGGAATCCGAAAGTGTCTGAAAGTGCTGTTAACACACTAGCGTTTGCAGTATTTAAATAGAACATTTGTATCGGTGATATTCCGTTATACCAGAACATGAAGAAGGCAGTTGCTATGGCACTAGCAGTGGAAATCGTTCCGATGAAGATCAATGATACATAAGGACTATGATACTTTGGATGAACTTTAGAGAACTTTACCGGTATTATCTTATCCCTAGCCATCGCGAAGTATACTCTCGCTGCATTACTTTGCATTGCTACAGCGTCTGAAAATGCGGAGTTCATAGCAACTAAAAATAGTCCTAATGCACCGAACATCCCTAAGTAAAGTCCCATTACAACAATCCCTGGAATAGTTGAAACGTCTGGATTAGGATTGTTTACTAAGCTCTCTAGGTTATTAACACCCCAACCTACAGCAATAGCATAAGCCATTTCAGTCAATACAGCACCAACAATGAACACACCAGTCATTAAAGCCTTAAGTATTTGCCTCGGGTGTTGGACTTCTTCACCTAAAGGAGCTGAACCGCCGTACCCTATGAAGCTAGTTATCGAGAACACCATAGCCAATCCCAAAGCTCCTCCAGGACCACCATATGGTGCAAATTCACTAGCATATTGGGGCCACGCAAATGGGTTAAACACTGCTAAAGTGTTATCCGGTGCTTTAGCAATTACTATTGCACCTAAAACTGCTAAGAATGATACTTCAAAAAGGGAGGCATATTTTAACGTTGTTATTTGCGGTCTAATTCCTAAGATCGCCAGAGTTATAGGAACCCAGATAAACACTAAGATTAACGGTAACCAAATCCAGGCTGGTAATTTGATGTGGAAATAATAGTCGAGAAACGCAGGCAAAACAGCCCCTCCGATATATGTCGGAATTGCTCCAGTACTCGTTGTCTGGTAGAGAACGTATAACCAACCAGCCATAGTAGCGGGTACGGGCCCAAATGCATTAGCTATGTAACCGTAATATCCGCCGGCGCTAGAATGCCTTTTTGCCAAATGATATAACGTATTTACCTCAAGGTACATTGCGAGTGTGGCTAACAAGAACGCTAACGGAGTTAAAGCGAACGCGAAAGCCATAGCTGATGTTATGAAAGCAACGACATCGCAGGCTGGTGCCATTGCCGCTATTTCCTCAGCTAGTGCACCTAATGTATTAACTTGCCCTTTCTTAAGGCGGGGCACTTGTTGTTGGGACATTGCAATAATTAGGGTATCCCTAAAATATTTAAGCTTTTCGGGTACCCCTAAGGATTTGTTAATAAGATTCTGAAGGAAAAATTTAGCTTAACGTGAAAATTTTATTAACGAAAAGAGTGTAAACAACACTACTTTTTAATACCATAAAATATTTTGCAACATTAATCTTTTTTCAAAAGAAGCGTAAAGCCTCGCCAGGGGGCTGGATCCTTTTTCGTGTTATAGAAATCTTTTTGTCTGTTTATAACGAATTTTCGTTGATAAATAGTGATCTCTCACGCCGATGTGGGCTATGGTGAGGGAGATTACGGAGATGTGAGCCCCGTGCCGTTGGAGTCCCATGACCCATGGGCTAAGTCCCTACACTCGATCATGAATGAAGATAAAATGAGTGAAAGTGTAGGGACAAACGGATAAATAGTCACCTTTCTTATTATACTCAGTGCCTTCATGCCGTGATCCACTACCCCCATTGAAATCAACTCGTTTCTTAATTCCTTAGTCAATTCATCTACCTTCACTACGAGATCTCTATACATTTTAGCGATTTCAAAACACAGCCTAATAACTCCTCATACCGCGAATTTTAGCCTTGCTTGTTCAACGTGAAATGTCATAGAAGCTCTCGCTATTACTGCTCTTAGCATCAGATAGAAATCATAAAGCCCTCTTTACTAAGAACTTTAGTACCACTCACCCGTAAAAATTCTTGGGCAAAGATAAGAGGTTTACTTTAGAGAAGCTTTTAGCCTTCTATCTTTATTCACAACATATGAGGATTAAAATTGAGGAAATTGAAGGACTTCTAAGGCAAGCGTTCAAAAAGAGGGGGGTTGAAGATTATGAAGTACTAATAGACCACTTCATTGAGGCTGAATTAAGAGGCCATTCCTCTCACGGGCTACAAAGAGTAATTCCGTTATTAAAGGGGTTGGATTTAGGTACAATCAAACCGAGAATTGGCTTTGAAGTTATAAAGGAGAGTAAAAACTCCCTTCTAATAGACGCTAAACACTCAATCGGAATAACTCTATGGAATAGACTGATCTCAAGGGAATTTAATGAGCCAATATATCTTTTAGCAGTTAGGAATGCGTCACATATAGGTTTTCTGGGGTATTACACTTCAAAACTCACCGAAAGAGGGTTAGTTAGTATAATGTTCGGTAATGCCGAAGTTGGAATAGTTAAACCCGGTACAGCGAAACAAGTAGTTTCAACGGCTCCTATAAGCGTTGGTATCCCTCCTAATTACGTCTTAGACATGTCTTTAGCTTCAACGTCAAGGGGTAAAATTTTGCAAGCCTTAAGAAAAGGTGAGAAAATACCTAAGGGAGTTGCTGTTAACGAGAAAGGGATAATTACCGAAGACCCTGCTGAGGCTTTGAAGGGAGGCATATTACCTATAGGGGGATTTAAAGGGTTTTTATTAGCCCTAACTTTAGACCTACTGACCGCTTATTTAACGGGAAGTGCTATTTCAGACGAGGTTACGGGGGTTTTGCACACGGAAAACCCTCCAAATAAGGGTGAGGTAATGATCATAATAAACCCCTCGTTTTTCGCCATTAACTCTTACGCTTTAGAAAAGATGAGGAAAATAATAGAATTTCCCGGCGAACATGGAATGAAGTTAAGGGAAAAGAAATTAGAGGAGGGGTATATAGAAGTTGACGAGAAGTTGTGGGAGGAGTTAAACAAGTGTGAGAAATTGTGTGTTTAGTGAAGTAGATTAAGACGTTGAAGACGAAAGAGTACTTTACGATTTGAAAGAAAAAGTTGAAAGGTTTAGGATTATCGGTGAGAGCATTTTTGCCAAAAGCTTTTACAAAACTACTAAAGCGCTTAATTTATAGACTTTGAAAGTTAGAGAAGTGGTATAATGGATAGAAAAAGTCATAAAGCGTAAAACCGACTAAATTTTATGACAGCCCAAAAAGTTAAGATAACCGTACTAAGTGATAATTTCACATCAACTATAATACCACCATTAATCGGTGAATGGGGATTCTCAGCTTACATTAACGCTGACGGTGTAGGGATTCTTTACGACGTAGGGAACTCGGGATTACCGGTCTTGCATAACGCCCAACTCTTAGGGATTGACTTAAGGAGAGACGTGGACTTCATAGTGCTATCGCACGGTCATTCCGATCACACGGGGGGATTAGGAAACGAGAAGCTTAGGGAATTGTTGAGGGGTAAAATAGTTATTGCTCATCCAAACGTTTTTGAGAAGAAATTGCTGAGCTGGAGGGGTAAACTGGACTATATTGGCTTGCCTTTAAGCAGGGAGGAGATGGAAAAGGAGTTCAAACTCATACTGAGTAGAGAACCTCTAGAGTTCACTAAGGGTGTAATTTTTGCTGGAGAAGTTAAGAATTACGGTTTTCCGAGATATAATAAAGGGTTATTTAAAGCCGAAAAAGAGGGTGTAGTACAAGACGACTTATTGGACGACGTCCCGCTCTATATAAAGACAGGGAAAGGGTTGGTTATTATTACTGGGTGCGGGCATTCGGGTATTCTGAACATCATACGCCATGCGAGGGAAGTTACAGGTGTTGATAAGATATATGCTGTCCTCGGCGGTTTTCATTTACTCTCTTCACCTAAAGAGCATGTGGATGAAGTTTTGAGAGAGTTAGAGAGCGTTGCTGAGAAAATAGGGCCAGCTCACTGTAGTGGTTTTCAGATTAGGTCTACTAGCAAATTTGTTGATGCGGGTGTTGGTAGCGTTTTTGAAGTCTAACCAATCTATACTAAATTATTTCAAACAAAAGGCTAGATGCTTGCTTTTTAATTCTCTTTGATAAGAATTGTCTAACTAATTCATAGAAAATTTTCCTAAAAGTAAAGCTATTTTAACTTTCAGTGTGGACAACAATTTCATTCATTTGAAATATTTACATTTATTATCACCCCCTTATCTAACAAGTACGTTGGGGTGTAAAGGATGTTATATATTAGGAAGAATGTTGATAACCACCTAGTTATT
>Ga0326758_100074_pt1 | contig 39233 bp, 69 predicted proteins | sample GCRJH_S_FD_207221 | JGI IMG/M metagenome (GOLD analysis project Ga0326758, IMG submission 207221) | Hot spring sediment microbial communities from Geyser Creek Basin, Yellowstone National Park, WY, United States - GCR.JH_S | ecosystem: Environmental > Aquatic > Thermal springs > Near-boiling... | reverse complement strand
CATTCGTGTAGGAATACGTATAAGACATAGTATACACATTCGTGTAGGAATACGTATAAGACATGTCTTATACGTATACGTATTTCGTATAAGACATGTCTTATATCTTATTCGTATTTCATAGTACGTACTTATCGCTCGTTCTTCCCTCTCTTTTATTATATAGATATACTTCATACCCCGGATTTCGAGGGGGTTATTTCTTGCTCGTGCTTTCGTATTTCGTACTTCGTACTTTCGTGCTTCGTAATTCACACTTTCACTCATTCGTTCTCACGCTTCGTAGTTCACAGTTCGTGCTTCGTAATTCACACTGATGCTCGTTTTAGGTGTTCTTGGTTCATAATTCACACTGTCACTCATTCGTCATTTTTGGTCTGTTTTTTTTATTTAAATAAAAAGTTCGAAATTCGAACCAAAAGGTTCGAAGTTCGTAGTTCGAATTAACGTAAATCGTAGTTCGAATTTTTTACTTCATTTTTTATGCGTAATTTTTATAAGCTACACCACATTAACTTTATGTTGTATGAACGAAGTTTCGCTTGCTATTTATTTCGGTAATATAGCCACATTTATTCTCATTCTCTATCTTACTTTTCTCAATCCGTCTCTTCTAAACAATCAATATTGGGTCTATATTCTTATAGGTCTTTTTACTTCTATAGTTTTTCATACTGGTCATGAGACGGGTAAATCTAAATGATTCATCATGAGTTACGTTTTGTTATGGCTCTTTATTTGTTATTCGGTTGGGTATATTTTCTTTCCGTTCACGCTCATTGTTCCGTTTATGAGACTGACTTTGTGCTTATTCTGTTTCCTGTTTGGATTTTTTATGAGGATTTTGTGTTTTTTTACAAATATTCTAATCTTCGTGTCATTTTATTCATCAATTTTATCTCACTTCCCGTACCATATTTCGTTTTTTATACTCTTTCTTTTGAACATTACTATTATTTCACTTTGGCTTACCTGATTTTTTATATTTTTTTCGGTCTTTACATTAATTACAGGGCTTTTCGTTAATTATAGTTAATTTTTTAAATCCGGTATCCTTATTTTTTTACATGTACGGGGTTTCTGTTATTAGTAACGATGGCAATTTGTTCAAAACTTTGGTTTTTCCTTCAAGGTATATCTCTGAAGGCTATCTTGACATTCTAGTTGAGGATTTATTAAAGCTAGGTTATCCCGTTAAATTGGATTATAGGAACGGTAAACGTGTGTTTATTATTTCTGATAAAGTTGTAATAACAGGTGAATAAAGTATGATGGTCTATGTTGTAAATATACTTGATTCCGATGGTAAGATATTAGTCCAAAGGGAGTTTTCAACCCAATGTGAACGTCAGACTTATGCCGACCTCATGGTTGAAATGCTTTCCTATCTTGAAGGTCGTAAAGTCAAGGACGTGAGAAAGGAGATATTGAAAGAAAACAAGTCTCTTAAATCAGTCTTAGCTTCTGCCAGGGAAATTGAGGAAAAATTTGTTGTAACCGAGATGGTTGTTGAAAAAGTTTAAAAGTCCTTTTTTCTAATTTTTTTTGTGGTGCTTTATGGGAGACATTGAGGACGTTATTTCTTTCTTACGTTCAGTAGGTGTGATTAAAGGTAATACAGTTTCTTATAGTGGTCTTTTTCATTATGGTGAAAGTATTTCCGTTGTTCTCGGTTTACCTCCTGAAGAAGCTGGTAAGGTAGTTCTTGATTATCTTATTAAAAATGGATATGTTATGGTGAAATAATGGAACCTGAGTTGTATGTTATGTCTGTAGGAGATAAACATTATTTAAGCGGTGTCATTTATACACCTGATGGTATAAGACAATATAACGGAGTTTTGGATGATTTTGAGCAATTATTCACTCTTTTCCCTACATTTGCTACCGGAGTTTCTTGTTATTATGACGAGGTTTGTAAGCGTGACCGTATTGATTTCTTTTATTACCTAACTTATCATGATGAATTGGAACTCGAGAAAATGCTTTCTTTTATGGATAATGCACCTGTTCAATACCTTAATTTCATCCCTCCCGATGTGGTTAAGAAGATGGATATACATATAGAAGGTACTAATATCCGTATTGGTGGTACTAATATACTTCAAAATATAGACTGTAAGATAATTGGTTCTATTCCTGCAATTCTAACTATTACATATGATTATATCGCTATTAATGGTGTAAAAATAGGTAAACGTGATGAGAGTGGTGATTATGCTGTCTGTGATGAAATTATTAATTTACAGAATGGTGTAGCCGGTTATCTAACATATTTATTAGCTTGTTACTATTTCAAACACTATAAAGGCACTCCTAGATGGAGCGAGGTTTTGAAAACATGGTGTGGTATCAGGACATCATTGAGGACGTAAATAGAAAGTTATTTTTGTTGGAACGATGGTATTCTGTTTATAAACTTGCAGAGCATTATGATTCTTATTTTGAGGCTTGTTATGGTTCACAGGCAAGGAGCTTTATCCAAATTATGGGTATGCTTTCAGAGGAGCTTGTTTCTACTAAACATATTATCTATGACCTTCCCTGTATACCAGGTCTTGCGGATTTCCTTAAGATTTGGAACTCTTTTGACTTAAAGGGTATGTATATCTATCGTGCTACTACCGTTGATTATATTAAAGATTATATCGAGTCTTCTACTCCTTTTATGGTTGTTGATTCACCTAACCCGGATGAGAATAAATATATTTCCTTTTGGTCTGTTAGTCCGTACACTTCTCATTACTTTGTTAATAAATACATACAGTTTAACAAACTCAATGCTAGTAAAATTCGGGTACTTGTTGCTCCTTATAATGATGTCATCTGTTCTAAAGACTGGTATGATAATTTCAGTTCAGAATATACCGTTATTGTAGATAATAAGCTTTATAATTTCGGCAAAATAATTTATCTCAGAGAACTCGAAGTAAGGTGTTTTAAGTATCCTTCTTCAAAGGTTACTTATTCTCTTACTGTTGATGACTTTAATGAGCTTATGAAGTACTTACCTAAAAAGTATATTTATTACAGCTAACTTTTTTTTATGGGTCATCATCTTCAGGGTAATATGGGTCATCTTCTTCTGTATCATCTTCAGGATAGTATACACAATATTTTACATCATATTCATCTATAACGAATAGGAATGTTGCTTTTGCTATAAGTTCGTTTATTTGTTCGTATGATGGGTCTCCTATTACTTCGTTCATATCCTTTGTTTTTAAATCAAATCTTATTGAATTTTTGTTTCCAAACTCTTCCCAAATTTTATCACTTACGTTTATAAAATAACTCTTAGAACCAACAGCTGAGAGCCATTCTTTGAACTGTTTTTTATCCATAAATTTTAGGCATATATGGTTCTTTATTTTTTGGTCTATTATTATGTCAATTTCTTTAAATTCTTCATTTTTCTCCATTTCTAAATCACTATTTCTCTCTTAGTTTTTAATATTTCGTCCCATTCACTTTCCGGTATTCCTAATTTTTTGAGCAACTCTTTAGCTATTTCTTCGGGTTCCTGTGGTTTCATGAACGGAAATATAGGTTTTTCTACTACTGCGGATTCTCTTCCGAATTCCGCAATTCCTACTATATGTCTTTTCCCTATTGCTACCATTAATTCAAGCGGTACCTCTACTTCTGTTTGTACGAAAATAGACCTTCTCGTTTTTGTCGCTCTTCTGAAGTGGAATAATCTTACCATGGTTTACATTTTAGTTTCGAGCTTATTTAATTTTTTATCCCCGCAATCTTTTTTAATTTCTGTTTCTTTATTATACACGGTGCTTTTATGAGGAAGTTGCGTGCCTCGGTAAAAGATATAAAACCCCTTTCCGAAATTCCTCCGAATGCTACTTTATTATGGCAAAACGATAAGTTTGCTGTTTACTATATTTATGACCTTTACTCTGGTGAAGTCCAATGGGTTCTCGTTAATAAGACTTATGAAAAGAAGTACGTTTCACTTTTAAGGGGTGCTGTCCTCGAAATTCAGGGTCAAAATTATGCTATCCCTATGTACATATTCGGTGAAGCTTACGCTGACGTCTATTTTGCGAACGGTTTGTCTTCTTATATTAATGACCTTAATAATGTCCCATTATATTCTCTTGCAATCCTTAAGAGTCCTTCCGGTCAGAGTATTGTAGGTTTTGTTTTCGTTTTACCTCCTAAAGGTGTCCTTATTGTACCTGAGTACGGTTTTGTTGGTCTTCAGTCCCTTGAGGCTGAACTCCTGGAAGTCGAACCCGAGAACCTGAACTTATATGCCATTATTTATGATTATGCTGAGATAATCGAATATGAACAGGAGTCCTGTACGCAAGTCCAAGCACCTCCAGACCCGTATGCCGTCTTCTCTTACCAGTTCAAAATTGACAATATAGGTACTATAATGACTCCTAGGGTTATATTAGAAATCCCTGAAAGTGATGTGAATATTATTACTACGATAATAAACGACATTAAGAAATTCTTCCATAGGTTATGAAGTTTCAGTTAATTTTTTAAAATCTGTATCCATTATTTTTTTCATGCATAAACTAACAGTTTTTGATTGCAACGGTGATATTTTAAAGGAGTTGGTTTTCCCTTCTGAGGATTTTGTTAGTGATTACATGAAAATGTTGATTGAAGACCTTGATAAATTGAAGTATTGTGTAGATTTTAAGAAAATAAAGGATAAATATATCATTAAGGTTGAACATCAAGTAATTATTGTAGGTGATTAAGTAATGGAATGTTATGTGGTTGATGTTGTTGATTCAAGGGGTAATTTGTTAATTCATAGGGAGTTTTCTACTTTATCTGATTGTAATATATATGCCGATATTCTAACTGTAATAATTTCTTGTGCAGAGTCCTCTAAGGCTAAGGATTTAAACTCTAACGACCCTTCCGTTTTAAGGTTTAGGGAAGTAAAATCCAAATATTTTATTATTGAAAAAGTTTGTAAAAGTTAATGTGATCGTGTTATGCTTACTGAGGACATCCTTGCTAAAAAGAAGCTAGGTTGTCTTGACTTAGTCGTTATCACATTAAGTCTTGATAAAGCCGGTATAAAGTATAAGATAAATGATGATGGTAGTTTGAGTATTTATGATGTGGATTTTGCTCTTGTTGAGAGTTATTATGACCATAAAATATATGGTCGTATTGAGGATGTTTACGTACAAGGTCATCTTAATGTAAAAAATTATTATACTAAATTGGTTTTAGAATGTAATGAGTATAGTACCCGTATAGTTCCGGAAAATTGAATTTCAGTTAATTTTTTAAAATCTGTATCCATTATTCTTTTAATGATAAACGAGCTTTCGGTTGTTTCAAATATTTCGGTAACAGTTAAGGACTTTAATTCACTTGTTATTCTAGGCGATAACGGAGTCGGTAAAACATCTTTTCTTGAGAAAATAGCTTTAGTTAACAAGGAAAACCTTGAGGCTATGGTTAAGGCTAAAGGTTATGTTAGGTATAAGAACTTTTCCGTCATCATTGATGGGGACAAAGTTGAATGTGAAGAAGCCGGAGGTGAAAGATATTTTACCGGTTATATTATCCCTCTTTCAAGTTATACCTATATCTGCAACGGTAATGTCAGGTATAAGGTTATGATTTTTTATCCTTATACATTTATCACTGCTGTTCATGAATACTATTACGATGTCCTTATAAAGCCTAAAGATAAGGATATTGAATTCAGTAATTCAATAAGTGATTTTATTGATGGTATCATTATTCGTTCAAGTAATGATTTTCTTTACAGGAAAGATGATTTTATTACTTATCTTGATAATCTAGGTAGCGGTATAAGTAGAGCTGTGAAGTTAATGTGGTTTGTGTATTACCATAAACCTGATATCCTGTTGATTGATAGTATTGAATCTCTGCACCTTCATCCTTTACGTTTTAAGAAATTCCTTAAGTGGCTCTTCTCCAGGAATTTGAAAGGAATTATATTGACTACTAATAGTGACGCTTATGTTACTCTTGCTGAATTAGATAGGAATTCCAAGTTTTTATTACTTAAAAAGGATGGTTATATGGTAATGGATAATTATGATGCTTTAAATTACATTGATTATGAAGACTTAAGGTATACTTCATTAAAATAAAAAGTTAGATTTTGCAAAGTGTTATTTCTCTTCCGTCATCACTTACATAAGTGAATATTGTACCTTCCATTTTTCTCAATAACTCTACACGGTTCTTAGTCCAGTCGTGTATCCCTACGCACCACTGTTCGTACTTTTTCAATTCGTCTATGTTCAGTTTTTCTTCACATCCTTCACAGTCCATTACAAACACATTTACATCTTCATATTCTCCTTTCCATTCGCCTTTCATTGTTGCTTTATCACAGATATTGAAAGTTTTACATACCTCTTCCCACTTTTTCTTTAAGTGTTCTTCTTTTTCGTATTGTATTACATATTTTGCTCCTCTCCACAAGAAATATAATGATGAACTGCCACAATCTGCACCTACTATTTGAACTGTCTTTCCAAATACGTCAAGCTTTCCGTATGCATACGGATACTCTCTCCAATAGTCACAATCTTTTTTTCTGAAATAATCTTCAATGTTTTCCATATTAGCTCATCTTGTTATATGTTTTTGTTTCCTCGTTAATTACTTTTTCTCCTGAGACTTTAAGTAAAAAATTTATATCACAATTCACATTTTTTAACTGAGAGTTATGTCCCAACCTAACAGCACATCTAACAGTACATGGTATTCCATAAGAATCATTAGAATTTTCGTATTAATAATCGGTATTATGGGTTTAGTAGTAATACCGATATTGGGCTATTTCTTAGGGACTTTGATTGGTGTCCATATGTCAGCTAATGATATAGACCAGGGCTATGCATATGGTGGTTTATTATACACTGTCTATAATGCTACCCACAATGTTGTATATTACCAAGAAGCTCAAATATCACAGTCACAGGGTATTGCGGAAGGTCAGACAGATATCACCACTCTCCAGCTGATTGGTCTTGGATTCGGACTCGGTATTGATATCCCCATTGTCTTTATGTTCGTCAGAGAGTTTGAGAAAATGGATTCATAAACCTTTATAAGTTATCTCAACCTCTTTTTTTCTATGAAAATTATTACTTTTATGAGACCCGGTGAGAAAACACAACCTCCTCCTTGGGCTGACCGTGTTATTAAACTTTATATTAACGATGTACGTAGTGCCTTACTTTCTGTGTTTGGTTATAATGAGGATATTTTGTTATTACGTAACGATGTAAAGGTTACGGACAAGGTCACAGTAATAAAGTTTTTCAGTTCGTTAAAGTCCTCTGCTGTTATAAAATATAACAACCAGGAAATAGGGTACTTTCTCTCAACTCGAGATAAAAATATGAACTCACGGTTAGTCATTACTCATTATTCTCTTAAGCTCTGAAACTATCTTCTCCTCAAGGTCATATTGTGAGAATTCTTTACTTTTTTCTATTGACTTCACTGATAGGTCTTCATAACAACTCTTCCTTATTACACATTCCCTAGCCTCTTTTAACGCTTCTCTTACGTCGTTGTCCTTTATCAGGTAGTTCTCCATCCTCCACGTCCCGGCTTCTTCTACAATAACGTCATATGGGTCTATTGGTATACCTACTGCGAATTCTTTATAGCTATAAGCATTCACATACACTGCAGGTACACCTACCGACATTGCTTCCATCAGGGGCAACCCGAACCCCTCTGACTTTGATAGTGAGACGTAGAAATAAGACTTATGTAATAGTCTATAGAGTTCTTTTACGTCTAATGTGAAAACCCGTATATCATAGTCTCCTACATTTGACACTATTTTTGTTATTTTTCTTAAACCCATTTCTCTTATTATGTTTGTCGTATACTCTATCCTTTTCCTTATTATTTTTCCACCTTTTGGTTCTGCACCAACTATCACGAATAGGTATTCCTTTTTTACGTCCTCTTTTCTCTCCTGTTCTGCGACTAAGTTGTAAGGAGGTCTTAATATATCGTTCACATGCGTTATATTTTTTATCAAATTCCTTACATATTCCGATGTTGTGTACACTTTTGCTTTTTTCATATCACATCCATATTCTACTAAATACGGTGTATCAAGCCATAGTATCATTGGTTTGTCTCTGTAAATACAGCTAAATGACTCCAGGAACCCCTTTGCGTCAGTTATGTCAAAATAGGTAGGAGAAATCAAGGACTGGGTTAGCTCATAATGTTTGAACCTTTGCTTCACGTTCTGAAAAAACTGGTAAAAACTACATTCTCTACAAGGTACATGGACTATTATCTCTCGTAATGGCATGTCATGATAAAATTTATGCTTCTAAAAATAAGTTTATATTCAGTGATAAAATGTCGGTTGCTTTGGGGTTTTTGGCAGGAGGTATAGGTGGTGGAGCAGGAGCGATTGGAGATGCAATTGGACGAATCATTGGCGACTTAGAAAGGGCTTTGTCGAGGTTCGGTTCTGCAGTAGTTTCAGGGTTTAAATCCATTTTAGATAGGATATTATCTGTAGCTACTAGAGTAGCTTCCATTATAGAGAGGTACTTTAGGTTAGCCGTCCATTACGTTGTCCTGTTCTTACGGCTTGGGTACAGATATATGTATAAATTCTATACTGAGTTTCAGAAAGACCCGTGGAGGTCGTTGCAGTTTATAGGGACAATGGCGATATTGATTAATAACAGTCTTTTCCCATAAGGTGATTTGGTGTGTCTAACCAACCTCAATTAACCAAAGAACAGGTAATGGATATAATAAAAAACGTGGTAGTGTCTGTAGATGTTAATAGCAATGCTGTGGTCATATCGGCATTAAAACTGATAACTTATTTTATGAAGGATGCACAAGATATTGAGAAGATATTGAAAGTTGATATTACTGAGGATAAGGATAAGGTTAAGAAACTTGTTGTTTATGCTAAAGCAAAGCCTAAAAACCAATTTATAGAGTCACTTGTCGTTAAGGCAGTTCTTAAGAATGATATTTTATCAATGCTTAATACTAAGTATGAATTTGTAAAGAACGGGGATGATGTTTATATAAAGTTGTATTTACAACCTAACCAGTCACAGGACATTTCAACTAATAACTCCACTGAAGAGGTAGATTTCTGATGTCTGCTTCTACATCTTCTCCGACACCTACCTATTCGGCTTCAGTTTCTCCGGACTTACTCAGGTATATGATGGCATACGCTACTGGTAATGATGGATGTATTCAAACAATGACTGCTTCGTTTCAACCGTCTGGTCAGAGCGTATATGGGTACAACGTCTCAGTTCCCTCAAACCTAAATGCTGGGTTTTTCTTTCAACCGCAAAATGTCCCACAAGGTGTCGGGATAAATATAGTCTTTTTTTCGACTACAATCCCACAAGGTACTTTCACAATTACTCTTACATTTACCACGACTCAAGGTAATACTTATCAACTTGCCACAATAAATACTCTTCCTCCTAACTCAAACTACGCTCTAGTTATTATTATCGAACTTACCGTGACGGCTCAACCTGCACAATATGTTAATGTCCAAGCTCTTTTGCAAGTGTTTACAGCGTTTGCTTCTAACCAATGCCAAGCTCAATCAATACCTATAATTAATTATTCCGGTAGTAGTGTTGTTATATTATACCAATACAGTTATACTACGGATACTTCTTTCGGTGCCTTTCTCCTGACATTTAACGAGTCCATAGTACCTGCTACCATTTATGTTACGGTGTATATGGCAGGTAACCCGGTCGTCAATGCACCTATTGTCATTCCCTCCTTTGAATATGGCTACTTTTTATTCACGGTTTCATTAGTATTTCAGAGTGAGTGAGATGAAAATCCTTTCTCCTGTATTAAGAGGAGGTCTTAACATTTACATAAACGGGAAGCTTGTAGCATCAAGGCATAACAACGTTACTGCTTCTTTCATTCTATCATTAATTAAAGCTATCATAGGTGTTTCATCGACTTACGGCGGTTATTTCGAGATGCCATCAACGGCTACTGTGAAGCTATCATACCAAAATACACCTGTTACATCGGCAGTAATGAGTCATGTCTCCTTTACTGAGGAGACCATTTCCGGATATGAGCATACACGCATTATCTATACTTTCTCTGATGCTTCAAGGACTAAGTATTCCTTTGACTCTCTACAACTTTGGACTGCCTCAACACATTCATTGTTAGCACATGTGTCCGATGCGACACTGAATACACCGTTAAAAAAGAACCCCCAGGATGTCGTCCAAATTGATTGGTGGGTGGAAATGGAGAGCGGGCAACCTTTTGCTGAGATGCTTTCCTATCTTCAGCAGGAACAGGCTACTAATTGTTCATCCTCATGCAGTATACCTTCAGCAGTCCCTAACATGATATACGGTTACAGTGTGTTTAACGCGTTCTTCGTTCTCTTAGCCCTTCCTAATGTCATAAGTGTAGCTAAGGACATTAAGACACCACTTACCAACTATCTTGTCCAAGGACTTACTCTTGCTAACAATATAACACCTGAGGGCATTACGGCTATTGTTTGTTATGATATATGTAACTGTCAATTAACTGCATCTCAGATATCTGGATTTGTTAGTGAGTTTATTGGTGATAACTATGTTTACGTCGCTTTTAATTTCCAAAACCCATGTCCCTCGGGTCAATATGTAGTACCGATTACGACATTAAAACTCAGTAATGAATATTCTTTACAATTCGCTATCGCATCAGTGCCTTCGACGGGTACCGGTGCTTCAGCACTCCTAATTAAAGTACCTTACGGTAAACTAACACTTAAAAACCTCTTCACGCATCAAGGTGAGTAGGATGTCCTCCCAACCTCAATTATCCCAACCCGCATATACAACAGCATTTATGTCTGCTATAGCCTCATCAATAACGGGGGTCAATGTTGGACAATATCCTCAACCTAATGGATATCATGTTTACGCTACATCACCGACAGGTATCGTAGACAATACGACTTACGTTGATATCTATAACTTCAGTGATCAATACCAACAGGAAGGTGAGGTCACTTCTCTAACTTTTATAGCGGTGTTCAAGAACCTAGCTCCATATCAGTTTAATGGTCTTGCCTTTTATACACAAGTTAATGGACAGGACTTTATGGAAATTGCTGACTTCATATTTTCATCCGTCTTACAGAAACCCGCAAATTATGTACTAGTAGCGTTTATCACTTTTAGTATAACCACACCTCTCCAGTTCATAGACCCCATCCAGGATGTTATTCAAGAGTGCGAGTTATATTGTTCAGGTGTAAATTGTAACTCTGTAGCGAATAATATTTGTAAGAATTTTATACCGTTTTCACCTTTTAACTTGGTCTTCCTATACCTGCTCGGTGTCACGGTAAAAGACCTGGAACTTACTCCTAATGTCCAGCAACAGGTAGAACAATATAGTAACTGTCTAAACAATTGTCAGACCATATGTAATGCGAATAACCCTATAGGTTGTCCTTTATGTCTCGCAGGGTGCATGACGTTGATAGCACAAGACCCGATAGGTATATTCATAGTTGGGAATAACATTCAAAGTATAAACCAGTTACTCCCTCAAGGAATAAACGTGATATATGCTGTAGATGTTTGTAGAGGAAAGATAGCTACATTACAACCCCAGAACTTCCAGACTACACTCAACGTAGTTTCCCAGACCGAGGTACAATACGTGGTACAGTTCTTCCTCCCATCTGCACAAGGGTTGTTTAACGCTTTACAAATCCTCGTCTCTACTGCACTTGCTAACGTCCAGAACAGTAACTACTCCCTCGGAGTTATTTACTTCCAAGGTGTTCCATTACCTTCAGGTGAAAACTTTATACTTACCGTTACAATATCAGAAAGTACAGGAGGTCAGTCGAATGGCAGTTAGGATAAAGAGTTTCTTCAAGGTACAGGTAGGTAAAAGATGTTCAATTAAATTACACAATACACTTACACCGGAGTATAAGTTTTTACTTCAGGGTCTCCTCACTCAAGGTCAGGGTTATCGTTCGCCTTATTCTTATTATTCCGTTGCGTTTGTAGCACCATCTAACATATATTTTGTTTTTCTTAATCAAGGTACGGTAGTTACTAGGTTGCAGGCTAAATTAAATACTTATAACGAGCAAATAAATGTTATCAACACCAATACATGCCAGAACAACCTAGTTTCATGTAATCTCAACTCTTTAACATTCCAATTAGAATATGGTGCAACTGATGAAACTAACGATTCGTATACCTTTGATGAAATCCAGATTTGGGCAGATAACTTATACGCTATAGCCTACGTGAAAACAGGGTCTGTTACTAAAAACTCAAATAGTTTTATAAAAGTTACATGGGACGCTACTGTTACCATCGAATCAAACGATGTATTGTATATACCGGGATGTTCTAATTTCTCCTTTATGTTTAACGCACAAGTGGAACTCCCTAATTACCAATCTTTCCTCTGCATGAATATACCCTACATTATCGTGGCTATCACACTTGTCCCTTACAACCTTATACCGCAAAACACCTTCCTTTATACCCAGTTGTCTACACTGTTGAAAGTCCTGAACATCACAGGTTCCGGTTCCGTCCTACCTACCCAACTCTTAAACTTACAAGGTGTACAGTTCTATGTAGTGGCTCAGACTAACGGCAACATTGCTTACCCCATATCAGAGCCTTTCATATTGACTAATACACAGCAGTCGAACACTGTGACGATGTTTCTTCTCTACGGCATTAACAACAACTATTTCATCTACACAACTAACCTAGTTTCAAATGTGCAGTACTTTAAGTTATATATTCCGACTTTAGTAATTAATGTAATAGAGGAGTAAACATGTCATTCCTATTGTCTTTAGGACAGTCATTCTTTTCAGGGATTTCATCAATAGCTACAGGTGTAACATCTGATGTAGTATCCGTTGCGAATGGTATTAACAACGCTTTCACTGTATTAGCTCAGTTTGTCCAACAATTACCGACAGACTTACTGGACTTCTTTCAATCAATAGGAGGTGCGTTAATCAGTTTCGGACATGCGTTTGGTACCTATATCTGGGACGGTATGCAAAGAATCGCTAGTAGCCTTTCCTCCCTGATGGCTCCCGTAGAGAGAGGACTTGAGACTATTGGTTCCGCAATAATGAACGCGTTAGCGACTCTGTGGAACGACCTGAAAGCGTTCGCTTCTAACATTTTTAACACTGTTTACTCCGCGATATCTAACGTAATATCTTTCATACAACCTGTATTCAATGATATAAAAAACCTTATGGTTGGTGCATATAATTTCCTAACTACTATTGTATCTGACATCTATGCCATTTTTACAACTTTAGCAAACTTTTTGCTTGATATGCCTACGTTCTTTAGTAATATCGCTAGTTTTCTTAACTCACTTTTTACCGACCCAGGGAACCAACCCAATTTACTGACTATGATACCTAACGTAATTGCCGGTGAAGTTTCCAGAATAGCCGGTGCATTCCCATCTGTAATCGGTTATAACACGTATATGGAGTTATTACCAAAGATAGTAAGTGGCATTTCAAGTTTTCCGATATTCGGTAATAGTTCCAGAGGTGTATTCGGAGGTATCTTAGGGAAGGCTTTATTGTTGGTGGGTTCGCCTTTTCTCACTGCTATAATTTCCTCAATGACTCAATCTATAATGGAATCCTTCTTTAGTTCTACTAAGACTACACAGACCATCCCGAGACCATCTCAACCCCAGATACAGACACCTCAGAACTTACCGTCTACACAGCTACCTCAACGCTCCACAAGTACTTCTGCTGTTTCCGACTTACCACAGTTACAGTTACCTAGTCTGACTGCCGAAGAAATAGAGCTACAGTTAGAGAGACCCAACACTACGGGAGTTTTCGTTGAAGATGTCATCGGTATGGGTACTCCCGGTGGCGGTTCCGCGAAGTTAGTGAGTGGTTATGTGAACTTCCAGAACGCGTTACAGGAGTTCCAGGACGTGTTTCAAATTGTGCCTAATTTCTTTATGAAATTAATAGAGTCCTCACAATTCGAGTTTACCCAAAACATGACGGTAGACATATCACTGACCTTGCTTGAGAACATATATCAGGTTCAACAGACAATAGAAATAGTACCTTCTGTAGATGCAACAGCTATAATATTACCACCTGATATAGCTTTCTGTAACCCCAATAACGTACCACAACCCAGTGAGTCCGTTCAAGTTTCTTCGAGTAGTAACCCACCTACTATAAATGCAAGTACCACAGTGCTGGTAGAAGAAAACCTTTGCATACCTCCTTATGACCTGTTAGCCGACACACTTCAAGAACTGTTTGGTGTTATATCAGGTATACTTAGCAACATTAGTGACGAAATTGTCGAGACAATACAATTCCAGTTTGGTATACAATACCAGACCAATTTATCTGATGCGATTACCGAGGCTATCCAGTTCCTATACGGGATACCCTTCAGCACATCACTTACCGACAACGTCTCGCTTCAGATACAATTCTCTGCTACAGCACCGCCATCTGAGTCATATACCTACTATACTCCCGTTGATGTGCCGGTGACTTACACGATACAACAAGTAGCGTCATCCTCTTATAGCGGGAGTTTGAGTTATACTGTGAGTGGGTCGTAATGAGTAGTAACCTAGCTTATCTTGTTTATGAGGCTATGACCTCAGGTTTAAGTAGTGTGTCATTTTATTTTCTGGATACCAATAACAACCAGCATGGAGCTAGCGTGCTAGTGCCTTACGTAAACACTTACTATTATTTTGATGATAGTGACTCCGTATATACTGCTACTTCATTCAATATTGCCGTTAATAATACCACTATCCTTACAGTTACCTTAAACAACGTCCAAAAAACTGCTAACACCACGATAATTGTAGTCGTATCACTTAGTGTTACTATAAACCTGCCCGGTAACCTCGGTACACTCGTTACGCAAGTAATACAGGCTTTGTTCGCCGGTTTGAGAATCAACCTAGGATGTAGTGCTACGGCATATTATACGATAACGAATGAGGCTACTAACCAACAGTCTCAAGGTTCTGTCAATTTGACGTTTAGTCTTGTTAATAACTCGGAGTTTACGGCATCCGGGAGTATATCGTATAGTCAGAATGAGGTCGTGTCCATTACTCAGATAATTATCTCATGCTCATATGCCGGAGTCCAGGAAAACGTCCTTACGAGTACTCTGAACAGTAGTGAATGTACTAATTCGTCTGGTTGCACATTCACAGTAACGATAACGTTCACGTCGTAACTGCAAAACATATAACTCTCTTTTTCTTACTTTTAGATATGAAAAGAAAGTTAGAGGCTAAAGTTAAAGCTGATGTAAAAGTTTACCTCGTCCCCAAAGACCAGCTCGAGTACGATGAAAATGGTAAACCGAAACTTGACGACAAATGGCTTGTTTTTGAGAGTAAGAAAAAAGGTGGTTGAAATGGTTCAGAAGCTGGTTTTACGTAATGAAGTAGTGAAAGTTAAAGGTCGTGTTAAGGTAATTACAGTAAAGAAGGAGGACTTTGACAAAATCCTAAAACTCACCAAGCTTAGGGTTCTTGATAAAGAATACGAGGCTTTAATGCCACCTATTGATTCTCTTCAAAAGAACACTATAGATGTAAACGGTTTGGCAACGTTGGTACAACAGTATATTACAGCTATGATTTTTAATTCAGGTAACACTAATCAGACATCTTCAGCTGAAATGGTTCTTACTACTTCAGGGGGCAATATTACCTTCTCTTATACTGGTGGTATTGGTCTTAACTCCCAAGGCGTTACAGTATATATGCAAGTACTTCAGGAAAACAATAACTGGACATTTCAATATTATTACGTGGGTTTCGATACTACGGATTCATCATATAGTATATCAGGACTTGAGTTATATGTATCAGCCAGGATAATAGAAGGTAATATAATATACACTAATTTAGTACGTATTGCTTATACGAATGCTTCTTTCTCAAAAACTAGCGATTCTTATTTGTTCATTGTATGGCTGATTGAGTTCCAAAATATACCACCATATCTTTTAATTTTCACACCTATATTACAAAATAATTTAGGTATATATCCACTTTCATTTAACTCTAATAATACGAATGGTAACTCTAGTGCTACAATTTATTTTGGTACTGGGTCGTGTAATTTCTCATGTGGCGGTAATTGTCCTAGTACAGGTTTAGGCGGGTTTATAACATATGTTCAGAACAATAGCGTCATGTTAGAATTTCCTGTTACAGCTCCATTAGGCACTGGAGTATCGAATGTAGAAGTATTACTCTGTACATATTTAGCTGTATTAAATCTTCCTCATATTTCAGGTCAAACATCTGCCACACTAACACCTCCCGTGTCTGGTGCTACTTTCTATGTAGTTATTGCGACAATCACAATAACGTATCAAGGGTCGTGAACCCGGTATGGTAGACCTTAACAAACTTTTTCTCATCGCATATAACACACTCCTCTCTAATATCCCGTCATACGAAGTCACAGCCAGCGTCAACGGCATACTTATCAACATGTCGGCGTCGTACAGTGGTGGTGTGCTGACGTTACAAGGGTCTGTTACAATACAGTCGCAATCTAACTCCCTCTCTATACAGGTCTACCTCGGTCAATACCTCGTGGACTCCATTAACGCTCAAATCCAAATAAGCCCGGGGACTTATACCGTGGTCTACACCCTGACAATCGCCGACAGCACCGGCATCATAAGTAACGCAGTAGGTCTAGCCGTGACGAACCAGCTCAAGAGCGTGTCGGTTTCCACTAACGCGTCGTCCTATGTCATTTCACTCACACAGGACATGCTGACGTTTTATTTGGGGTACACGTCATACCCGTCTACAATATCGATTACGGTTACGTTTACACTAACAAACGGTAGCACGGTGACCGGGAGTTATCAGACCTCTGCACCGGCTTTACCTCAAGGTATCCAGCTCTACGGTACTATGATACCCGTGACGTTCTACTAAAGTGTCACTGTATACAAACCTTTGTTCCGTCAATATAATGACATACTCCTTTTACGTACAGCGTTTGGCTTTGTAATTGAGTGTGAATGTATATATCTACCGGGTTGGTCGTGTAAAGAGAATTGTTGAGGTAGTTATCAATTATCTCTCTCAGTCTCGGTTTCCACGACAGAGGTAAATAGAAGTTCGTTGATAGGAAAAAGGTTATTATAAAACTAGTCGGTTTTGCTTTCGCAGGAATGGCTATGACAGTAGGTACATCTACATTTTTAAATATTTTAAATAAGTTTTCTACGTCATCTATGATGACGTCACTATCAAGGAATAGGATGTTGTCATCTATTTTCGAAATTATTTCCCTTATCATTTTCGCTATCCTTATCCTCCTATTGATAGTCTCAATTTCGTAATTTTCACTGGGTTTTATACCCGTGTCCATGTAATGGTAATTAACTGCTTTAGTGTAATATACTTCTCCTATGATGTAAGACCTATCTATGAATACGTCCGTTATCCTATTTTTTTCTATCGCCTCTTTCAGGTATTGGGCTTTTCCTAAAAACGTCACAATGCGAACCATTTCATTAAAACTTTATATTTAAGGCTTTATATTTTTAAGACCTTGCTGGATACAAATGTTTATATATGAAATGTGATATAACAAACTACTGGTGTCAAAAAATGGTTCTCGGAGACCGTGATTTAAAGTATTATTTGGAAAAGGGTTGGATAATAATTGACCCGTTGAAAGAAGACACTATAAGGGAGAACGGTGTAGATTTACGAATTGGTGAGGAGATAGCTAGGTTTATAAGTACGGATAAAGTCTTTGACCCGGAAAAACCGGATTACTCCTTTTTTAAAATAGAGAAAGGAAATGAGTTTATTATAAACCACTATGAACACGTCCTATTAACCACTGAGGAGTATATTAGACTCCCAAACGACGTAATGGCATTCGTAAACCTACGCTCATCCTTTGCTAGACTAGGGTTACTTATCCCACCTACTATTGTAGATGCCGGGTTCGAGGGACAATTAACAATAGAATTAGTAGGCTCATCATTTCCGGTAAAATTAAAGAGAGGGACAAGATTTCTCCACCTGATATTCGCCAGGACATTAACTCCTGTTGAATATCCCTATAAGAGTAAATATCAAGGACAAAAAGGCGTTACCCTCATAAGATAATGATATTATAATTTATATATGAAATGTGATATAACAAATTATTATGAGTTGGAAAGTTATTAAAAAAGGGTTGTTCGTAACTCTGGAGGGTCAAAAGAAAGTATTACCCAGTGAGGAATGTGTTAATTTTCTTTTTACAAAATGCAAGAAATTTGACGTAGAAGAATGTGATGATTATTGGTCAATTTGTTGGGAGAGATTCCGTGTTAAAGTTTTTAATAAGGTAATATACGAAGGAGACCATTATCATAGTGCCGAATATGTGTATGATGTTTCCGAAATGAAACATTTGTTAGTTATATCCGGAGTCCTATGGGCAATAGTAATTAATTTAGTCCTTATCTTCTTTTTTAATCCCTAACCCATAACTTATTTATATTTTCATTTTTATCTGTTTAATGTATGAGAATTGCATTAGTCCGTGATTTCAACGAAAACAGTTTCAAGAGGCAAGCTGTTTTGTTGGAACGAGGTCTGAAAGAGTTAGGACATGATGTTACTTCTTTCGATAAAAACAAGACCTCAAAATCCAACCTACCTTCCGGGTTTGATGATTATATTTATTATACAATATTTAATACCCAGCTTTTTTGGAGAGGGATACCTAATTATGGCAGAAACATCGTTTTCGAAGTTTCAGACACTGATACTTTGTCTCAATTAGCTTCATATTTCTTCAGACACCAACCTGTTGATAAGATAGTTGTACCATCTAATTGGGCTAAACAAGGCTTTTATGCGTCTAAGTCACCGATTCCTCAACCTATCTATGTCATTCCTCACGCGTTAAACCCTGAAATGTTCCATTACCCTCCTAAAATAATGCCTCATCCTTGTGTTTTAGCACTCCTTCCTCATTCTTGGGAAAGGAAAGGAGGGGATATTGTAGTTAAGGTTTTCCGGGATTTAAAGGACTCAGGCTATCAGTTTTATCCGTTAATCCTAATTTCCAATCTGTCGGAACCCAGGATAAAGGGGATGAACGCGATAAAAACTCCATTACCAGACCCTGAGTATTATAGTATTTTTGCCGGATGTGATATTTTATTTTACCCAGTCCGCGGTGGTGCTTTTGAGATACCTGTTATTGAAGCACTTGCTTTGGGTCTCGATGTCGTTGTAACAGAAAAAGGGGCATGGAGTGAGTGGGTACTGGACACGAATGACGTTTATTGGATTAAGGTTTCCAAAAAAGTCAAATTATGGTACACCAACCCGTTTCACATTGGGTATTTCCTAGACCCAGACCCCGAAGACGCATACCGCCAACTGGTGACTGCGTTGGCTAATTGGTCTCTTGACAAGAAAAAAGAGAATTTGGAGAACCGTGCAATACTTTACAGGGAAAGGTATAATTATTTAAACATCACAAAAGAGTGGGAAAAACTGGTGTTGTGACCCATCATGGTTGGCGAAATTTTTTATATAATTTCAAGTTCCTTTTACGTTATTAGTATTTTTTACACACTATATCGACTCAAAAAGGTGGTTGATACGCAACGTGAAAATGACATAAAAAAAGAGTTTGAACAATATGTACATTCCGAGGAATTTAAAAAACTACTTATCGAAGCGATAAATGAGAGTGATGTGAACAAGAAGCTTAACTTGGTTGTATTGGCTCTTTGTACACATGTCTCAGAGTTAAAGAAATCGAAAATATGCCAGGAAGGGTTATGAAAAAAACAGTTTTAACTTTATTAAACACCTAGATACGAACTCTTTTAGAGACCTAAGTAACCGAGGAAAGACCCTACGAATGGCAGGCTTGACGCGAACCTGGTTATAACTCCTACGATTATTCCCGCGACCGCTAATGCCACGAATATGTCCGCGTTTTGTGCTATGAACTGTGCTACACCGGCTAAGAAGTTAGTTATAGCAGATACTAATGAAGTTACTACTGCAGTTAGGCTTGAGGCTATATTGGCATAGGACATCTGGTTATCCCCATAACTAGAATTCGTGTTGTTTATATTATTTGTATTGGATACAGCAAGTAGGTCTGTCATAAACTTAGGATGTCCGTTATGTATAAAATACCTAGTTGATACATTAGATATTAAGATGAAAGCTTACGTCCCTTGTGAAAACTGTAGTTATTACCAGGTAGCCCTTTATGAAGGGTACCAAGTCACTCATAATGTGTTTGATGCTGAAGTGTGTATAGATGACCCAATTATGTTTCTTAAAAGGTTCAAGTATGTCGAAGATGTGGAATGTATACTTTGGGGAGACACTGTCTATAACGTATTATATTATGAGAAAGAATTAAGACAATATGAAAACTTTGTTGTTGCTTCTTATTGGAACTATATAATGTTTAAAAAGATAGGTATAAAACCTATTGCAGTTGTTAAGAGACACATTAGACCTATTTTCCCTAATGTGAGAAGAGATAAACTTTTTATCACATTAGGAGAGTCACGCTTTTTCGACAGGAAAAACCTGAACCTTGTCGATAATATAACCAGAGAATTTAATGTTAGGGATAAGACAACCATTATCGGAAATATGGGGAACCCGGACTACAGTACTTTTAGTTTGACTGAAGAACAGAAGTATACGCTTTACGCTAGGGCTAAGTTCTTCCTCGCACTATCTAAAAGTGAAGGGTTTGGATTACCTCCCATCGAGGCTATGAGTGTAGGTACAGTACCTATTTATTTAAACGCACATGGTTATAAGGAGAACCTAACTGGTATACCTATAGACCCTATTGACGAGTATACTGAATGTGTTGATAGTGACCACTGTTTCCGTGTATGGGAATTATCAAAACATGAGCTTCGTTATGAAATACAACATGCTTTAACTATGTCAAGGGATGAGTATGAAGATTTAAGTGAGAAAGTGAAAAAGAAAAGTAGAGAATATTATGCCCCAATGGAACCCTTCGATATTTACCAAGCTCTTAGACTACGCAAAGAAGAACGGAGTGGAACGTAGGTACAACACTTTCTACATTAAAGGAGTTGCCCTAGTCCAATGTAACGAGGTTTCTATCAACGTTACTGTAGCGAAAGACCATTTACACATGTTTTATGACCCCATAATGAACGCTTATTTCGCTTACAGTATGCCTTTCTTTCATCAATATCCTAACCCTCAACAACTTTATTCTGAGGGGAAAAAGCTGTGTTCGGAACTGGAGAAGATGGCTTTAGGTGTAGTAGTCTCTCCTCCTTCCACTCCTCCTAAGAACGCTGATTCTGACCTAGATAGAATAATCCTTTCATTATCACTCAAGAGTGATAGAGTTTTAACAAAAGGTACTGAATATCATAAGTCAAAGGACTACGTCAAGTCCAGGTACCCTGAATGCTATGAAATAGTTAAGTACTACGGAGTCAAGAAAGAGACGGTTAAGTTTATGGAAGCCATTTACGCCAAACAATGGGACATAGCTGAAAACGTCCTTACGTTGCTGGCTATGGAATGTATAGAACCGGAATGTGTAGCTCGAATAGGAAAGTTTATTGAACAGTGCAGGAAAGTTATAATTAATAGAGAGGTGAGGGAGTAATATGAACAGTTACGAGCTAGCTAAGAAGATATACAGCGAATTCGAGGAGTCCGGGAAGAAATATGTCTGCCTCAACGGGTCTAATTATGAGTTCATTAATGAGTATCACAAAAAGTATGAACTTTGCACGGATACATTTCAGGTCGTCCTCGCATACCTTAAAATTTATGACCCGAAGACCGTTTTCGTTCCTCAGTTCCTCACCAGGCTCGGCTATTCGTCGGCATCAATGATAGAAGTGAGACCACCTTTCACTTTATTTAACAACGCGGTTTTCGTGTGGTTAGGCAGAGAGCTGTTTTTCCATGATGAAACCGAAGTTATTAAAACGAAGACGGGATATAACGACAACAACGAGCCTGTAGTAAAGGTATTGGTTAAGTATACCATGAACCCCATGTCGCTTGAGGCTATTTCTTGGTGCCTTAGGCTCACTTTCACATATAATAAACCTATCCCGTGTGGTATTTACGGGGTGCTTTATGAGTGAGCCTCTGTGTCAGGGAGATAGGGAATAAGAAAGTCCTTTATATACCGAAGTCACTTGAGGATAACTTTATTGAGGGTCATATTTATCCTATTATAGTAGAGAATAAGATAGTCGGTCTTAAATGTATACGTACGGCGAGAAGAAAAGTACTTTATATACCCTCACAGTTAGAAGATTTATTTAGTGGGGGGTGTTATTCGTTTGCGTACATCAACGCTTGATACACATACTACTGATTATTTAACTACTGTCGTAATTATCAATTATACCTCATCATCCAATAAACATATGACAATTGCTTTTGCTATACATGCTTTTACGAGCTATTCTAACATGATTATGTCTAGTATTAAATCAAATAACTATTAGTCACATATCTTAAGCTTTAAGATTTTGATTTTTTTCGTAGGTCGTGGGTATTCCCTAAAGAGTTCCCTAGCGAATTCCCTAGGTGTTATTTTACCTGAGTCCAGCTCATCTAATATGACTAAAAGTCTCTCTTTAGTTTTAGGTGAAACTTTAGTCCTGTCTAGGAGGAGATATGATATCCTTATAGCCTGAGGTATTGAATACTTTCGAGAATTCGACAATAATAAGTACACACACCTGATAAATTGCGTTTTTGTCAGCATGTTGTATAATTATCTGTATCCAAATATTTATATATTTCGTCCTACAGTAATGTACGTGATAAAGTATGGCAGGCAGACAAGCACATCGAAGAATAAATGTGCGTAATGATACACCAACAAGGTATAAGGGTAAGCTCTACGGTATATTCGTAAACTATATGGGAGAGAAGTATGCTAATGAATTAGTAGAACAAATGTACTCAAACTATAAAGACACGTTTGAACAGATTTACACTAAAATACACAACGACTTGAGACCTAAACTAGTAGAGATGGCAGGCTCCGGTGCGATGTTCCCACTGTTCCAAATCATCAATGAGGCAATTTATGCTGTCTATTTAACTCATAAGGAGACTGCATCATTCCTCGTAAATAAGTATGTATCCAGAGGTATTCCAGCTAACGTTGTTAAGAAGATATTAGCAGAAGTTGGTAATGAATTGAAAGAATTAGTACCCAGTGTAGCCGAACAGATAGGTGGAGTCACATTAGATGAGGGCAACGTAGTTACAGTTGTTGATGACATAGTGACAAAGATGCCTTCATTACCCAACTCTTATGCCGGTGTCTTAATGAAGACCAAGGTACCAACTACACCACCACACTATGCCGGTACAAGGACGTTTAGCGACATGAATAGTGCATATAAAGCATTAGAAGATATAGAAAAAGGTTTGTGAGGTGGTCGTGAATGGCGAGGAGAAATAGGAGGTTAAGTCCGGCTTCCGTATATAGGTATTTTCTCAAAAGATATACTATGAACATAGGTACAGCTGGTCACATGCTCGGTAAGGAAATAGCCTATAACCCCGAGACAATGAAAGCCATAGCAAGGTTATCAGAACAAGAGACCTATAATTGGATAACCGATTACGCACCTTCACACCTCGCTAAGGAAGTAGTTAAGAACATATCCGAGAAGTACGGCATACCCGGCACGTTCCAAGGTTTGCTAATGGCATATGCTGAAAAAATATTGGCTAACTATATCCTCGACTACAAAGGTGAGTCACTAACAGAGATGCACCAGAACTATCTATGGACATTAATGATGAGAACTAAATCCGGTACACTTGGTACGACCAGTGGGTATTTATATACATTTGTAGGAAAGGACAGGAAGCCTAGGATAATAGACATGTCGAAGATTCTTACAGAGATAGAGGACGCGTTACTTAAAACATTAAAGTAACCTTTTTTTATTTTGTATCCATTTTCTAATTTATGGATAAAGTTAAATTAAAGGGTAGTGTTGCTTACGTATATAAGGTCTTTATAGAATCTCTGAAAAAAGCAGGGATAGAAACTACAAGCGGAGCATTATCAGAAAATGCCGTAGTAGTAGGTGTGCCATTTAACAAATTTGCTGAACTGGTAACGGCAGAAATAAACAAAGAGGTTTGGGAACGAAAGGTAAAGAACGGGAAACTCTTTCTGGTTGGAATGAAAGAGTTAGTAGACGAGGACATCAGACAAGTTAATACCAAACTCCTTTCCAAGCTTAAGAAACTAGGGATAGATGCCGGTGCATATATTACTGATGACGGTGATGCCGTTGTTATGGTATCATTAGTTGATGTAATATGGAGGATACTTGAAAAGACACTTCAGGAAACTAAAGCGAGGGCAAGTTCTCATATGCGTACTCTGAGAGTTAAGTTCGGGAGTGATGATGAATATGCCTACATTGTTATTTATACTAGGAGTGCAAAGAATGATACTATCTCAAGTAAAATAGAGGAGGTGTTAAAAGATGAGTGAGAACCAGCAACAGGACTTGAACAAAAGGGTCGAAGAGCTGGAAAAGAAAGTACAAGAGCTAACCGAACAGCTGGAGAAAATTAAAAGTGCTGTAAAAACTGTAGCCGGAATTTTGGACAATCATTTGAAAGGGAAGTGGACATTAGAGGACATCCAGATGGCATTAACTCACATTAATGAAATGGTTCAATTGCTTACTCAAGCCGGGATAATCAGACCGGGAGGCGAAGGAGGAGGGAACATGTTGCAAATGCTGTTAGCACAGCAATTTATGCAACAGAAACAGACGCCGAATGAAGTAGAAGTTGAACCGTTAAAGAAGAAGAGTAAGAAAAAACTGAAAAAATTCCTTGAAGAAGAACCAGAAGAAGAAGAATGAATTAGAGTATGTCCCACATAGATTTCTTAGCTTTCCTTTCCAATTCGCCAGACCAAAATTCTTTATAACTAGGTAGCATCGCTCTCAAGATATACAAACCGTTTATCACGTATGCCGGGTTAGCATTTTCGGTGTACTTTTTAATTTCTACGGCGTTCTCTAAGTCTTTTCCCACATATAATTTCGAATTTTTTATAATTAATACGTTCCTATCATCATCGACTATTATACCCGTTGTGTAGTTTACGCCTGGTGGTAGCTGGCTTTCTACCTGGTTTATTAGGTCTTCCAGGTATCTTTCAGTTTCCGTCTTGTTATTTGCTTGAGGTAACTCGAACTCTTCTTCCTCTTCCATTTCCTCAATCTCTTCTTTTTCACTCATAGGATAAGGTATGGATACAAAATATTTAAATTTTTTTGTTTCGGTTATGTACGTATGCGAATAATTGAAGAAGGTTGGACTGGGTACGGGAGTATAATAGTTAAATATGCAATAGTAGAAGAAATCCCTGAAAAATTATATCATGTAGTTTGTCCAAGTATTCACTTTTTCGAGTACTGTTTCAACTTAAACCAATGCCGTAAAATCGCCTTAAGTTTGTCGGAAAAAGTTAAGGATTTTTTATACGTGTAGAGTACGTTAAAATGTATTGCATCTTCTTCCATTACACTGTAACGCAAATAATTAAAATAGACCCTCTTGTGGTCATCTCCTAAGAGGAACTGTAAATCAAACAACTCTTTCGTTGAAACCGGGTCTTTCAATATGATGATAATATGGATGTGTTTCCCTGACGGTGAATATTCCCACCATGCTTCCTCTTCTTGGTAACCGAGTGAATGTAACATAGCCAATTTCTTCTCGAGAAGCCAGTTAGGGTCATAGAAACCTACATCCACGTCGATATCTAATTTAACAATTTGGTTTACATTTACCATGTCATTTACCATATATACTCCCCTCCGTCCCCTGGATACCTGTGGTACCATGCGACTCTTTTCCCCACTACACCACCATACCACACTCCCTCGTCCTCGAGAAGTGACAGAACCTGAATCCCAAAGAGGTCTAGGATTACGTCCTCCAGTTCTTGTGTCATTTCCCGAATTTGTTGTTTCTCTTTTCCAGGCTCCCTGGGTAGGCAAATGGTACCCTCCACGAAAAGTGGATGTGAAAATTCGTCGTAACGGAAGGATAATGTAACACATATTGTTTGTTCCGTATTTTTCTTCACCGATGTTTTTGACATATGGTATGTACTTGATTGGGACTTGCTCAAGTGATTCCACCTTTAAGTCTATATACCAATTCGGCTTGACTACCTGGGCTATCAACATAACCCTTTCGCCTTAGATTGGACTAGTTTTCTGAGTACTTCAGACCTGGTCATCCTTTTTTCTGTGGCAATTTCATCGAGCCTCTCCTTGGTACCGTCGGTCATTTTTATGACAAATATTTCGTAGGGTTCATAAATATCCTCCTCAACTTGGTCAATAACTTGAACACATTGGTCTATTAGCTTGTTTATAACCAAATCATAGGTTTCCCTATATTTTTTCATTTTTTTCAAAAAATTAATATTAGAGAAACTTATCCTCACAGCTGTGGATTTTGAGACCATAATAAAAAATATGATATCACCTTTTTAAAGTCACCAGTAATACAAAGCTTTTTAGTTTGTGATGTAATAATTTATGTTAGTGAGAAATATGTTAGTCACAGTTGAGAAAGAAATATATGAAAAATTAAGAGTAGAGGCTAAGAAAAAAGGGGTAAGTGTACCAGCTATAGTTAGGGAAATTTTATTAGAGTATTTCGGCTTAGAGGATGACACTAAATCTTACTCCAGGGTAGAACCGAACAATGAAGTAATGATGGTAGGAGATAAAGCGTATGTTAGGTTACAGGTGAGAATGAAAAAAGAGAATGAGCTATTTATAAAGAATGAGCTGAAGAAGAAAGGATTAACTGTAAACCAACTACTGAAGAACGAAATTTTATTGACGGCTTAAAAGTAAAAAAATGCTTACCTTCTTAATTCGTAAACCATAATGTGATAGAATTATATAAATCTTTCTCAAATGAATATATAAATAATCAAACGTGAATATAATGATGAGGAAAAATGGTATACAGTGTAAAAATCCCAAAAAAGATGTTCTATAAGGTAAAGGAAATGTGTAAAAGTTATAATTCGTATCGGGAATGTGTCATAAAAGAAATTGAGAAAAAGTATGGATTTCATATTTACAGTTCAAGAAAGTCACATGATATGAGAATAGGGGATGACCTGTTACCTAAATCAATAAATGTGATTTTCTATGATGAGGAAAGTGAAAAGCTAGGGGAATTGGCTAAGAAAATAGGAAAGTCTAAATACGAGATAATAATGAGTATATTCGAATGAAAAAGAAAAAAAGAGTTTACCTTAATCTCCACCTTCAGCAAACGTATAAAACTTTAGACTCTCGAAAGGTCTTGGGATTACTGTTACACCATGTTCATTATGTACTAATATTGTCTTGTCTTTTTGGGGTATGATATAGTGAGACCTCCTGAAGATATAGATACCATCTTCATTAGTCAAATGTACTTTTGTCAAACCTCTCTTTTCGTGATTGTGGATATTGTAGTTTGTAACTATTAAGTCTCCTTGTCTTACCATAAACTTTTCGCCTGGGCTAATCAAATTCGTTAAATCGTTTCTTTCATAAATTGTAGTTGTTAAAAAATCGGTTTGGGTTAAGGTTTTTTGAATTTGGGTCTGGAGACTCATAGTCTCTCAACATAAATTATGATATCACAAATTTATAAACTTTTGGTCTTATGTATATATGAGAAAACGTGATGAAAACGGATGAATACATACAAGATGGAAAAATTAGATATCTAACGGATATTTTAACAAATTTCGATAGTTTCATGATATGGAAAAAATACGTTTTTAAATATAACCCAAGACTAAGGGATTATGAATATGAATTGCATAGACTCAACGAGAATACTATTTACATGTATATTTACAACAATAAGATAGAAATAACCAGAATTTCTAACAATAAATTCGAAACAACCATTAACCTTAATGATTATAGAACGATAGCCGAAAGAAGAAGGTTTATTGAATTCGTGAGATATGAGAATAAAAAATACAAGAGTGTTTTACTATGGTATTATAGAGGAAAATGGCATCTGAATTTATGTGGATTCGACATTACAATAAGAGAAAACAACCTCATATTAAAACTAACAATAATCAGGAAACCTCAAGAATATTACTTAACATTACCGGAATTAGAGAAAATGCCTTTACCAGAAAGAGAATACGGAATACCGATAACTCGAGACGGGTTATACTTATACAAAGTAAACAACAAAAGAGTAAGAGATATAATAGAACATTTCAAAAAAACAAAGAGGCATATTCCATATATTGTAAGAGTGAAAATGAAAAACAGGAAAACCGAATATATGTTTTTCCAGATGTTATTAAAAAAAGGAATATTTGATTTACGAGGTATACCACCATTTATCACAATCAGAGGGATTGATAACATAGAAATTGAGAACCATGCATGGGGATTTTCGAATATTATTACATTGAACCTTAATAGAATAAGAGGTGCAGAATTTCCAGACTTTGCTTACGCTACACTTCAGGATTATTATTACGATGGGGTAAATCAAGTAGTGTTAAAATTTATAGATGAGTTAAATAATACATACTTATGTGGTGTAGATTATTCAAATAATCTATGGTGCATGAGATTGCCAGGAATAATGTATAAATATAGCATAAAATCTGTTTACAAAGTTCTATATGATTTAGACGACAAAACTAAAGTTTTTGAGTTCTAATTTTTTCCACCTACTTCTCATTCTCCTTATCAAGAGAAATATTTATAAAAATTAAAACGAAATATGGGTTAGGGGATAGTATGGAAAGTATGTATAAAGTTAAACCTATCCTAAACGTTCAAAACATTTTTTTGGTAAATCAGATAAATGTATATGTAAAAAAAGAAACGGAAAAATATATTATCGCTTATGAACCAAAAAGGCATACATTCCATTTTCTGAAATACAAAATCTCTAAATCTTTAATATCTAATGTCAAATTTAATAAGGAAAACGGGATTAGAATTAATAAATGTATTGATATAATCGTGGAGAAATATTTGAAAGAATTTTCGGAAAAATGGGAATTTAATGTAAAAAATGTTGTTGTAAGGATAATTCCTACGAAATACAATAATTTGAAACCACTATATGGAATAATTTACCAGTTTAACTGGAGAAAAACAGGGAATGGTGGTTTGGATAAGCTGGAATTTAGCATACCAGAATGCCCCGTAATTGTTAATTCCAGCACAGTAAACAACATTTGCTATAAACTTGTAAGTATACAGAAAAGTGCTGGTGGTAGTCATGGGCTAGAAACTTACCTAATAGTAACACCAGAAAACGGTAAATATATAATAGGAAACCATATAAGGATTAGTAATCTCAATAATAATGGTCATAGAAATATGCATATTTATCCCGTGGTTATAACGTTATAATATTTTTTTTAATCCTGGATTCTCTTCATCGAGAAGGAGTTAAGGAAAAAAAATATTACTTAAATTTGTCTGTAAACTTTCTCAAACCTAGGAATTAACTCATATGTACTTTTCACGAAAGCATTTGTGGATAATTGTAACTCAACGCCGTTATGTGTGTATCTAACTTCTTTAACGAGTTTGTAAATGGGAATACCAGTATTTTCGGATATTATATACAAAACAAACTTGGCTAAAACGGCTAAACGTCTTTGGGCTTTTATTTCAGAAAACAATTTTGGTGTAAATCTATATAAATCGTTTTCTATCTTTCCCTCACCTTTTACCTCATCAATTAGTTCAATCCTATATTTAGAATATTGGTATCCCCTATCGCTCAACCATTCGTAAATTACTTCATAATATTTCTTTACACCTCTTGTATTTATGTTAAAATAATAAGTTATTTCTGTTGTGAATTTATTCGTATATATCTTATTGTATATTTCCATCATAGACTTTCATTCCTTTTTATGCATTCATTTATATAAATATTTTGAATATTCATGGTAGAGATATTATTATAAAAATGAGAAAAATAGGGGATAAAAAAAAGGGATTGACTTAAGATTTGCCGTTAAGATAGTCTAATTCATTTTGAGCAGTTTCTCTGAAAATTTTTAACATTAATTCTCTATATCGTAAAAAGATTTCAAAAGCCTCAGGATACATTAGTGTTTTTAAATAGTTTTCAATTACAGAATCATCAACTTTAACACATTGTTCTTTTACTTTCCACACACATTCAACAGCGAATTCTTTTACCTCTGATATTACGACTTCTAAATTCATTATATCCCCTAATCTAATTCTCCTTATATTTATATATATCTTTTTCTCCTGCTAGAAAACCTTAGATGGAAAATTACTCCTTTTTTTCTAGATTCTATTTATGCCTATGTATTTTTCTAAGTATTATTTAGCCTTTTGCTTTTTATGGTAATACCTCCTAATTTTTTTCCTATGAGTGTAAAATATGAAATCCTAAAAGTTGAAATAAAATCGAATAAAATGTATGTTTCGGTAAAAATAATAAGAAATGGCTCTGTAGAAATTTTCAACTCGATTCCGATAGAAAATATAAACCTCCTGATAGAAAATTTCAAGTTAAGTGACCTGGATAATCAACAGTAGAGTTGAAAGGAATTATAACATATTCCAGAAATAGTTTCGGTCTGGATACAAAAAAGTTTTTAAATCCCATTCCCTCTCCTCCTAGAAAAGTTTTTAAACCCCTAATTTTTCACTTTTGACCTTAGAACTCCTTAGTTTTAGGGAAAATAACGGCGTAAATAGGTTTATAAATAAAAAATTTTTTTGGTTTGGGCTAGCTCAAACAAGTAGTTTCTTTATTCTGAAATTTTTTGAATTTTTCTCAAATGCAGGGGTTAGGAAATTCAAGCAAAAATTATTACAATAGTAAAAATTACAGTAACATGAAATTTTTTGTTTGAAATAAGATTTGTACACTTAAATTGAGGAAACAAATTAATATTCAAACAATTAAAAAATTACAATTGTAATAATATTTGGAAAATGAGAAAAATTAGGAATAAAAAAATTAGATTGTCTTAATTGAAATAATTCCATTATATTCAGCTGAAACGAATTTAATACGTTTGTTAGCTTGTCTCTGGAAAATGTCAGCATTATATGCTATGTCTAACACGTATCCTTTTTCTTTGTTTTTAAAGGGTCTCATCACTCTTCCAATTCTCTGAATTAACTTAATACGGCTTTTACCTTGAGATAGAAGTACTACCAATTGTAATTCTGGTATATCTAAGCCCTCATCAGCTAAAGAAGTACTCACTAGGACTTTCAGTTTCCCGTTTTTCAGATTTTCTATTTTCACAATCCTTTCTTCCAAAGAAGTTTTAGAGCTTATCCAATCTGACGTTATTCCTTCTTGATTTAGAAGTTCTGAGAGTTTCTTTGCTAGAACTATTCTCCTTACAATCACTAGAGCGGGGAATTTGTTAAGTTCTTTTATTTTGCTTACTATTTGCTGGTTTGTATAAGGTGATTGCTCAAACATTCTTAAAACAGCACTATAGAGCTTTGCAAACGGCTCTTCAGCATAAGACTGTTCTATCATCTTCAATTTATTACGGATTTTTTCTGAAATTTTCGGCGTAAATTGTATATACTCTAATGGTACAAGATAGTGTTTTTGTACAAGTTCTTGATATTCTATACTGTATGATATTTTCCCTAGAAGCCCTAATATTTCTAACTCACGCCCATCTTCCCTTAATGGGGTGGCTGAAAGTCCTAGTCTTAATGAATTCGGTGAATCTAACAACAATGATTTTACCATATTTGCGGGCGTATGGTGAGCCTCATCAACCACAATTAAATCAGCATTTTGCACTAACTCCTTTAATTTCTGGTTTTGCCCGCGTTTCTTTTGGCTATAATAATAAGATATCGAAAGAGCTATGAAATCTGATTTTTGTCCTTTAGCTAATTCATCAATTTCACCAGAAACTAACGCAAATGGTAAATCTTCTTTCTTTGCAAAGTTCTGGAATTGCTTTAACAATGTGGTAGAGTTTACGGCGTATATTATTTTAGAATTTGGTTTGTTTTTCAACATTTGCAAAGATGCTAGAATTGCTATTACGGATTTTCCACTTCCAGTAGGGGCTTTAATTATTCCATTACCGCTAATATTGACATCAGAAATCCATGCTTTAATACTAGAAATTTGATAATCACGCATCTCAAAGTTTTTCAAAGTAATATTATAGAATTGTAAATTGATAAACGGCTTAATTTTTAGATTTGTAACATTTTGTAATTTCCAATATAATCCACGTAATGTAGAAAACCCGCGGGCATTTTGCCATGCCAGTAAAATTGGTGTTTCTTGATATTTTCCACTTACATGGTCAAATGTCCTAATTCTATATGTAAGTAAATCCTTATATTTCTCTAAATCATCATAAATTACTAAATAATTTCCTCTAAATTCAGCATATACAACATTATCACCATCTTTCAGAAAATTAGCCATTATTGTGTAAATTTCATCCCCTACATATTCACTCAAAGCCTTTATGATTTCTTTAAGTTCATCCTTACTAATTCTAGAGATTTTGTACTCACTAAGATACCATTTCTTATCTTCAGGACTAAAATTAGCAATGTTTTTTATTAATGCTAAGTAGTTCTGAAACTCTTCTTTGCTAAGATACCTTTTTGGTGATGGAATTGGATTTTTATTTGAATTTTGCAAATTACTAGCCATACTTCTTCTATCTTATATATAATATAACCCGCTTATAAAGATTCTCTCACTTTTTTCTTAATAAGGAGAAAAACAAAAAAAGATTTATATAAATATACACAAACAGTATTGAGGAGAGGAAAAAATGGAAGTAAGAGGAATCGAAAAGGAAAAAATTGTAAGAATAGATACAGATAAATCTGAAGCATATATAGCATATATAGCAAAAATAAAGGTGATGATACAGAATAAAGAATTGGAAGTAGTAGAAAAATTATGGAAAATTTTGCCATTAAGATATGACTCAGATAAAAGTGTAGAAAACTTGGAATTAATAGAAAAAACAATGAATGAGTTTGAAATTGAAATGAATGAAATTATTGAAAAAATAAAAAAAACGTTCGCTGATTTAGAGCAAATACTAGAAAAATACGGCTATAAAGTTATCTAACTCTCTTTTTTTTATTATCTCCTTCTTCTAATAGGAAAAAGAAAAAAGATTTATATAAATAAAAACACACATTATTACAAGAGGATAAAAATGGAAATAAGAAATATTGAAAGAACGAAAAAAATACAAATAGACGTAAACAACAACAAAATAACGCTTATATATGATGTAAAAATGATGACCCTAGTAAGATATAAAGAAATTATATTTTCGGAAAAGTTTTCAAGAGAAATTAGAATAAACTATGACATTAATGACATTAAAATCATAGAAAATGCAATGAATGAACTCGGAAAAGAAGCTGAAGAATACATAGAAAAAATAAAAAAATTTATAGGTGCTTTAGAATTTATTGCTGACAGTCACGGATACGAAATAGTTTAAACACTAAGTAAGACCTCTTTTTTTCACCTATAACTACTTCTTTTTCACATGAAAGCAAAAGATTTAAATATAAATGATAGAACAATTTTACTTAGAACAAATATGCCTAGCTACGAGAAGTGTCTACAATTGATAAACCCTCAAGGGTTACCCCTTGAGGCTCTAAGTTATTCTGAAAAGGTTTTTTTAGAGTTTTGCCAGTATTGGGAAACATATCCCGAAAACCTTAAGGAGGTGGTGAAATCGTGGTAGCCGAAAAGAAGACCATAAAAGAAGAATTAAAAGAAGAGGATGAAGTTGAGGAAACACTACCAGAAGAAATACAGACACAGAAAGTGGAATTAACCGAGGAGGCAAAGTCTGATGAGATAGCATTACCATTCCAGAGAATGAACATAAAAGAATACTTGTGGAGGATACTAATAATCAAAAGAGTAGAGGTCAGAGATGTTATATTAAAGAAGACCAATCAGGTGACACAAATCTCATATATCGATGGATATATAATTGATGACAAGGAATTAGAAGAAAAATTGATAGAAAAAATAGTAGACAGTCAAACCATCCCCGTTGATATGATAAAAGAGATAAACAAACACAAAAAAGAGGTATACATATACTCATCGTCCCAAGGAGTCTATAATTCATTAATGAGGTCAGTTGTTCCAAAGCTAAGAACAGGAGCTGTTATGGTAGGTGTAGCTCTACAGCAGAGCGATTATCCACAACCCATGGTAGTATTAGTACATCCATCACAACTGCCAGCGTTAAAAGCCCAATATGAGGCAATGGAAAAAGCCAAGAGGTGAGCATGAATGCCATCCCAAAAATCTGAAAATAAAAACGAAAAAATCGAGCAATTGAAAACTGAAATAGACAAATGGGTTCAAGAATTTACACAATCTCAAAAGAAATTCGAGCGTTTTGATGTTTATGACGGTGAGCAAATATCGTTAGGGTTCTTGGCGTACAAAGACGATAAAGGACAAGTAACAGTATTAATATCAATCCATGGACAAAAACCTACGAATTCACTAAGCTTTCCAGTATCAGCACTAGAGGATATAAAACAGATAACAAAGATGTTAGAAAAACACGAGGAGTTATTCAAATACGTCGAGAAATATGAAGAAAACATTAAATCAACAAAGAAGAAAAAGAATCTACTTGAGTAATTTTTTTTACTTTACTATTTCTACGTAACCTCCTGTGCATTCATTTCTATATTTCCCAATACTAGGAAACCTTTCTAAATAATTAGAACCATAGCAAAACCCTAACTGTTTCTGATAATTGACAAGATAACCCATATAAACTTCGAGGCATTCCATGAAATCATTACATGTTTTCTCTTCATAGTAAACATTAGGGATATTTAAAATGACTTTCATAAGAAGGAGAAAGGAAAATGGGGATAAAAACTTTAAAAATGATGATAACACTTTTTCTAACAATGCCAAAACGTGAACTCAAACTAGGAAAAATATCATTCCAGGTAGGTGACTATATTGAGGTTTTAGCACAAGGACGGAAATATAGGCTCCTTATTCAAGAAATTGATGATTACAACAACTTATTAGGAGAAGACCCTAACGGAAACCCTATCTACATTAAGATATCAAAAATCAGTGTAATCAGGAAAATCTCGGAACTGGAGTTCACAGGAGGTGAGAAAAAGAATGCAACTTAACGAGTTCCAACAAAAAGTGATAAACCAGTTCTTTATGACCAATAAAAACTTACTGATTTCAGCACCTACGGGAATAGGAAAATCGTTCATAGCAATGTATATAGCAATGAACACGAAAGGTCGTATATTATACACAGTACCACTTAGGGCATTAGCTTTACAACTTAACGATGATTATCATAACAAAGTAGCACAGATATTGAAAGGGTATGCTGATTCTATAGCATTAACATCTGAAGTTTATGAAAGTGACCCCGAAAACATAGGAGAACGAGTAATTTTCACTACTTACGAAAAAGCTGACGCTGTACTAAGGAGACATTATACATGGGCTAGACATAGTGACTTAATTATTATTGATGAGGTTCATAACATAGGTGACAAAGAAAGAGGAAAAGCTATAGAGAACCTAATAGCATGGGCAATGAGAGAAGAAAAAAGACTGTTAATGATGTCGGCTACGGTACCGGACTTGGAAAAAATCGCAGAGATAACGGATGCTGAAATAATAAAAACAGAAAAGAGACCAATACCGCTTTATAAAGCAATCAAAATAGGAAAAACGTTAATCTTTGAGGATGGCGAAAAGATAGAGATGAAAGAGGACTTAGTACAGAAATTAGTAAGGAAAAATAAAGTCGTAATGATATTCACAAGTACCAGAAAGAAAGCTGAAGAGTTATTTTTAATCTACGACAGAAAATATCCAGGGAAAGTAGCGTTCTTTCATGCAGGACTTAACGCAGAAACAAAACTAAGACTAATGGAAGAAACACGACAAGGAAAGTATAACATAATCATATCGACTACGGCGTTATCACAAGGAGTGAACTTCCCATTCTATGCTGTAATATTTGATGACCTTAAATTGCCCATCGTGGAATATGGACGTTTCGTAGGTTGGAAAGCGATAACACCAATCGAATTTGACCAGATATGTGGACGTGCTGGGAGACCTGGATATGATGAGGAAGGGTTATGTATAATCGAAACCATGAATGTAAGAGAAGCCGAAAGGTTAAAAAAGAAATACTTTACAAACGAATACGGAAACTTGGAAGGTCATCATACACTAGAGGACTTCCTACTCGCTTTCATATCTAAATATCTCTACATAAAACGTGATGACATATTCGAAGGTGTAAGACATTCCTTATCATTCAGGGATACCGCTAGCGAGGAAGTTAATGAAAAATTGGAATTCCTGAAAGAGAACGGAATCTTAGGATACGACAATTACGGTTATTATGTTACCGTATATGGAAGAGCTGTAGCTGAAAGTTACTTTGACGTTAATGACGCTATAGCTTACAGAAACGTGCTAGAGAAAGACAATGTAAGTGAAGAAGAAATCATAAACGCAATAATGAATAATGAAAACGTGTTGAACGCGTCAAAAGGTGAAAATATAAAGGTAATATTCGAAAACTGGATAAAAGGGGTCGATGAAAAAGTGATAATAAAAACCACAAAAAACATGAGCCTTAACGACTTTAACAAACTAATTCAAACAATAAACTGGCAACTGTACGGTGTATATAGGATTACGAAAGCGTTAGGAAAATCCAATTTATCAGATAAACTAAGGATGTTGTTCCTAGAGTCCAGATACGGAGTACCAAGTAGTGTACTGGCGTTAGTCCAATTACCAGGTATAGGAAGAAAAAGGTCGATGGAATTATTGAGAAACGGGATACATAACAAGACGGAATTATGTCAAAACAAAGAAATAGCCTCAAAAGTAATAGGAAGAAAAATGGTAGAGGTGATATGTAGGTGATAAAAGAAGCAATAATTAAGGCATATAGAAAAATGCAGGAACAACATCCTCCTAAGGACGAAAAGACAATTTATGTTACAGATTTATTACACTGTGTAATAAGACCTAGAGCAGAAACATCACCAATAACATTAATAAGAGGTACAGCATTACATGAGGGGATAGAAAGACTACTGAAGGAATATGGAGAGTTAGAAATAGAATTTGAAAAAGAAGTAAGGAAGCAGTACGGTGAATACACACTAATAGGGAGACTGGATGCGATACTAAAAGATGGAACGATAGTAGAGTTCAAAAGTGTATATAAACCACCACAATTCCCATATGAAGCCCATCTATACCAAGTCCTAATATATATGCAGATGACAGGAAGCGAGAAAGGACTCTTGGTATACTTAGGAAATAACGACATAGTAGAGTTTGAGATAACAAAAGAAAGCATAAGAGATATAGAAACAGGACAGACATTCTTCGGAAAATATAAGATAGATGATGACTGGATATTGAAACAGATTGTAGCTTACAAGACAAAAACATTAGTAGCTACATTTGATGAGTGTAAGTTTTGTGAAATAAATAAATCATGTCGTTACACGAAAATAAGGTGAGAGAAATGATAAGAAAGATAGTGGTAGAGATAATAGATTCGCCACAAGAAGACAGAAACGTTAAATTTTTGATAGGACTAGCGAAACTAATTGGAAAAAATGAAATAACGTTTAAAGAAAGTCAATTATTGAAAAGGGATTTGACAAAAAATGAAGAATTAAGCTCATTAATCAAAGAAATAATAGAAAAATACAAAAATGTGGCACCTCAAGTAGTAAATTTCAAGGAAGGCAAAATAAAAAGTGAAGGAAAAATAATAACCAGGTGGGAATATGAAAGTAAAAATAACAGTTGAGGGAAAGACAGACGTATCATTAATCGCAGACATATTTCAGGCATTAGAAACGAATAAGATAAACGTAACAAAATCGAAAAAGCTGGAAGAAATCGAGGAAGTAAAAGCAATAAAACAACAGATACGTAACGAAGTGGAGAGTATGTTAGGAGATAAAGTACATATCGAAGAACTGATAATTTTCAAATCGGGATTGTACATTTTAAAAGGCGTATTACAAAGGTAAACTTTTTATATTTTAAATACCCCCCTTTATAACAGGGGGTTTAAAAAAATGAATGAGTTGGAAGAAATCGAAACCCTAAACAACCTAATTAAACAAGGTTTTGTTGTTTTTATCAAGACAAAATACGGGTTAAAGGAAGTAATGTCGATAGAAAAGAAGAACGGGTTAGTTATAACAAAACTGAAAAACGGTGTCGAAGTAGTAGAAGCACCAAAAGTGTTCATGAAAAGGACTATCATAATAAGCCCAAAAAGTCGAAACCCGAGTCAAGTACCACCAGTAGAAGAGATATATAACTACTTATCGAAAAAGAAAGGAGTGTATTACAGAGGAAGAAAAGTGACAAAAATGACCTTGTCGGGAAAAGTATTGGTACTTGAATTAGAAGAAGGATATCAAACATATGCAACACCATCAGATATGTTAGAATATCCGGTTTACGTGGAGGGTAAATAAATGGTATACCGTGACTTAATGGAAGTAGCAAAAGAATTATACGAGAAACTGAAATGGGCAGACGAAAAATACATTGTAATACAGAATAAGAAGGAAAGAATAACAGAAATGGAAATAGTAACAATAAAGATATCAAGACCGGCACTACCGCGTTTCAAAATTGTTACAGAGAAAGGGACAGTATTACTATTAACACCATCACAATTTCTGAGGAAAAAATATGTGATAGTTAAAGACGGAAAAGAAAAAATGGTGTTAGGAGCATGACGTCAGTGAATGAGAAAGTACAAAAAATACTGTTTCTAAAAGACGGGATAAAGTATACGGAACCGTACAAGTACATCAAATAAGAATGAGAAAAAATGAGCGACAATACAAACTACGAACCACAAAAGTACGAAATATGAACTACGAACTTCGAACCTTTTGGTTCGAATTTCGAACTTTTTATTTAAATAAAAAAAACAGACCAAAAATGACGAATGAGTGACAGTG
>Ga0326758_100073_pt1 | contig 40006 bp, 51 predicted proteins | sample GCRJH_S_FD_207221 | JGI IMG/M metagenome (GOLD analysis project Ga0326758, IMG submission 207221) | Hot spring sediment microbial communities from Geyser Creek Basin, Yellowstone National Park, WY, United States - GCR.JH_S | ecosystem: Environmental > Aquatic > Thermal springs > Near-boiling... | reverse complement strand
CAGGTATTTGCTAGTAATTCTTTATATTATCAACATAAGGTTCTTCAACATTCCGATTATAAACCGATTGTAAAGGAAGATGGATATGAATGTCCTATATGTCACGAAAAAAGAAAAAGATTAGAACCCATGTTAACGCATATGGGCTTACAACACCTAATTAACAACCCAATAAGGATTGAAATTGTACAGTAAGATGGGTAATGTACTTTAAAATTATTGCACCTAATCTATTAGTCTCCCTATTTTTATTTTTAGAGAGGGTAAGTAATCATATGATAAAGGTTAAGAGAGTTTACGATCCTTTAGAAAAGGATGATGGAATTAGGATTTTAGTAGACAGATTATGGCCTAGAGGTGTTAAGAAGGATCAAGTAGACGTTTGGCTTAAGGACATAGCACCTAGTGATGAACTAAGGAAATGGTATAATCACGATCCTAACAAATGGGAGGAGTTTAAAAGGAAGTACTTTGAGGAACTCAGTAGAAATCCTAAGGTTGAAATACTCTTACAGTTAATTAAAAAGGGGAATAATGTAACCTTACTTTATGCCTCAAAATCTCCATATAATAATGCGGTGGCATTAAAAGAGTATTTAGAGAAGGTATTAAAGGTTTGAACGCTATTTTATAGATCATGTATAGATCTCCCTTTGAAGTAACATTACTAGTAGAGGATCACCCTTGTGAAGTAATGAAAATAATATCATTAACAGGACTTAAGGCGAGTGTGGAGAACGTTAAGTTAGGAGAACAGACTACGGATCATATAGTTAGTTTCGAAAAGGAGATAGGGAAGAATGAAGTCCTAAAATTAAAGTCAAATAACGTTAAAGTGCTAAAACTCAGTGAAACTAAAGTATGGGTGAGAACTAGTGGATGTGCGGTATGCAGGATACTTTATACTTCTGATGTAGTTGTAGAAAAAATTAAAGTACTAAAAGAAAGGACTTTACTCTACACTTTACTTGTACCTGCTAGCTCATCATTTAAAGAATTTTTAACCAAATTATCGAAAGAAGGAGTAAAAGTAACAGTCTTGAACGTCTCGGAGATATCTAGCGCAGAACTAACTAAGAGGCAGATGGAAATTCTCCAATTAGCATACAAGCTAGGCTATTTTAATGACGAAAGGGGCATTACATTATCTCAGTTAGCGGATAAGTTGGGAGTAAGTGCTCCGACTTTAGAGGAGATATTAAGGAGAGCTCTTAGAAAAGTTGTAAAGTATTATTTGGATAAACACTGATATAATTGAAAAATGATGACATTGACTAAAAAATCATCTATTACTATACGTACTTAACAATCCTTTCCTAACATGACTATGTAAATTACTTAGGTCTTTAGTATGAGAAATAATACTATAGGCTGAACAAGTGACAGAATTACTATGGGAAGGAGTCAAAGAAGAAATCGTATCAAGGAAGTTATGGGGAGTTTTATTGGCTAAGTATACGAGGAATTTTGAAGCCCTCTGAACATTATGTAAACCCTTGGGGGCTTTACTAAGGGGGTATTCGAGGGTCTACACGCGTTTTATGGCTAAAATTTTATGATGTCTAGGAGTTGATTGAAATGCTATGTATAACCCCCGTCTATTTAAGGTTTGGATAGCCTAAAACATTAGGTATGTTTTATTAAAATGCCCCCGTTATAAAGTATATTGTATGAAAGTCATCACAGTTGGATCCGAGTACAATTCGATATCTGGCGATGAACTCGTCCCAATAGTTTCAGTTATTAATGCTCTTCAGAAGAGGGTCTTAATTAGACCTCCTCATGCTTCGTGTTTGATATTAAACTTAGAACAGTTGGTAAAAGTCTACATACGATCATGGATTATCATTACCGGTTTTCCTATTATCTACATCTTTCCAAGGTATGGAATTCTATTGTTTTTATACTTACTTTAAAGCAGGTGATTAAATGAAAATGAGAGTGAGAAATCACGCCTTATACTTCATAGGAATCTTGTCTTATGTAGTTTCGTTAATTCCATTCTTTGGAGTTAACGTAACCAGAGCTCTACTGTTGATCCCAGTAATAGCATATACTCTGCCTATACTTGAGCACTTACAACCTAAAATCATGACTTTAAAGATTGACTATAAGGATATACTGTTAATACTTTTAGCTGCAATTCCCTACATTTTTATTGAAATTAATAATGCAATAATGTATATAATTGTACCAATAGTGTTATTAATAGTAACATTAACTTCCTATTTTAATAAAAATACGTTGTGGGGAAACGTTCTTGGCACGACATTTGTAGTCTCATTATCCCTAGTTTGGGCTTTATTTGAGGGCAACCAGTTTCTTATACCCGATATTTATTGGATATTATATATATTCGCGGGGGCCCTATACGTAGAATATAAGATACCTTATAGGAGACTCGATAAATCTATAGTCCAAGCATCTTGGATATTATCGTTAGTAATACTTACTTTGATTAGCTTAAACACTCCCCTATTACTTGTGTCGTTGATAGAACCTTCAACGAGGTTTTTAAGACCCGGAGAAAAGTTAAAATCGCCTAAAGAAATAATACTTCTCGGTAGGAAGGGTTCTAAAAGGGATGTGATCTTTGTGGTCTTATTAATATTATTGTCCTTGTTGTCACTTCGATTACCTCTCTATTTCTCCCTCTGCTCATTTTGTTAATTAATTTCAGCAGATCTAAGATTTCTCTCAGCTTGCCTAATCCAATCGTTGACCCTGCTTGCCACAAGAATATAATTAGCTTAAACATATTTAAGAAAATTTGAAAGTACACCCTATAGTTAGAGGGGTTTGAGCTATTAGCTAGTTATGAGCAAGTCGATGATAACCTTAAGCTATTTATTGTCATTCCGAAATTATAGGGAGCGTCATAAATCAATAGTAACTTTAATTGCGCGTCCATTCTTTTTACCATTTGACATAGGAAAGATTAACAGAATTTTTATTCTAATTTGAGTTAATTTGTGTTATTTCCCTTTTAATCTTTACTCATATTGAATTTCTGCTATCTCATTGTCATTTCCTTAAGGCAAAAGAGATTTATAATAAATAAGAAAAGAGAATATAGCACTAGAAATAAAATGACATTTAAAAAAAGAATTTAGATTTGCTCTGCTTCTATTAGCGTAGTGGTTTCTTTTACTCCTGCCATTGACGCTAGTGAATTAATTACCGTGGTTCCTATTAAGTCCGGGTCTTCAACGTCTATTGTAACTAACAAATCGTACGGGCCGTAAACTATTGCAACGTCGTAAACTCTAGGAGTAGCCATTAATGCTGCAACTAATCCCCTTATCTTTGATGGTTCAGCTTTAATTAGCACGTGAGCTCTAACCATTGTTGCGTAAAGCCTTACTAAGTCCCATTCTGTTATTATTCCGCGTAAGTTTGCAGCTTTAGGTTCTCCTTCGAAGAGCGGTACTGCACCAACGTATTTTGATACAGTTAAGTTAGCTATATCTTCTACTGTAGCGTCAATATCTTCGTAAACTAAGCTCTTAGAAGCGATGTCAGAAAGCTTCCCAGTAGTATTTCCGTCATGAATTGCCTTAAGTACGTCTCTAAGGGATACCATACCTATTACGTCAGATCCAGAAGTTATAGGTATGTGAGAAATTCCTAAGGATATCATGCTCTTTGCTGCATCCAATACCGTGGAGTCCGAAGGTAATGTCAACACATTCGTAGTGCCTACGGAAATTGCTGGTATTGTAACTCTTGGGATAACTTTTGCTAAATCTCTTTCAGTTACTATACCTTGTCCCTTAACAATTAAAGAACCTACACCGTATTTTAACATTAATTTTGCTGCAGTCCTGAAAGGAGTATCGGGATCTACAGTTATTGCCGGCTTAGCTATGTCAGATAGCTTTTCTGTAGTCCAGTTTTGATTATGGATCGCCTCTTTTACCACGGTTCTGGCAGAAACTACTCCTATAATGTTCCCTGCAACCGTTACTGGAACTCTCCTTATTCCAGAAGAAACCATTAATTCTGCTGCGTCTTTTAACGTTGCGTTTACATCAAGTGTCTTAAGGTTTGAGGACATTATTGCCTTTAACATTGCATTATCATTTTCTCTTTCTTAGAATTTAATCTTTTTATTCAAGATATTATATAGGCGCCCTGAAATATGTTAAAATGAGCTTTGAAGGAATAAATAGTGTAGATAGGGAAAATTATGTAAGATATAAGCTTATCTAAATTTATAATGATTATAATGATAAATATATCTACTATTTAAGAGGGATTATTTGAAATGTAATGCTTGGCGTATGCTTTCCGCGTGATGCTAATGTTTTAAACTTGAAGGAAATCATACAGATATGAGAAGAAAAGAGATAGTTGACATATTCAAGGACAGAGCGGTGAGATTCTTATAGGAGGTAATGTATGATATTGATAAAGGTTAGTACGATTTTACGGTTTTCCACGTCGAACAATCCCTACAGTTAATATTAAAGGTAATTCTTCTTGAGAATAGGGAAGTTATCCTTTTACTCATGACGAGTTGATAAATTCCGAAAGAGACTGTAACGCTTCTACGTAACTACTCGTTATTTTTAATCTAAATATCGTTTTGACAAGTTGTGTTTATATATTATTATGAGTTGTTTTTATTGATGATCCCCCTAACTGATGACGGGCACTGCTCACGAGGGTGGGAAAAGTGTGGATGGGAGGGTATTGGTGTTTCCCTCGACTAGGGTGACTGTGTATGATCCCTTAACCCGTGGCGGAATTAAAAGTAAGGATAAGTTACGCCACGGGTAAACACAAGAGCAGAAGAATATATTATAGTAGATGAAAGAGAAAAAATGAATAAATTAATTATTAAATTACTATCTCATGATTCCTTTAATAATAGATGTATGCAGGATATATTTGGGATAACGGAATTGCTACTATCCAACCGTAGGAGTTTGACAAGAACATTGTATTTCCAGCTATTACTGGGTTCATTATTCCTAACCTACCACCTATCCAGTAAAATGTTAGTATATCTCCATTCTTTGGATTAATTACGTAAACGTATTGTCCAGCAGATACCCACAGTAAGCCGTGATAATACGTTGGCGAGCCTCTCGGTCCTCCGGGGAACTTTGGAGGAGTTTGTAAGCATGGCAATTTTGTAGACCATAATATCTTACCGGTCTTTATGCATATTGCATTAACTGTTCCTAAGGATGGGTTACCGTCGTAAACTACATTGCCCACTATTAATGGCATCCCACCTTTATATGCAGGTGGTATTGGCCCTCTGCCGGTGTTCACAGCCCATAAAGGCTTGCCGTTTGTAGCGTTTAATGCGAAAGTTACCATATCAACGGAACCATTGGAAAAGTTTGCAATATCGTTATCAACCACTATTCCTAATTGTTGGTCAACTGCTGGAGCTACGTCTCCTAATCCCGTGTTAGCTCCTACGTAAGGTGCAGGCATTGTTGCGTTCCAAGCTTCGTGACCATTTAATCCGTTAACTGCAATAATATAACCATAAGGTGCTGCAGCGTAAGTAAAGCCCGCCATGAATAGTGGAGTACCGTTAGGTAACACGTAATAATTAACGCTTGCCATGTTAGCCATAAAGCCTGGGAAGTGATCTACCCATAATGTTTGTCCAGTGGTTGCGTTAACTCCTACAAAACAGCCTCCACCTGTTACGTAAGCTAAAATTCCGTCATAAATTGCTGGTGCAGGCATTGCCTCACCGTAAGTAAATCTCATCCACAACAGTTGGCCATTAGTTGCATTAAAAGCGTAAACTGCTCCGCATCTACCTCTGTGTATCTTACAGTACTGATGCTCTTCGAAGTGCACAAACTGTGAGAAGGTAAAGCAGACTCCACCAACTGAGACGTAAACTATACCGTGCCATACTACTGGGTTATTCATTGCAGGTCCTGCTAGGCCGTTAGCCATCCAAACAATTTTCCCTGTTACTGGGTTAATTGCAGTTATACTTCCCGGCATGCTATCCTCTGTTGCGTAAAGTAGTCCACAAGCTAAAGTAACTCCTAGAGGTTCACCTACCATTTGAGTATAGTAAACTAATGCTCCTTTTACTCCAAGTTGCTGTGCCCAAGGTAATTTGCATGGAGGTGTTGATAGCGGAATTGCGACTCCACCTACGTAATTGAGCAATGGTAATTGCCAGTCAACTCCTTCTATTAAGGCTTGGCAAGTAGTATTTACTACCGCATTATGGCATTGGTTTTCATTACTTACTGGCCAGACTGATGGAAAACCTAAGTTACTGCAAGTTGCGTTGCAAGGGTAATAGACAACGGTCAATATGTGAGGGAAATAAGTCCCGTTGTACTCGTCATAAGTATAAACTATAGGCCCCTTAGGCTGTTGGTCTCCTTTATCTTGTGCTACAATGCTAGTAAAATTGAGGAAAGTCATTGCTGATAGAATTATTATACCTAATATGAAGAGTCCAACAAGGATTTTTAGATTCATTTTTCCTCAGAAAGATCTTTGTCTATTTTTATAAATATTTAACTATCAATCTCTAAGAAAGTAAAATTTATATGATTCTTTTTTATCATTTTTTATAGTTTTTAGTTTAAAAAGAATCATCTTAGGAACTAAATGTAGAAGATATTGATATAAGATAGCTAGTAAAAAGGAAATTAATTGAAATATCTATTTAATTAAATCGTTTAGGATCTTTATTATTTTATGAATGTTATGTGAGGCGCTTTTGACCTCGTTGTACGTTAGTTTCATTTCATGAAAGCCGTAAATATGCAAATACCACGCATCGCTCCAGATAGAGTACATTTCCGGGGAGATTGACATAGCTCCTTCAAAAAGTAAAGTTGAAGACCACCTTCCTAGGCTTTTTACTTTTTGTAATACGTCTTGTATGTTTAATGTTTTTGTTATGAGTTTTATTGCTTCTTCTGCAGCTTTGTAGTATTTTTCTGATGCTTGTACTGTGTCGCCTTTTTCTAACAGTTCATCAGCTTCTTTAATCCAATTTAAGATTTGCAATTTCATCTGCGAGCTTGACAAGTTCTTTCACTTTTTCTGCTTCAATTATTAAGATGTTCTTAGGAAGACTTACAGTGAATATTATTACAGCTGATTTCCATAATTCAATAATTCTATCGTTATTTAGTCTCTGTGAGATTTCAACTACAGCGTCGTGAAGAATTCCAAGGCTCCAATATCCCTCTTCCTTTACTTTTTGTAATACGTCTTGTATGTTTAATGTTTTTGTTATGAGTTTTATTGCTTCTTCTGCAGCTTTGTAGTATTTTTCCGATGCTTGTACTGTGTCGCCTTTTTCTAACAGTTCATCGGCCTCTTTAATTAACACATCTGAGGCCGATAAAAGGTTAACATTAGACATTATAATATATTATTCTGCGTCTGAATAATATAAATTTGAACCCATGAGTTAGAATATAATAAATTCTAACAAGCTCTATCCTTCATTGCTGGTTAGTATTCTTTCCATATTTTTTACGAAATTCTCAACTAGTTCAATCGATGAATGTAAATCCTTCTCCGTCATGAGATTCTCATAAAAATTAGAATGTAAACGTAAACGAGTTGACTACTCAGATATTAATTCCTTATCTCTGTTCATCTGTGAAATTATGTTACTCATTATTTCTTCCAATTGCATATAATGCTCTAAACCTCTTTTTTCACCGTAAGCCTTGACGATCGAGGCACAAGCTCCCCATGCTTTTTCTGAAGCTTGAATAAAATCCTTGCTTTCTAGATACCTCCTTGCCTCTGCTAAAAGTTCCTCAGCTTTTTCCTTGTATAAACTATACCTAGTTTGAGGATCTAGGATAACTATAAGTAGATATTCGATTAGTGAGATAAGAAATCAGCTGTTTAAATATTGATAAAATCGTTGTTATTATGGTATTATTCTTATTATATACTTATTGAGAGCCTCTTGAAGTATGAAGAACAGTAACTTATTTTAACTTTGATGAGAATACTTCTATATGTCTACAGTTTATAGTATACGGATACCAAAAAAGTTAAGGGAACTAATGAATTCAGTAAATGTTGATTGGCAAAAGGAGATAAGTAAATACATAGAAGATAGAGTAAGGAAAGAGTTAATAAGAAAATATATAGAAGAAGGAAAAAACAATTTAACTAAAATGAAAAACATAAATAATTCAGATCTAATTAGAGAGGACAGAGATGCTTGATACTAGATTCTTCCGCAATAGCTTCATTTTTCTTTAGAGATAGTTTTACAGATAAAGTAATTAAAATAATAGAAAGTAGCGATGAGGATTTCTTAACATTAGATCTAGCGTTTTCTGAAGTTTCTAATGTAGCATGGAAGAGGATAGTATTATTTAATGATGAAAAGGACGTCGTAATAGAGCAGTTAAGAAACGCCTTAGATTTTATAGAAAAATTATGCGAAATAGTTTCCGTTAAGGGTATCGTTATGGATACTATCAACTTAGCCGTACAAGAGAAGTTACCTTTCTACGATTCAGCGTTCCTTTATCTTGCTATAAAGGAAGGAACTAAGCTATTAACTACCGACATAAAATTATTTAATAAATTAAATGATAAATTGAAGAACTATGTTATAATTCCAGTCTAAATCTAATATCTGAGATAAATTATTAAATGCAAATATATAGGAAAACTAAACATAATTCGAGAACACAAATTAACAAAAATTAACTTTAATTTATTATTGTCGTTAGCTTCTTTAAGCCTTAACTTTTTCTTTCTGCATCATGAGTCCTCCGATTAAGCTTAGTAAGGAGAACTCAGTTGGAGTTGCTAGTCCTAATGCTCCGCCAGCAATTACAAAATCCCTATTATTCTTGTATTCTCCATATAGTGTCATTAATCCTGCAACGATGCCAAGTATTCCTAGATAGATCATTATACTTCCGCTTATTATATTAAGTCCATATATGTAGTGAGCTAATGGATTTTTGGTTGCAATGTCTACTATTCCAGCCATTAGTGTTAATATTCCACCAATTGTTGCCAATACTTTCTCAACCACCATTTTTTCTCACTAAGATAAGGTTCTTTTTAGGGGTATATAAACCCTTCCTTAATTTCCATAATACATAAAAACTTTTTAATTTATATGAGAACAATATTATATATTAACCTTTAACTCACTATAACACTTTAGGTAAAAAGTTATCGTATTATGGAAAGTTTATTAGAGAAAGAAATTTATATAAGTAGTTTTTAGCTCTCTTCCTATATAGAGAGTAATAGATGAATATTACTTTGAGATGTGAGAAAATAACATCATTTCACAGATAATTAAAAAATATTGATAAAAATTCTAAGAAAACTTATTTACCTAGGTGAAATAAGTAAAAGATGCGACCTTAGTTATAAAAAAGATTGATGAGAAGAAACTTAGGGAATTTAAGGCTGAAGCAATAAGAAGAGAATTAACGCTTTCTGAAGCAAGCAATAGATTTATGGTTAAATAAAGTGAGAGCTGAGGATTCAGAAGTAGAAAGAGAACTAAATAACAAGATTTTTGAAGAATTAAAGGACACATTACCTAAGGATAAATATTTTGTAATTGCAAAAGGAAAGTTTATTGGGGCTTATGATTCTTTAGACTAAGTAAAAAACGTGCTAAGAAACTTAATGTAAAGCAGCAATTGTAGTTAAATTAGATAAGGATTCTCCACGTGAATGGCTAGCAGGAAGTATGCTCCAGTAACTTGCTTTAAAGGCGATAAACCTTATGTTAAATTAACAAGTGTAAACGGAGATACTTTGGATATAGATTTAAGAGTAGATACGGGTTTCGAAGGCACTATTCTTTTAGATAGTTCTAAATATTCCAAATTTTGTGTAGGAGAACTACCTGAGTCGTTATGGCCTAGGTAAAAACATTAAATGGATATTTAGTGATGAGAGTGTCCAAAGCTATGTTAAACGTTCTCGGCAGATAAATCGAGACGTATGTATTAACACCTAGAGACTTTGAAGGAAAGAACTTAATCGGAATAGAAGCACTGAAAGAGCTGATTATACTACTCAGAAAAAGTGAAACTTGTATAATGAACGAGTTTAGATTAAATTAAAAAGATCATTCATAAATTATACAAGCGTTCTTGTCTATTAAGTACGGCGAAATTTTTCCAGAGATTAGATAAGTACTGTAAACTCCTTCTTTGCCTAAGAACTCAACTTTAGCCTCGTCCTTTTCAAGGATATAGAAGCTATCCTTTGATATCACAACTGCTCCAGTAATTAATGGAGATGTTTCTATTTCGCAACAATGCCTTAGCAGTTCATATTCGTATACACCAGACTTATCGTAAACTCTGAAAAGTTTTGAGTAGATTATTGGAGACAAAATTACTGTAATATCGGAATATCCTAAACTCTCAATTTCTTCCTTCGCTTTTATAATGTCATTTGCAATGTTTCCTGGAACTTCCCAATCAGATTTATTTTCTCTATCCCCTGATTTAAGTAAGGACAATGGATGAGAGGACAGTAGAGTTAAATCTTCTTTATTTGAATATTTTAATCCTGCCTTATAGGCCACGTTAAAAACCTTGTTTAAAGGTAAGTCGCTCCTAATATTGAATTGTACATTAAGAAATTGAAGATTATAAGTAGTAGAGTCGTTCTTTTGTACAATTTCACTATCCTTTTCTTCTATTTCATAAACTGAAATGCTTTCTTCGTCATATTTAATAATCTTGCCGATCTTTCTAATTTTTCTTTTTTGTAATGCATTATACACAAAACTTTCTAGGCTATTCTCAGGATGTTCCGGATTTTTATTGACAATAGCGTTTTCCACTTTTAACGGAAAATCTACGTTAGATCCAATTAACTTTGACGCCTCATTCCAACCTTTTATTATGTAATCAAAATCTTCTTTACTGTTTTCGTAAAGTAATCTTAGAAATTCTCCAAAGTGAGTTATCTCTTCTTTAGCTATATCCTCGTGAACTTTCTTTATAAATTCTTTATTAAATAACCTTCCTTGTTGAAGGTAATAATTAATCGCGTCAAGCTCCGCCATTAAAGCTCCTCTTATTGCTCTAGTTTCCTCTTCCTTGTCCATTTTCTCTTTTCTTGTTATCATTGAAGGATCCGAAGAAAACATAGTCTCAAGGAATAGTTATCTCCGTAAATTATAAACATTTTGAAAGAGTCGTCAGTGTTAAAATAAACTTAAAAAATGTCCCTTAGTCATAATATTATGCGCGAAGATATACTGGAATTCCTTATGAATAGAAGAAGTATTAGGAGTTTCCAGAAAAAGGATGTAGATAACGAGCTTTTGAAAAAGTTAATTTATGTAGCAAATCACGCCCCTAACTCCATGAATAGAGAACCTTGGAAGTTCATAATAATAAGGGACGAGAAAACTAAGGAAGAGCTTTCAAAATTGCATAAAGGGGCATCTCACTTATCAAATGCTCCAGTTAATATAGCAGTTGTGGGAGAGCCAGACGTAAGTCCCGACACTTGGATGGTAGACGTTGTTAATGCTACTATGTATTTCGTTCTTTCGGCATATGCAGTAGGTCTAGGAGTAGGCTGGGTTGCTGCTTATGAGAACGAAACTGCAAAGAAAATCTTAGGAATACCTAAGGAAAAAGTTTTGGTTACTCTGCTTTCTTTAGGATATCCTGATCCAGAATATAAACCGAAGCCTAAGACTGTTAAAAGCCCAGAAGAAGTAATACTTTATGAAAAGTGGAGCTAAGGTAACAAGTAACTTGAAGAGTTAATTAATTCCCAAACGTCTACCTCATCTCCTTCATTAAATTTAGAATTTTTTATAAAAAATCTAACTCTAGGAAGAGAATTAATTGAGAGAACAGCTTCGAAGAGAGGTAAACCGTATATTGGCTTACCTTCAAGCACTTTAAATGATGGTGAGTATTCCCAGTTTCTTATTAATCCTTTCCTTACTTCAAACATTACTACATTCCTTTTCTTAATCCTGTGAATAAAAAATTTCATGTTTCCTATTTTTACTTCGCTTACGTTTTCTATACCTATTATTCCGCCATATCCTGCGTAAGGTAAGCTTGCATTTAATAACCCGCCACAACAGCCTAATCCCCTTAAATTTCCTGCAGCAGAATAGGTTATTATTTCAACGTCAAAATAGTTCTTACACTTATTTACTACTTTACCTATTCCCCTTTCATCATATTTAGTGAGCTTAGGAAATTTTATTCTTAGACCTTCAATGTGTGCATGAAGGAAATCTCCCCCAGTATAAGGATTAATCAAGAACTTACCTAGCTTATCTCCTTTCTTTATCTCCTCTCCAACAGTTATGAAAGGTTCTACGTGAAGTATCTTTATTAGTTTGCCGTTTTCTCGCCTTAATAGAATAAGGTAATCGTAATTAACTTCAGCAAATCTATTTGGTCTACCTACTACGAATTTTTCAATTCTTTCAATTCTACCGTAAAACGGAGAATAAAAATACTCCATGTCATCTGAAGAAAGATCTAAAGCTTTACCTTTAACGTGAGAAGGAAAACCGCTAGAAAAATAACTTAAGAGCATTCAGTTTACAAACCTCTTTATTAAGGATGGTATTTTACTTGCCTTTATTGCAGATAAGGTTTGCTTCTCGTCGGGGTACCAAGGATAGTTCTTCAATACACTTCCTGGCCTTTCGTTAGAATAAGGTCTATTACAGCCTGGGCATCCACTCGTCATAAAGGCTGGCGCAAGTTCCTTTAAGCTCAAGTCTTGGGGAATATTTATATCAACTATCTTGCCTTCTTCGTCAAAAGTAAAGTCCTCCAACTTAACTAGGTCATTCTCTATTAACCATCTGGCTAACTGAATTCTCCTATAAACATTTAATGGAACTGGCTTTTTGTTTTGCATGGGAGTTCCTAGTTCTGGATAGAACGCAAATAAACTTATCTTAGCCCCCCTACTATGAGCATACCAAATTAACTCAACGGCCTCTTTTTCAGTCTCTCCTAAGCCAACAATTAAATGAATTCCAGCATTCTTCTTGCCAAACACCTCTACAGCTTCATCAATTGCTTGAATATACCTTTCCCATCTATGCATACTTCTCACTGGCTTTCCTCTAACCTGATCAAAAACTCTTTTACTAGCAGCATCAATTGCAACGTCTATCATGTCGGCCCCTGCCTTTCTCATTTCAATCATATGTTGCTTAAAAGTGTATGTTGCAGTTACCAGTTCAGATATTTGCAATTCTATTCCCTTCTCCCTAATTCTTCTAGTGATTTCTATTGCGTCTGGAGAAGCTCTTGGATGAGCTAATTGCCCTACGCATATTCTTTGGAGTCCGTATTCTGGATTTCCTTCCCTTTCTTTAATTCTATTTAACACGTCGTCAAGTTTTCTTAGAGGCCACTCAACTCTTATTAACGTTTTGCATTCTGGTCCTTTAGCTACTTCTCTAGCCTGACCGCAGTAGATACAGTTTGCTTTACATCCGTCGGGATAGTACTCTAGGAGATTTATTGTGGTATTTAATGCTCCTTTTAGAAATTTTCCGGGGCTGAAACCTAAAACCATGTCTGCCCCGAAACTTAACCTAACCCAATCTGGACTACTTATCATAGGGACACCCGTAAAATAAAGTCATAAACTACGTTACTACAACAAGCATTACTTAAGATTACTTTTCTTCCTTTTTCTTCAGCGTATTTTATAGTATTTTCCTCTGGAAAAGCTATTCCATCCACTTCGTAATCAACTGCAAACTTCTCAACTTCACTATATTTACTTCCTAAGGGCCTAGCGCAACCTAACATTACTGGCACGTTAAATAAATCTCTAGCCAACTTAAGTCCATTAATTAAATGTGAAGGAGAAGGTGGAGAAATTTCGTTATATGCTGTTCCAACCAAAGGCATTAAACCTACTATTATCACTGCGTCTGGATTAACTTCCTTCAATAATCTTATTGCATTTAGGTCTCCTTCCTCTCCTTTTTTACTTAAACCCATGATTACGTGAGGAACAATCTTTATTCCTTCTTTCTTTAAGTATTTAAAAGAATTCAAGTAATCATCTACCGTAAAAGGCTGACCTAGTACTTCCTTAATTGTCTCGTTATCTCCAACCATGTCCAATAATGCAATCTTTACGCCAGATTCCTTGAATTTTCTTGCAATCTCTTCATTCTTAACTACTCCAGTATGTGCAATTATTGTTAAATCCTTTCTATTTCTTAGAATATCAGAATATTTCCAAACAGGGACATCTCCCCTAGGAGTTGAGCCTCCAGAGATTATCACTCCTCCCTTTGCAGTAGAGATTTCCTTCTCGAACTTTTCTCTAGTAGAACCGTCAGCCATGGTTTCTAAGACTCTCCTATTACAATGCTTACAATTAAACGCACAATAAGTTCCAGTTACTGAAATTGCCTTCCAGCCCGATCCAAGCTTAAAGTAATCGTTTTCATATCTTTTTAAAGATGGAGCATAAAAGTAAATTGGCCTCACTTGCTTACAGCCTCCTTTATCACTTTAATTAAGTCTTCAGGTTTTATTCCAATAATTTTAACTTGAGAGTACCAATCTCTTACCTCCTTCTCTATATCATCTACTAACGACCATTTTAACCTAGCCTCTAAATCGTAAATTGCCCTTTTAGGTTCGACGAAAAAGTCTCCAGTAATCAAAATTGCCTCAATAACTTTTCCTTGCACTTTAGCTTGAACTTTAACTAATCCCCCAGGGAACTTTTCCTCAGCATATTTTATGTCGCCTTTTAGTGGAATTCTAGTGTTAAAAATCCATTCTGGAGAGGAATACTTTAAAGATAATGTATTAATATCCTCAATCTCCTTATCTGTATACTTTCCATCAATAAGCTTAACTTTTAATGCTTCTTCAAAACCTTCTTTAGCTGTTGAGATTAATTCCTCCATATCGATAGGGCTCCTCTCCCTATTTATCCACGTTACTCTCTCCTTATAATCCTTAGCTATTTTATCCTTTAATTTTTCAGAACTTAACTTTAGTGTTGAAATCATGTCATCAACATTAAAATCCAATAATATTGTTCCAGTTACGGAAACGTATTTGCCTATTGAGAAAGCCCCTATGCCGGAAATTTTCCTACCGTTAATCTCTACGTCGTTTTTAGGTCTAAAATTGGCGTTAAGCCCTAACTTCTTCAAGGTAATGATTACTCCTTCAGCACCTTTTCTTATTGCTTCCTCTGGATTACCTATAATGGAAGATTCAGCGTAAATTTCCCAACCAAGTTGAAAAGGCCCCATTATAATTGTCCCACCACCTGTAGGTCTCCTACCTATCTCCCAACCCCTCCTCTTAACTTCCTCCACATTGACCTCCTGTTCAACGGCTTGATGATAGCCTACTAATACTGCAGTAGGATCAAAGATTACAAACCTTAAAGTAGATTCTCCACCAGAAGCAACTGATTCTAACAAAGCCTCTTCTCCTGCAAGTATTTTAGCTTGTGAATTCCTTTCTATCAAAAATCTAAAAGAATCCATCAAAAGAAAAAGAAGTTAATTAAATATATAAAAATTTCTTTATAATAAGATTGAGAAGATTGCGAAACTTACAACTTCAATTTTACCATTAAATCGTAAAGTTCCTCTAAGGAGTTAGCCATTAAATACGGAGAATATTTAGCGCAGCTAGTATACCTATTTACGCATAATACCTTAATCCTCGAATCATAAAACCTAGCAGAGAGCAGATCTAAAGGAGAAGATCCTATAATTGCAGTCTCTAAAGGTTGGAATTCTGGAAATTCGGAAAAAAGCCTACCTAAACATTTCTTCTCAGGTTTACTCATAGAAGGAATGAATTTTATCACGTCATTTTTAAAGACCTTCTCTATTATTTCTCTAGTTGTCCTCTCATCATATGGCGAGAGGAAAACAATATCTTTCCCCTTTATTTTGCTATAGAAATCCTCCCAATCTTTGTGAACATTAAACGTGTAAGGTAAATTCACATCCTTGTCTCCCTTAAATTTCTTGTAAAGCGGTTCAGTAAGATCTACGTCAAGAACTACGCCGTCTAGCCATATGGCATATTTCATAGATTGATTTCTAAAATTAAGATTTTTAAGTTTTAAGATAAGCTATTAAATTATGAATATTTCAGGGTTTGAATTTCCCGAAGAGCTCTTATACGACGAGGAAAAACACGTATGGATAAAGAAAGAAGAAAACAATGTAATTTCTATAGGAATAACGTCATTAGGCCAATACATGGCCGGAAAAATCTTCCAAGTATCTACAAAGGAAGTAGGAGAAAAAGTTACGCCAAAGAGTACATTATTTAGCATAGAAAGCGCAAAATGGGTAGGAAAATTTAGGTTGCCAATAACTGGAGAAATAATTGCAGTTAACGAAAATGTGATCAAAGACCCATCGATTATCAACGAAAAACCTTATGATGCATGGATAATAAAGGTAAGAGTTGAGAGTATTGACGAAAGAAGATTCAAGACGATAAATGAGGCATATGAAAAGTTTAAAGAAGAAGCAGAAAAAGTAGTTAAATAATTTCTCTTATTTCAGGTTTATTCAAAATCTCCTCAAAGGCTTTCTTCAAATCGTCTGCAGTAAAACCAAAGATAACCGGTTTTTCTGAACTAAAGACCTCGTCTATTTTTTCGTTAATTTTGCTAACTTCAACTCCTTGTAAAGAATCTTCCAACCTATCTAGGAATCCCTTAGGCGACATTAGGAAGAAGTCGCCGGAAATTGAAACTTCGTCAATCTTCTTATTCACAATTTTTACAGTTATCCTAATCAATTTTCTAGCCTTATAATCAACGTGACATACAGCAACTGCCGAAGAAATTTTAACACATCTATCAGTCCTTAAGTCCGGATGCCTATTATCCTTGTAGTATATCCATTCCTCCCTCTTCTTTTCCTCAGCTAACTTATCCCAAAGCTCTATTTCCTCCGGTGTTAAAGAAGAATCCTCAAATTTTATCCCAAGTTCTTTCTCAAATTCTTCCTTTATCTTCTTATTAAGCTCGTTCCTATCCGGAACATAACCTAGTTCCTTCTCCATTGAAGTTAACCACTCGCTCATGTCCTTTGCAATCTTATCCCTAAACTTCTCGGAAGGAACTTTAATGCATTTACTTACAAAATCCGCGTCAAAGGAAAGTAAGATATTCCCCGCAATTACTACAGCCTTCTCGTAAGTCATTGCACCGTTACCGCTAATCTTCTTACCGTTTACTACTATATCTTGATCTCTAAGCTGAGCGTCTAAACCATAACTCCTAATTACGTTAACGATTGGAGTTAAGTATTTCTTATACAGAGATTGAGGGTCTGAAGGAGCTTCTTCCTGCTTTATTACAATGAAGAAATCGTGCTCCCCGGGAGTAATTACGACGGTTCCTCCTCCTAAATCCCTCCTAACTACTGGAATATTGTATTGTTTAGTAAAATCAAGGTTAACCTCAAGCCAAACCTCTTGATTTACACCAACGTTAACAAAAGGTGCTTTAGCGTAAAAAACCATTAAAGTATCTTTACCTCCCCTGCTGACGTAATCGGCAACAGAGACGAATGAAGTAACCATGTGATAGCCGTCTTGGGGAGGTAGAGCTGCAAATCTCCAACTCATTTCAGAGCCTCTTGCATGATATTTTCTCTGAGGCTATTAACTCCTTGAGCTTTTGTATCGCTTGTTCTCCAGTATAGAGTTGCTTTAACTCTTCTGGATTAGTTACTTTCATCCTAACTAACCAACCTTTACCATATGGGTCTCTGTTAATTATTACTGGATCTTTTTCTGCCTCAGCGTTAACATCAATTATCTCTCCTGAGACCGGAGCAGGAACTGGGCCTGCCCACTTACCGCTTTCCATTGTAGCTAAAGGTCTGCCTCTCTCTACTTTAATGCCCTTCTTCTTTATCCTAACTTTTACGATCTTTCCTGCCATTGTTTGTGCAATATCAGTTATTCCTACTAATATTACGTCAGCCGACTCTTGCTTTGCCCATACCGTATTCTTGCCTTCAATATAGTAAAGAAGATTTTCGGGAATTTCACAGTTGGATTCGACCACCAAATCTACCACTTAAATTAACTTTACCAATTAACTATACTAAAAATTTTTCCTATGAAATTCATGAAACATAAGCTTCTTTATTTAAATTATCAAAAACTTCCTTCCAAGAGACGCTACCAAGTAAAGTCCTAAAGTCAACAACAGGCAAGAAGAATCGTGAGGACGAGATCATTAACTTCCTAGCAGTCTCCAACGAGGACTCTGGTGTTACCTTAAAGAAATTCCTCTCAGCAAAGTTCATTACGCTTTCCTTCAATCTACCTTCTAATATTGCCTTGCCAACGCCAAATAGCTCAAGAATCCCACAAGGTAAGCTATCGCAAACAATTATAGCGTATTCTTCGTCCCTCTCCCTCATTTTTTGTAAAACGTTATATACACTCTCTTCTGGAGGAGAAATTATTGGCTCAACGTTCATTACTTCTCCCACCTCAATTTCCTTAGCTTTTTCACTTTTTATGAAATCCTTAGCGTCAATCAAAAGGTTTGAAGAAGTGAAAAATAAAAAATGATATTTTGAGATAAGGTCGTAAATTTCTTCTTTTTTCCAAGTTCCTCCTTCGTCTATCTCATGAAATATCTCTTCCCTGCCGAAGATCAAGCCTTTTAGTGTTACTAACTTCCTTTTGTTACCCTCGTTGACGATTAATTTATCTACCTTATTTTTTACCATGTATTCTAGGCTCATGGTACCTTACTTATTTGTATAGTTTTGCACTGCCTTAGGCACTCTTCTACTGTAACATATTTCCAAGATGATCTTGGATTGTAACATTCCTCAATACAGGGGTCCATTTTTGCAGTCATTTCAGATCAAGTTATAATAAATAGAAAAGAAAAAAATCTTTACTTATATTAAGTAGAAACAGTGGTGTAATCCCCGTTGAAGGAAAAATTAGGAAAAATAGAAGTCGAAGTTAAAGGAGAAATTGAAATTAACGGAGAAACTTACAAAATAGCTGAAGTTCCTTCCGCAGACGAATATAAAGGCTTTCCACCGTCGTGGGAATTTGTAAAGAATAGTATGCTAAGTTGGAAACCTTATTTTAAAGGCAAGATGGTCGAAATAAATGGGCAACTAATTCCAGCAGTAGGAAATTACTTACTTAACATGGACGAAGAGATGTATGAACTTACATTGAGGGTTTATCAAGCTTTCAAACTCAATAAACCGCTCATTGAGACTAACATAAGCGTGGTAGTAACAGATCAGATAAATGAAGTCGAAAGGAAAATAGGAAGGGCTTTAAGTAGTGAAGAAAAGACTGCTTATTATATAAGGTATGCCGTGGAGTTAGCAATATTAAGGGACATTGGCTTAATTAATTAACATGATAACCTTTACAGTGGAAGGAAGATTAGAAGGAGATGTAGCAAAAACTTGCGTTGCAGGAAAAGAAGTCGATATAGGTTTAATGGGCTCAGATTATCCTACGCCAGAAGAAATGCTCTTAGCTTCTGCACTCTCTTGCATGATGTTAACAATTTACTACGTCGCAAAGGAGATGAATGTTAAGCTCGATGACGTTGAAGGCTATATTGAAGGTACTATGGATCCAAAAGGTTTTCAAGGAGATCCTAACGTTCCTCCAGGCTTACTTGAGGTAAATTACTTCATTACTGTGAAAAGCAAAGATGAAAGAATAAATGAAGTATTAGAACAGTCAATGAGGAGGTGTCCATTAAAAGACACATTAATTAGGCAAATAAAAGTTAACGTGAACTGGAAAGTTGAAAAAGAATAAAAGGACAAGAAAAAAAGCAATGGTTTCACTTAAAAAACGATTATTATGTTATTATACTCTATATATTGTATTAAAATCCTCCTTCTTGCTTAAGTTTCTTTATCTCTTCTACGTCAGCGTTAACGTCAACCATGTCATCTTTAAGCTCTGGTATAGCGTTAAGTTCGTTTATAACTTCAAGTAATTGGTTCCAGTATGTCTTATATATTACGTCCAGATAAAGTCTATTTAACGTAATAAGCTCTAGAGTTACGGAAAGTTTTGGTGCTATGCCTTTCTGCTCAAGTATTTCCTTTTTATTTTCTAGAATATCATTCAATTTGTTAAGCAAATCGTAGAGGTAGCTCCTACTTTGTATCATTTCCCTTTCTCCAGGCTTAAGGAGTTCTTCTGACATTTTTAATCAAATTAATTAAATAATGAACAAATTTTTAAGGTTTACCTTAGACTAGAGACCTATAGAATCAAAAACATAGTTAATAATGAATAAGAAACGAGGAACAGAAGTAAGAAAAAAGAATCCTGTCTTTACAAATACTTCTTTAGAATGCTCATTGGGTTAGTCAAGTTAGCTGTTAATAATGCCTCTTCTGGACTATGCCCAAACGCAAATGCCATCAGCTGTGTAAAGTAAACTATAGGCATCCTCAAGTCTTCTCCGTACTTTTCTGCAATCTTATTCATATTAGTCTCTAAGGCAACGCCACCTAATGGACAGTCTACAACTAACATATCCGCACCGTTCCTCCTAGCCTCCTTTAATATTCTTGCCTCGAGGTGTAAAGCTACCTCAACGTCAGAATAAACGTGCGGTCCTCCGCAACACATTGTTTTAGCCTCAAATGGCACTACTTCTGCTCCTAAAGCCTTCAATAGCTCGTCCATGAATATTGGTCTCTCTGGATCGTCCTTTAACTTCATGTATCCAGCTAAAGTATAAGGTTTTGGTCTAGTGTATAAACAACCGTAGTAGGGAGCAACCTTTAATCCAGTCAATGGCCTCTTGACTTTAGCCTTTATTCCTTCAACGCCCACAGTATTATAGAAGTACTCTACTGCGTGAATGGTCATTAACTGGAGGTCGTAAGGTTTCTCTCCCATCTTCTCTAAGTACGCGTTAACTTTCTCCCTAACTTTAGTGTATTTACTCATGTAATATTGCGTTCTAGATAGAGAGTAATGACAACCTGGGCAGGCAGACATTATTGCGTTAGCCCCTATTTTCCTAGCTAACGATAAGTTCCTAGCAGGGAGAAGTAATCCGGCCATTGTATTTACGTTCTTAACTTCTAATGCACCGCAACAGTTATAGTCATCAAGTCTCTCGAATTTAAGTCCAAGGTCTTCCGCTACTAGCCTTAACGAAACGTCGTACGACTTTCCTAATCCGTCTAATGCACATCCAGGATAGAAGGCTACTTTGCCGTATGGATTATTAGTGCTCATTCTGGTCTCACCTCCTCCTTCATTGCTTCCTCTAATACTGACTTTATTCTATCCCAATTCTTTACCTTATTTGGCTTTAATAGATCTTTTATTAGACCGGATTTAATTAAGGGTACGGACATGGTTATCAAGTCCCTCAAACTCATGGTTACGAAACCCGCCTTTGCTGAGGCGGAACCTAATAAAAGCTCACTTATTCTCCCGCCGTTTTTCATTACGGTATCTAGAAATAGCTCATCGAAAACTGTGCCAGGATCCTTCTTAACTAATCCGTGCTTTAATGCGTAATTATGTATAGCGTGAACAACTTCCTCAACCATTACTCCTTTAGGGCATCTATGAGTACACTTCTGGCATGATACGCACCTCCATAGCGAATCTTGCAATTCAGCTAATGCTTGCTTATCTCCCTTTCTTGCTAAATCAATGAACTTTCTAGGGCCGAAGTTTGGATCGTATTCCCTCATTGTACAGCCTGAAGTACAGGTACCGCATTGCCAGCAGGCACTAATTGTAACACCTTCCAGAGTGTTAGCTATTTCATCCCATACTGATGGGTCGTAACCGGTTTGCGTTCTTTCCACTAGGAATGCGTTCCAAGTACCGTCTAATTCAATTCCGTCTACTACTACTTTTTCCTTTTCAATTACACCTTTAATTATAGGTTTTTCCAACTCAGGGATTGGCAAGTTTGATCACCTTGAGATAGGGTTTTAGCCCCAAGACCAGGGCTGTGGTAGATAGATGTGTAGGAATTAACCCGGCGGCTTTCTTATCTACCGCCAGGTGGGTTGTATAGTCTAGGTATCTAACATATGCGTAAACTAAAAAAACGGAAGTAACGTAATATTTGCCCTTGGATTCTAAACCAAATATTTCCAAGACGTTCCTTAGTTCATCTATTGCGGAGAATAATTCTTTTTCGTCATTTATCTTAACGTCGTCCTTAATTACGTAATTTATTGAACCAGTCCCCCTCTCCTTATTCCATATCCATCTAGTCCAGAGAGGATATTTTTCCGGCTCTAGAAAATGAATAATCTCCTTAGCCATATCCTCAATGTCTTCCTTTTCTCCACCCTTGACTATGGATTTAAACTTTTCCACTCTCTCGCTATAGGAGAGGGAAGGATCCTTAAGTTGAGAGAATGCAGAGGATAACTCCGGGATAGAAGTCTTTGAAATAATGTCTGAAAAGTGCTTCCTTGCATAGAACACGGACTCAAATAATTTCCTTGCGTCTTCCTCAGTTGAAATCTCAAGTGAGCGTAAGGTCTTGCTCTTTAATTCCATTGCATCCAAAATTGTTTGTAACGACTTCTTTGCATTACCGGATACAGTATTATTTATATCAACATCTAACATTGCATTAAAAATTTCCCTTACGTAATCAACGTTTAAAAAAATAGGATTAATGCTTTACCACCTCAACTTTTACGGGCTCTTCCCATACTCCTTTAGTTATATACTCATAAGCCTTCATTGCTGCTGCCTGTCCTTCAGTTATTGAATCTGCAATAGTCTTTGGACCAGTTATTGCTCCTGCTAGGAATATTCCTTTCCTAGTTGATTGTACTGGTAGTCTATCTGGATCTAAAGGCTTTACGAATCCGTGCTCTTCAAACTCCAATCCTAAGGCTTTAGCTACTTGCTTAGAACCCAAACCTAACTCCATTCCGTTTGCAAGGATTACCATATCGTAGGGAACTACTAAAGCTCTGTTCAAGTTCATTGTGTCCTCTCCTTTAATTATTACGGTATCGTTTGGTCCTCTCATGAACTCGGAAATCCTACCTCTTATGAATCCTACTCTATATTCTAACTGAGACCTCCAGTACAATTTATCTTCCATTAATCCGTAAGTTCTTATATCCATATAGTATATGTGAACTACCGCATCTGGAATCCTTTGCTTAATTTCCATTGCCTGCTTAACTGACACTGCACAGCATACCCTAGAACAGTAAGTATTACCTACAGTTGCATCTCTTGAACCTACACACAGTAGAATTGCTACCCTCTTTGGAGGAGTGCCCTTTGTTGTAACTAATTTATTCTCTGAAAGCATCCTTTCTACGTCTGATATTTGATAAATATTTGGAATTATTCCGTAACCATATTCATATTTCCTCCTGGAATCGAAGTGCTCGAAACCTGATGCCGCAATTATCGCACTAACTTTCTCAGTAGTTGTTTTCCCCGTCTTGTCCTTTATTGTAACTACAAACCCTTTGCCTTCTGGTTTAGCACTTTCAACTATGCTTTCCATGTACTTCTTTGCTCCGTCAGCAGACTTTATTAAAGGATCAATTACTTCTGATGCAGGCCTTAATTCTGGGAATAATAAGCTGTACTTTAACTTCTTAGGAGTTCCTCCCAAGTAAGATTCCTTTTCAACTAGGACTACGTCAACACCCATATTTAGCAGTTCCTTAGTTGCCGAAAGTCCTGCCGGTCCGGATCCTATTACAAGAACTTTTTCTCCTGCCACTTTTCTAACCCCTTAATTTATTTAATAAAATTAATTAAAAAGATTTGCTTAACTTGATTTCACAGTTTGTGCACTTTCTCCTTTGTACCACTTTACTCTTTCTGGTAATGCTAAGTAGAAGTCAATCTTCCTGTGAGGTTTATATAAGTACTCTGGCTGTGCCTTTCCTTCTCTTAAGTCCGCTAAGTATTGCAAGAACTTCTCCTTATAGTCATCAACTGGAACTCCTATCTTCCTTAGGAAGCCTTCTACGTCAGTCGCGTGCCAGTGTATTTGGGCTATCTTATATGGGTCTGCACCCATTGCTATTGCAGCAAACTGTGCATCAGCCAATACTGGCAAGTTGTAATTAAAGCCGTGAGCTTTTCCTGCCCATTGACTCTTATCTAAAGTTGTTACACAACCAGTGTCTGAAGTAACGAATACGTCAGCGTGAGCTTCCTCTACTGCTGGAATAACCTTCTTAAATAGCGCAAAGCTCCTTGAGAATTCTCTTTCCGTCAGGATGTGCCTAAATCCGAAACCGCAACAGTCCCACCAAGTTGAATAATCAACTATTTTAGCTCCGAAGTTCTGTACGGTTCCAGTCGGTGCTGCAGGTCTTCTTCCTTGCCAAACTTCTGGGTCGTATATTGTGTCTTCTGGGACTAACTTGTAAACGTGGCAGGGAGTATGGACTGCAACTTTAATGTTGCTTAAATCGTACTTCTTGTGCTGTGCAGCTTTTTTGCTCATTGTATATAACCATTCAGAGTAGTGAACTACTTCCTCTGGAATTACTATATCCATTCCTAGTTTCCTCATTATAGGCCTTAATTTCTCTCTCACTTCCTTGTGTAATATTATCATATTCCTTACTTCCTTATAATGACCAAAAGACGTTCCGCAGTGGATTAATGGGAAGTAGTCTATTTCATAAGCTCTCCACATGTTCCTTACGTAAACTCCTGCTAAAGCTACAGGGTTCGATGCTCCAGATGCATGATAATTCCAGCCGGTACAAGAAGTTTGGTGGGGTTCGTCCATGTAATCGATTTCTAACTTATTCATTATCCAGAATACTGAAGTTGGGTACCCTGGAATGTGACCACATTGTCCGCAGCTCTTGTGATTCCATAACCTTGTAGTTGGTATTGTCTTTGGAAAACCGTTCAAAGATTGCATTTTTACGGGGTTATTATAAGGCTTAATATGGTGTACTATTATTTCTCCTTCGTCCTCTAATTTCTCCATTTCTTCTTTTACGTGCTGTAAACCGTGTGGAGTACTGTATCTATAAATTATCCTTTGGTATACTTCGTTCCAGTCTACTACATCTGCATAAGGGAAAGCGTTCTTAATCTCTTCCTGCAATTTTTTATCTACATTTTCTTGTTCCGACATACAAATTCCCCTTTAGCTATACATTTGTTAGAATGGAATAAAAACTTTACTTATTAAACATTTTATGAAACATAGAATAAGTTTTCTAAAATATTGCAAATTGCATAAAAAATGAGACTAACTTAAAGATCTAACCAGCTGTCAGGAAGGTCTTCTTCCTTAAGTTCTCCCTTCTCCCACTTCTCCTTAATTTCCTCTAATTGCTGCTTTCTTTCATCGTAAATGTCTGCAATCATGTCATATAGATCTGGATCAACTTTCTTTATTGAATCCATTACTCCTGACTCGAACATTATAGTCATCATTTCAACTGCTGTTTGAAGTGAAGGATGCCATCCAACGTCTGTCCTTTGTAGTAAATCAACTGGGATCGCTTTCCTATAAACGTCCATGTTCTTCGATTCCTCTACAGCCTGAGGACCCCAGTCTGGGAATGCCTCGGGTTGAATCATATCTGGAGTTACTTGGTTACCTAAAGTAAGGACAGTGTACAATACCCTTCTATAAGGAGCTAAAATTTCCTTAGCAGAAGGTAGTGCAAATTGGACAGCGTATTCTCTTAAGAGCATTATTAATCCGGCAATCTCGTTATTGAAGGGGCACCTCATTGAACAAGTATAACATTGCACGCATGCCCAAACTTTCTTGTTCACGAATTCCCATATTTTATCTGCCTCATCTCTCATCATATATTGTATCATTTCTCTAGGCCCGAAATCGTAGAACTTAGCTGCAGGGCAACCGGAAGTACAAACTCCGCAGTTTAAACAGCCCCTTAAATACTCGTTAAACCTAAAGTCTGATTTAACTGCCTTCCAGAACTCTTCAGCTAATTGCCTCTGATCTGGAGGAAGCCTATCTAGGTTCCTTTGTTCTTCTGGCAGAGCTCCCTGCTCTTCGTAAGACATATCGAGAAATCTCGGGTCGTCCGGTAATTGTAGAACCCTAGTTGCCATTTAACTCACATCTTTTAATTATCAAAAGAGACTTATAAGTTTTGTTTTAAAAAAATGTAAAATTAAATAACTTACTTTGTCCTCTTAATTAACACTCTAAGTACGCCGTTCTCTTGCTTCATGTCAATTATTTGATTTCCAGTTCTCCTAGCCCATGCCTCTAAATCAGACTTTGCTGCGGGATCTGTTGCATAAACCTCTAGGACTTCTCCAACGTTTATCGTCTTTATTGCCTTTGCGGTCTCTAAAACTGGTCCGGGACAGAACATTCCCTTTAAATCTAGGGTTTTAGCTATTTTTACTTCTTGTGACATGTGGGTCACCTTAAATGAATAGAGTAGTTCCCCCTTCTGCTCTATCTAAGAACGTTGCAACTCCAACTACGTCGTCAACAAAGTCAGCTAAGTCTTCCCTCTTTAATCCGAAGAATTCCATTGTTGTTGAGCAAGCGTAAACTTTTACCTCTCCTACTTCCTTAGCTTGCATGATTAATTGATCCCAAGTTGGGTACTTCATTTCCTGCATTCTTTGCATCATAACTGGGCCGAATTGCTCGTAGTTCTTATCGATTGGCTGAGGCTGTCCAATTGACTTCTTAGTTATTGCTTGAAGTCCCCAGAACGTGAAGAAGAGGTTTACTTCGTAACCTGCCGCTGCAGCACCTGACGCCAAAATTCCTACCGGCATTAATTTGTCTATTGTTCCAGAGAATACTATTAATGATAACTTTTTACTTCCCAACTTTTACACCTAAATATCATTTATCTTAAAAATATTTAAGCTTTTTGGTATTGCTTTATTTTCTAAATAAACTTATAAAATGCTCTACGAGAATGTAACGTGATTTTGTTTGATAAAAAATATAAGGAACTAAAATTAAATAAATCAAGATAAACATGTCTCAAGAACAAGAGCAGAAAAAGAAGATACTAATAGTAGTAACTCACGGTCCAGAAGATTTAGACAGAACATACGCACCACTATTCATGGCTTCAATAGCAGCATCAATGGAATACGAAACCTCAGTATTCTTCATGATTAAAGGACCTCTACTATTGTCAAAAGCCTGGCAAGAAGAGGAGAGGAAAAAAGGAAATAATCCATTCATACACTTCTTCGACATGGCAAGGGATAACGGAGTAAAAATGTACGTTTGCATACAAAGCCTTAAAGACATGTGCCACATGAATGAAAGCGACGTAGTTGACGGAGTAGAATTAGTAGGAGGGTCAACACTAATAGATTTAACTATGGATGCGGATAGAACATTATTCTTCTGATGGACATGTATGTAGTAATAGGCGGTGGGTCTGCGGGATACGTAGCCGGTAGCGTATTAGGGAGAGAAGGGAAGGAAGTAATAGTAATAGAGAAGGGAAAGTTCGGAGGAGTTTGCGTAAACTCCGGTTGTGTACCAAGTATTTTTCTTTCAGATATTTCATTTCTTTTTTCTAGATTAAATGAAATTGGTAATTATAAAGGATTAGAAATTAGCGTGACCGACTCTAAAGGAAATTTTTTCTCAAAAAGAAATGAAATAATTGAATATTTATCCAATGCAGGTAAGGAACTGGTTAAAAACTCTGGAGCTGAAGTAATTGAAGGAGAGGCAAAGATTGTATCTCCTAACGAAGTTGAAGTGGAAGGAAAAAGAATATCCTTCGATAAGTTAATAATTGCCACGGGATCAATCCCTTTAAAACCCAGCATTAAAGGAATTGAAAGGGCAATAAGTGAAGACGAAGCAGTAAACCTAAATTACGTTCCCTCATCACTAGTAGTAATAGGCGGAGGCTATGCAGGAGTAGAAATTGCACAAATATATGCAAGATTGGGTAGCGAAGTGACTCTCATTACTAGAGGAAAGGTAATGAAATACTTAGACGAAGACGGGCAGAAGATAATAAAAGACAGCCTTGACTGGGACGGAGTAGAATTAATAGAGAACTGCGAAGTTGAGGAAATAGGGGAACACGAAGTGGTAACAAAGAAAGGAATGAGAAAGAAAGGTGAAGTTGTAGTTTACGCAACCGGTAGGAAGCCCAACTTCCCCAAGGGGATTGAAAAGCTGGGAATAAAATACAACGACAACGGAATAGTCGTTAACGACTTACTGCAAACTACTAACTCTAGAGTTTATTCCGCAGGGGACGTAATAGATAAGGAAAAGAAAGTAGCCCACGTTGCAATGCTTGAAGGAATAATTTCTGCATTAAACTCCTCTGGAAAAATGGAGAGAATCGACTATTTTTCAGTTCCCCAAGTAATTTACACTGATCCGCAAATAGGCATAGTGGGAGATAGAAAGTTAGCAGTAAAGGAGTGCAAGTTCCCTCTATCTGCAACGACTAGGGCTATAATAAAAGGCTTAAGAGAAGGTTACGCAAAAATAGGCGTTGACGAAAAAGGTAAAATAGTCTACGGAGAAGTAGTCGCAGACGTTGCGGAAGAACTTGTCAACGAGTTGGCAATTGCAATTAAGGCAGGAATGACTTGCAAAGACCTAGCTTTGACAGCTTTAGTCCACCCCTCATTATCTGAAAGCATGATAAACGCATGCAGAGGATTCTTTAACTTAGACGTAGATAGATTTAAGGATAAAAATGCTTGAAAAATACTTGGAAGAAAAAGGTTACAAGTTGAAGAACGAAGGAGATAAGAAAGTCGTTGACATGAATGATTATTCCTTTTATATAATAGGAGGAAATAAGTGCGTCTTTCCGATTCCTTTACCTACAGGAAAGGAAAGCTTAGACGATTTGGTTAGTATGGGCATTCAATACGCAAGGGCTTCAAGGCTAGTGCAAAGCTTAGGCTCTCCAGTATCTTATTCTGTTGAAGGTTCATCAGTTTTGGTAATCAAGGAGTTTAAGGACGAGAACGAGTTAGAAAGTAAGTTGAGAGACGCAATGGATAAAATAGAAAGTTTGAGGTATTTCATATGAGCTACGATCCAATAATTAAACAGTACTCTAACGTGATAAAAGGGCTAAAAATTGAGGAATGCTTAGCAGACGACCTCTTTGACGAAATGAAGGTAAATAATGAAATAGTGAAGTTAGACGGCTGTAATAGGCCTGTAATTAAAGTAGAAAAAGAAGGGAGGAGATTCTTCACTTACTACGGAGTACCAGAAATTAACGAACTCTGGCCTTTCCTCAACGCTCTAGTTAGGATATCTTCTAATACTGTTCACTTGCAGGATGATGAAATGGAATTAGCAAAGAAATTGAAAGGAAACTTAAAGCTCTTCGTTACTGCGACTTGTACTCATTGTCCTGCAGTTGCAGAGCTATTTTATCAAATTTCAATAATTAACGAGAGCGTAAACCTTGAGATATATGACGTTGACGTTTATGAGGAGTACATAGATAAATACCACGTACTAAGTACTCCTAAAATAGTATATAATGAAAAAGAATTTCCATCATTTCCCCCCCTAATACTTTTAAAAATGCTTGCAAAGAGTACACAGTAATATTTTTTCAAAGACATAAAATCATTTTTAATCTGATACTAGAATACATTTTGATCTGAAGTTCGAAAAGTAAGAGAAGAGAGATTTCTTATTGCATTCTAGAATACGTTTCAATATGCACAACGAAAGGCTACCTAGATTATGGAAAGATGTTGAGATAAACTTGAACGATCTGTGGTCAAGGTGCTAGATGAAAAAGGATAAGAAATTCCTGCTTATGATTAGAAGGGCAATAATAATAAAATACCATTATGATGACTTCCATTTACTCTCAGAAAACAATTACTTTCACTCCTTCTTTCTCAGCAAATTCCTTAACCTTATCATCTGCAGTTATTAAATAATAATTAAGGTCTTTAGCCAAAAGTACTGCTTCAGTTTCCTCAACGCTTAACCCTTCTAAAGGTTGGAATTTATGAGAGTAAGCCAAAACCTTGACTCCTTCATCCAAAGCCTTATCAACATCTATCCCTTCCTTTAGTGCAAAAGATAAGCCAGAGGTCGTAATTATTAAGGAATATTTTCCTTTAAACTTTTCAACAATCTCGTCCAATCTTTTAAAAAGATTTGGAGATATAACCGCATACTCCATGAGTTAAAGTAGAATAGAGACGATTAAAAGCTCTTCTTACCAGTTTTTCATATTTCAACTCATCTAAAGAAAAAGAGCTTTAATTAAGAATGATTCTTAACAAAAACTGAATAAAAAGTTTTCAAAATTTCATCGACTTCTTCCTTAACTCTTTCAGCATTTCCTCTGGTTTCCTCCTCCGGATTATCTTTCTTTCCTAGATAGCCTAAAATGTATTCAAACATGCATAAAGCAGAGCTCTCACCGTAACCTCCGCCACCGTATGATATTACCTTAAAATTCAGCTCTCTCTGAAGCCTCCTAACCCTCTGACCTAGATAATTGAAGGAATTAGCAGACAAATTAAGGAAATGTAAGCTGTCATCCTTATGGCCGTCAACTCCAGCGTTTACCAAAAGGTAATCAGGATGAAAATCCTCCAAAACCTGAGTAACTCTCAAAGCCTCAGCAAAGGCGTCATCTCCGGAGCCCCTAGGTAATTGGACGTTCAAATTCAACCCCTTTCCCTTCCCTTCTCCTATTTCGTCCATTTTACCGTCTCCGGGGAAGAAGTGTCCGTCGTAACCGAAGATGTTAATCTTCAGGATCTCGTCTTTATAAAGTATCCTCTGTATTCCGTTACCGTGGTGGGCGTCAACGTCGAGTATTGCAACTCTCCTAGTTTTACTCAGAATTTTTGCTGCAATTGCGATATCGTTTATAGGACAAAACCCCATTGCCCTACAAGGTAATGCATGGTGAAAACCGCCTAGTGGAATGTAAATGAAATCCAGGAAGGAAGAGAATTTAATTGCCGTAAGACTCCCACCTAGGATTAAAAGTACGTCGTCAAACATCCCTGGATAATGAACAGTGTCTCCTTCGTCTAAAAAACCTATGTAAGGAGATTTACTCGCTTCCTTCAGTTTTCTCAAGTATTCCTTGGAATGGACTATGAGTAAATCCTCTTCCTTTGCAGGCTCAGGTTTAATGAAGAGAATCTCATCTTTTATTCCATCAAGGAGTTCCCTAAACTTCCTTATCCTAGCTTTGGCTATATCCCTTATCATGGGGTGAGAAAAGGAAATATTAAGAAACCTATCGTCCCAAATTACTCCTATCATTTCAGCAACCGGTAAAGTCGCTTAAGTCAACTTTCTTCTTTTCTCCCTTCTTCTCTATAATTAGAGTAAAAACCCCGTCCTTTTCCTCGTGTTGAATAACCTGACAGTTAGCTAGATCCATGAGTTGGAGCAACATTTCGTCGCATTTAGGATCTTTATATAGGACCTTTAGCTGTTCCCCTCCTTTCATTTCCATTATCTTTGCGGAAACTTTGAGGAAAGGTTCAGGGCATTCAAGGCTTACCAAGTTTAGTTCTTCCATAAAATTATGAAAATCAAAAAAGTAAATAAGTTTTTACAGAAGCTGGGGGGTTAAGGGGCGGAAAGCCTCGCCAGCGGGAATGGATAGCTCCCTTATAGAAAGTTTAAATACTCCTTTATCAAAATTTCTCTTAGTAACGCTAACGACGCTCCTTATATAAAACATATTAGTCAGATCTGAGTAATACGGATCTGACTGGGGTGTAGGCCGTGACGCTCCTTGGGCTTAAAGCCCGTCGGGGAGCTTGGCCGCCTCCAATTCGGACCGGAAGTTGGGCAAAAAGCCCGAATAAAACATAAGGGTGAGTACAATTGGAGGCCCCAGTTGCAGGAATAGATATATCAAAAGATAAATTAATTGTACTATAATAAGCAGTTTAACGCTAGTGAGTAAAGCAGGTTTTATTGCATAAGTAGTGTGGACTATGCTCAATTTTTAAGGAAAAGTTTTTATACCGGAAGCTCCCCAGCTCGATCGGGGGCTTAATGGGACTGTGGGAGGAGCAACCAGTATCTCTTTCCTTCAAGGGACTAGAGCTTAGCGATGAAAGATCCCTATTCAAGTGGGGGGCTGTCTGACTACCCCGACTGCCCACCAAATGAGAGATGTAAACCTGAATCGATGGTGGGAACGATGAGCCCCTTGGGAGGGAACCCTCGACCCTTCCAGGGCGGGGAGAAAGTCAGAGAACAATGAGGTGAGATATAGCTAGATGCGCGGAAGTAGCAAAGTCTTATAAGTACCGCGAGAAAAATAATATTGTGTCATCCTCACCATTGCAAATAGAGGCTAAGAAAGTAGCAGCTCTTTACGCAAGGTGGTTAAGGTTACCTGAGGACGCGTTATTCCACGGAGGAAGAGGCCCAGTAATGAAGATGTATGAGGCATTAAAAAGCGCTAAAGGCAAGGATGATATAAAGTCGATCCTAGACCTTTCAAAGTATGAAATGGAGAAGCAAACTTTTAGCGACTTAACTAGGTTAGTTAATGAAATCCTTAACAGGATACAAAACATGAACGACTCAGATGCTGTAGCTTTCACCTTGGAAGTATTTAGGTATTTCCAAATAGCTTTAGCCACAAAGATTGAGGACGTAAAGAAAGGTTATTGGGCTTGACTGTCCTTACAGTGATAAACAAACCTGTCGGGGTTCTGCCTAAAAGCTAATTGGCAAATTTCAGTATCGAAATAGTAAACAATTCCGTTATACATTTCTTTATAAGGAGAACATTCTGCTTCAAACAGCCTATTGCAGACTGGACAAATTACCTTCATAAAGGAAAGTAAAAATGGAAGTTTATAAAATGAGCTCTAGCAATCTGCGAAAGAGCAGAATACCATCGTCGTCTTCAGAGCGTTTTCACTCTTATTAAAGAGATTTATAACTAGGATTGTTTCTAAAGGCTATGACGAAGCAGACGTCGTGAAAAGTTGATCCTGCTGTCATATTATAATTGCGTTTACGTGTTTTTAATCTATTTCCTTATAAATTTTAATTAGTTTCTTCATTTCCTCAGCCTCTTTTACGCAATGCACGTGAAACTCGAATTTAGGATTTCTTATTTTCATCCTTAACTCTGTGAGTACATCTAACCAATAAACTTCGCAAGGTATTTCAACTAAAATATCTACGTCACTTGCTGCTATTGCATTACCCTTAAGCTGAGAGCCGAAAATGTAGGCCTTCCCTTTATATTTCCTAACTATTTCAGCTATTTCCTTAAAATATTTCTCCTTATTTTTCTCATAATCCTTATTGATCTCATCTAATCTTCTATAATATTCAAACATTTGAGCGCACCTCTCACAAACTCTCTGGATTTTCTATACTCAGTTTCTGTATAATTCCTTAATAAGTATCTAGAACCAATATAAGCGTCTGTAAGAATGCTTATGACATACCATTTATTTTTTGCTAACCTCTTTAAACAGTCATTGCAGGTATAATTAATTAAGGTCGTGAGTTTTAGGAAAGTCCCCTTAGTTTTTAGAAGGTATGCTTTCAAACCTAACTGCAGTGCTTGTTCTAAATGAAATAAGGAAATGTCATAAGCCTTATTTAATGCGTCCCTCCTACTTTCCTCAAAGAAGTATCTGGCTCTCTCTTTCAGCTTATTGAAAAGATCTTGACTCATAAGTTACGTTGATCGTTAAAATATTAATTTGCTTTCCCTTATAGCATGGAGTATACGACGTCCTGAGAGAAAAATAGTGAAATCGTGCGCTGATAACTTGTAACTTCAAGTTACGTAAGTCGGTTAATCTCCTTCATCGTCACGTGTGAAGTTCTACCTCAGAATTATTTTTCTCAACTCCATTTCCCTCTCGTTGTAGTTAACGCTCTTCTTATACTTTACCTCCATCAACAATTTGTATGCAAGGCTTCTTATTTCTCTCGGATCATAGCCTTCAACTGTCTTAACCAGCTCGGAACAGTTACCTTCTATTGGAACATGTATGAAGTCCTGATAATAAACGCTGCCGTCTGCAACATAAAATCCGTCAATATCGCCTTTAATTGAAGCTAAGAAAGCTAAAGAATGCGCAGTTTTCTCATCAAAATTTCTCTTTAAACACTGAATATAAGAGGAAATTTTATATGAAGTAAAGGGCATCATGATTAAATTCTTGCCTTAACAGTTTTTAATCCACGTTACTTAGAAATACTTCTAGGACGTGGTAAACAATTTTTAATTTATCGGCGTTGTTAAAAGTAGGTCTAAGGGCGTGTTTTTAAATTGGATTAAAAAGATAACTGACCGTTAATTTGAACGATATTCTGTAGATTTTATCATTTTATGAAAGAATTTTAACGAGGCAATACTAAGATGAAACCAAAATTGACGAATTTATGCATTAATATGTTCTATTCTCATTTATAGTTTAAAAATGTGAATTTTCGAGTCTCAATGCGACCGTTGCGAGAATCAAAAGAAGAATTGAAGCCTTATAAATAATTTCTCTCTTTCAAATAAACAGGAAGACCATGCGACCGTATTACGAATTCTTAATTACTAGGAAAATTAGTCGCATGATGAACTAAGAGAAGTGATGAAAACTTATTAATGAGGAAAGAGAAAAATAAGGACAGAGGTTAATAAAACAAACAGTTGCATCCCAAAAGGGATTGGAAGGATTCATGGCTTAACTTGTAATGAGACTCTAATTCTTCTTCAGTTGCATCCCAAAAGGGATTGGAAGTTACGGTCCCGAGACTCATAGGTGTTGCAAAGTTTTTCCGTTGCATCCCAAAAGGGATTGGAAGAAATAGAGCTGGTTGTTCACCACGGTATAGAGTTTAAGACGTTGCATCCCAAAAGGGATTGGAAGCCTATTTGCCAACCGTAGTAACAACCTGTGTAACAGCGTTGCATCCCAAAAGGGATTGGAAGTTTGCTGATGGGACGACTACTGAAACTGACATTTTTCTTCGTTGCATCCCAAAAGGGATTGGAAGAATTACTTGGCAGTACGGAACACACTTAATTTGAAAACTCCTCCTTTGTATCAAAACAATTCCCTTAACTTAGGAATAATATCCTCACCTTATCCAATCTTCGCGACGGTATATCAAGGAACAGATCCTTACGACGCGTACTATGAGGGTTTGGAGTTTTGGCTGCTAAAGATGAAATTCAAGGGTTGAATCCTTTTTCACGTTAATAGAAATCTTTTTGTCTGTTTATAATAAATTTTTGTTGATAAATAATGATCTCTCATGCCGATGTGGGCTATGCCCAAAAGGGAGGGAGCAGAGATGTGAGCCCCGTGCCGTTGGAGTCCCATGACCCACCGGTTGAGGGCTAAGTCCCTACACTCGATCATGATTGAACATAAAATGAGTGAAATGAAAGTGTAGGGACAAACGGTGGTTTCTCCATCTAATGCCAGTGTTACCATAAATGGAATCCTGGTTCCGGTTATTAACGGTCATTTTGAGGTTTTCGACGCACCTCAAATGTCAGTAATTACAGTATCTGCAAACGGTTATATACCTCAAACTAAGGTAGTAACACCTACGTTATTTGGCACAACTAATGTCGATATCAATCTATTACCTGGACAGTTCCAGAATTCTACTCCCTCAATACAAAATGCAAAATTAATTGATTATGAGTCTCTTACTAGTTCATTAGACTTTTACATAGACTGGATTTACGGTCTTCCATCAAATGGTCAAAACTACTTCGATTCTCAAATTGGATTTGAAACGTTGTACTACGGATATCATTAAGTACCTTCAGAATTTGTAGCAGTTCAAGGATATATTGAGTCTGGTTATGGATATAATTTCTCTTAATATCATAATTTAATATTAACTGTTAACTATTTATTAGTACCTACCGTAAATGGCAGTAATGGAATAGGACTGTATGACGTAGAAACCGGAAATGCAATAATGGTTACAAACACTTACATAAACGGGCAAGTGCTTATGGAAGTAATCTATTATAACGCAAGTAGTGGTCAATATAAAGTTCTATTTGCTACTACTCAAATATCAACATCATATAGTATTGTTACTAATGGGAATAATTATTTAGCAGTATATCCTACTAACGATTTGTCAGGGAATGCTTTATATTACTCAAATGATCTAAAATTGGATATGAAGTCAGCAGTACCTTTCATATTTAATACTTTTCAAGGTCAAGGTCCAGAAGTATTTATAACAGAAGGCATAGGGTTATTTTATATAAATTAATCTTTCTCTTTTAAATCCTTTTACGATTAGCATCCTAATACTACTTTTAACTCTTCATATAAAGCTTCAATTTACGAAACTGCTAATTAGGTCGATACAATCTTAGATATTAGCTCTAAAATGATAAAGTGTAACAAATTACTATGGAAGTACATCTTAAGCGAAATCATACGACGTATTAAGTCCTCAAGGTATAGCAGTTATATCCATAGGTTTATTTATGTATTCAAGGAGACTATTACTGTATAACATTTCAGCAATTAAATAATTACATAATTGAAATATTTAATTTAACTACCATAGAGGAAGAATAGATTACTTTTATGAATAATCTATATAACGCAGAATTAGCTTACACACCTCAAGGAGATATTAATGTGGTTCTGCTCAAGAAAGGGAAGCCATTCATTGCACATGAGGCAAAAATAAGTTTAATGACAACGAAGCTCATAGGGCGATAGAAAGGATTTTGGAATTCGATGGCGGGATTAATAGGTATCTTAGAAGATCGTCCTAAATCGGAATACAGCAAAGGTCTGGATACGCTAATAGAGATAGCAATAGAGAAGAGGCGACAAAGTAGATAATGAATAATATGCACAATTTGTGAGTACTATTACTTTAACGTTCCTTGTATTATTTCATACAGTGAAATAAAAATTGTTAACAGAAGTCTCTTCTTGTAAACTAGTAAATTTTACTCTTAGTAAGGCTTAAATCCGCGTCCCCTTTAATTATATTATGAGCTATAAAGAAGGAGATGTTCTAGTTACTAACGGCGAACAATTGCCCGGGTATAAGATTGTGGAAATAAAGGGTTTAGTAGTAGGAATAACAGTAAGGTCTAGAGGCCTAGGTAAAAACATAATTGCTTCTTTGCGTAGCCTTGTAGGAGGAGAAATTAAGGAATACGTAGAGTTGGCAGAACAAGCAAGGCTACAAGCCTTACAGAGAATGGTAGATAATGCGAAAGCCTTAGGTGCAAATGCTGTAGTAAACGTTAGGTTCGACTCTAACGAGTTATCAGAGGCGATGGACGAAATTATCGCTTACGGAACTGCGGTTGTAGTGGAGAAAAGTAGTTGAAAATCTTTTTCATTTTTTCCTCTTTAATAACGCATAGAATGTATTTGAGTTTCTCCTCTAGTTAGTACTCCTCAATTAAGGGCTGAAGTATAACAAGCTTTACTCACAGTCGAGCTGGGAGAATTTAGAAGTCAGATGCGACTTGGCTAGACTTTCTGTAAGCAAATTCTCCACAAGGTTTATTTACCTATAGTATGTATACATCATATATGAAAACGATAATGATAAGGGACGACGTCTATAAGAAATTGGTAGAAATAAAAGGGGACAAAAGCTTTAGTGAAATAATTGAGGAACTTATAGAAGAATCTTTAACCTTGAGGAGGAGGAAATTGGAGAAGTATTTCGGAATTCTTAATGAAGAGGAAGCAGAAGAGATTATGAAAGAAATCAAAGAAGTGAGGAAGATAACTGATGAAAGTATTAATAGAAAGCTCAGCAATTATTGAATATTTGAAAGGTAATGCAAAGGTAAAGGAAATTATTTCCAATTCTGAAGATTTTTATGTTAGTACATTAACAATTTTTGAAGTATTACTCGGCAGAGTTGAGGAAAATAAAATCCTCGACTTTTTGTCAGCATTTAATGTAATAGGTCTTAATAAAAAAGATTCCATTATTGCTTCAAGGATATACAAGAGATTAAGAGATAAGGGAAAGTTGATAGGATATTTCGATATATTAATATCCGCCCAAGCTATTAATAGGGATTTAACTCTAGTAAGTAAGGATACTGATTTTTTAAAAGTAGCTGACGAATTTAATGAACTGAAAGTCGCTCTAATTACTTAGGTTTTATTATACCGTCTTTAGGCTTCAGTCACAAAATACTTTAAAGAAGGAAATATTTTATAAATTTCCTACCTATTTAGACTTCTTTTTCTGTCATAGTTTTATTGAATATTTTCTAGGTAAATAATTTCAATCCAGAGGTACTTTTGTGTGAATATCATCGTTATATCATTGTACTATTAATTTCTTTACAAAAAATGGGGGTTAAGGGGGAGGAAAGCCTCGCCAGTGGGGATGGATAGCCCCCTTATAGAAAGTTTAAATACTTCTTTGCCAAGATTTCTCTTAGTAACGCTAACGACGCTCCTTATATAAAACATATTAGTCAGATCTGAGTAATACGGATCTGACTGGGGTGTAGGCCGTGACGCTCCTTGGGCTTAAAGCCCGTCGGGGAGCTTGGCCGCCTCCAATTCGGACCGGAAGTTGGGCAAAAAGCCCGAATAAAACATAAGGGTGAGTACAATTGGAGGCCCCAGTTGCAGGAATAGATATATCAAAAGATAAATTAATTGTACTATAATAAGCAGTTTAACGCTAGTGAGTAAAGCAGGTTTTATTGCATAAGTAGTGTGGACTATGCTCAATTTTTAAGGAAAAGTTTTTATACCGGAAGCTCCCCAGCTCGATCGGGGCTTAATGGGACTGTGGGAGGAGCAAGCAGTGACGCCTCTTTCCTTTAAGGGACTAGAGCCCAGCAATGAAAGTCCCCCTTTCGTGGGGCTCTCTGACTACCCCGACTGCCCACCAAATGAGAGATGTAATCCCGAATCGATGGTGGGAACTATGAACCCCTTGGGAGGGAACCCTCGCCCTTCCAGGGCGGAGAGGAGTCAGAAATTCATGAATAGTATCGCACATCTTTGTTGCGTTTTCAGCATCAAATTTTGAATATCTGGCGGTGTTCCAGTTTCTTCGTCTCCGTACATTGCTGGTTCTCTTTCACTTCTTAAAACTCTGGAACAATATGCAAACCCGTCTATCTTCTCTTGGAACCATGCGGGGAATTTATTCCTCTCTTTCCTACGTCGTGAAGTTTCGAAGGTTCTACGCCGTCGTCAACAGTTTTCGATAAACCGTGAATTTTATGTCATTTAATATCATTTGTTATTCCTAGCTCTTCTCACGAAGTTTATAAGTTTTGTAGTTACATACTATCATGTAGAAGAGAGCCCTACAGTGAACTCGATGAGCAATGTGAGGGAGAGGATGGGTTCGATGAGGCTCCCTATGTCCTTGAAGGGAGTGGTTTAACTACTGCTCCCGTAGACGGCATGGGGAGCCGGACAAGGGGAATGAGGACGAGAGGTTGAATACAAATTCATGAAACCTCAATGAAAGTCCGACCCCTAACAGTATAAGGATAGTTTCCTTCATTTAATGCTTCCTTAGCATGCTTAATTCTTTCCTCTGCTTGTCTAGATTTAGCTAAATCGTCATTATTCAAGCACGTCACCGAAGTCGATTATTTCTCCAAATTTGTAATCCCTCTTCCTCCAATACCAAGATTTTTTAGATAGCCAAACTCTCTCAAAGCCTAATTCCTTCAGTCTCTTCTTAGTTTTTTCCAGAACCTTTCTAAAGAATCCATTTCTATCGTAAAGAATTATTGCGTCCTCAGTCATGTCCATGTAAATAGGAGAAAACCTCATAGCCTCTTCGGGAGTTTTGAGAATAGGAGAGAAAGTCACGTAATATCCCTCGTCCATAAGCCTCATAATATCGTCGTCAAGCTTTCTTTCAACCTTATCAAAGAGGATTATTCTTTCAGTTATAGTTTTAGGTGCTTTGTGGGTCTCTTCAGTATTATACAAAAATTTATAACTAATATATCGAGTATTACCTATGGGAAAGAGTGAGTACAAGAGGGATTGGAGCAAGTACGACGAGAACGTCATAACGAGATACA
>Ga0326758_100072_pt1 | contig 40011 bp, 36 predicted proteins | sample GCRJH_S_FD_207221 | JGI IMG/M metagenome (GOLD analysis project Ga0326758, IMG submission 207221) | Hot spring sediment microbial communities from Geyser Creek Basin, Yellowstone National Park, WY, United States - GCR.JH_S | ecosystem: Environmental > Aquatic > Thermal springs > Near-boiling... | reverse complement strand
ACTTTGAGATGGAGAGCGCCACGTTGCTCACTTTGGCCAACATCTACGGCTTCAGGGCCGGTGCTGTGCACGCCGTCTATGCCCAGAGGGTTAAGGACGAGTTCGTGGCCCACGCTGGCGAGGATGAGCTGATAAAGGTAGCTGACGAGGCCGTCAGAATCCTTCATGAGTGGGACGAGGTGAAGGGAAGGGCTGGGAAGAGGCTCTACTACCCATCCCTCGCGAGGGCATGAAGGCCTTAGGAGGTCTGTGACCTTCAGGCCTCTGCTCGGTTTAACTTTATGGGGGCTAAGGGGGCGAAAGTCCCCCTCCGTGAGGTGGGGGAAGGATAGCCCCCTATAGAAAAGTTCTTATATCAAAAAGAAATAGACATGTGCAGACCTCTGGCTGTAAGGGCTGAGGCCGCGCCCTCTGGACTGGGGGAACTTACGCCTGCGGAGGGCGGTCTCCGTAACACCTCTTCCGCGCGGGGCGCCACAGGGGCGGCTCCGCCCTATGGAGCCTCAGCTGTGGGCGAGGGGATCGAGGCCGCCCTGGGAGGCAGGGAGTCATCACCGCGAAGTGGGGGTGCCCCGCCCGTGAGGGCGGGGCAGTTCACAGTGGCTCTCGGAGGCCTGAAGCTCAGGCGCTCTAGCCACCAGGATTTGCAGGCAGGTCGCTTCGCGCAGATTTATTGCTGCGACTGACCTTACAGCGAAGCTGGGCTGAGAGCTTGAGCTTTGTGACCTCAGAGGTGGGCAGGTTAAGGGAGGTCCTCATGCACGTGCCGGGGCAGGAGGTCACGTTGGTGAACGAGAGCAACTACCGCCGTTACCTCTTCCGCGCCCCCATGAGCTTGGAGGAGGCCAGGAGGGAGGTGGAGGAGCTCATAGATGTCTACAGGCGCGAGGGGGTAGTCGTCAGGACGGTCGATGGCCTTGAGGACAAGCCGAACGCCATGTACGCCCGCGACCCCTTCCTAATGACACCAGGGGGCGCAATAATATCAAGTTTCATGTATGACGTTAGGAGGGGTGAGGAACAGGCCTTCATGGAGGTCATGAAGGGGCTTGGGTACCCCATAGTCAAGGTTATGGGCAATGAGGAGGTCTTTGAGGGGGGCAACGCTATGTTGCTGTCGCCTAGCGTAGCCATGGCTGGCGTGGGCGAGAGGACCAGCAGGGCCGGGCTTGAGGCGTTCTCTAAGGTCGTGAAGTCAATGGGCGTCAGCGAGGTCATCGAGGTCCAGGTGCCTATGAACGTGATACACATAGATGAGTACGTGGCGCAGGTTGACGTTAAGACGATAGTTGCCGTGAGGCAGATGTTCCCCTGGGAGGCCATGGACAGGCTCCGCAGGCTCGGGTTTAACGTGGTGCCCGTTGAGTACTCCCAGCTGCCCGGAGGGGTCAGCGCCAGGCTCTGCCTGAACATGGTCGCCGTAAGGCCTGGCAGGGTTGTCATGGGCTCTGGGTGCAACGCCGTAAGGAAGCTCCTGGAGGGTGAGGGGATGGACGTTATAGAGGTTAACGTGGACGAGGTCCTCAAGGGGGGCGGCGGTGTCCACTGCCTTACAGGGGTCCTTCGCCGCGAGCCGGTAAAGGAGAACTAAAGCCTCAGCACTTACAGTTGCCATGCATAACGCTAAAGCTCTTCAGAGTCTCTACGATGAACTTTCTGTCCTGCAGTAGAGGGTTAGCAGGCCCTTCGCCCTTCATTTCAATAATAGAACAGGTTAGGGAAGAGGTCAAATGATCGATTACCTTAGAATGCACACGCAGGCGCTTACCTTATGGTATAAGGCTGGGCGGCGGAAGCTAAAGCTAATAAAGAGGTCACCTCACAGTGTCGCCAGGAGGCCGGGGACCCGTAGCTCAGCCAGGACAGAGCGCCGGCCTCCTAAGCCGGTGGTCGGGGGTTCAAATCCCCCCGGGTCCGCCACGCTGAGGGGCTCCTTGGAATCGAGGTCCTTTAGCGCCAGGCTATAATTGAGCAGCTTACTCAGAGGTTCCGAAGACTAGGTTCAGGAAGGGGCGCGGGTCACCCGCCTTGAGGGAGCTTAAGGCACTCTCAAGCTCCATCACTGAGAAGTTTCCGAGGGACCTTAGCGCTATTCTTATAACGGACTTTGCCATACTTTCTGGCAGCACGTTGAGCGTCTTGACGTAAGTGCCAACCGGGTCCTCAAGGAGGGACTCAACGAAGGAGCGGCCGCCGTTCGAGTAAAAGTAGCTGTCAAGGTTAACTAGGGTGCCCAGGGCGAATCTCTTAAGTACGTCATTCATCAGCTTAGCCACCTGCTCCTTTGACCTCAAGGCTATCAGCCAACTGGGGCCCGCCTTGCCCCTAACGCTAATATTAAGGGGCAACATGCAAATAAGGTATACCATGTAGCCCTTTCATAATACATTTTCTAGCAGTAGTCTGGAGGTATTACCATATCTGCACGAGCGCGACAACAGCCGGTGCGCAGCTCCACTCAAGCAACTGAGTGTTTACCCGTGGCGTTCCTTTCCTTGCTTTTAACCTAGTTCCGCCGCGGGCACCCCTCTTAAGGGATCACACGCGGTCACCCTTAAGTCACTGGGGCTTGTCGAGGGAAACGCCGCTACCCTCCCATCTACTTTTATCACCCCCACACTCGTGAGCAGCGCCCGTCATCAGGTGAGGGGTCGCCAATGAAAGCTGCCTCGGTAATACTGTATAAACGTAACCCATATCAAAACGGTATTTAGAAGTAATTAAAAACAACTAGTAGTTACGTAGAAGCGTTACAGTCTCCTCGACAGGGTTCTCCAGTGTCCTCCCCACGTCAGCCTCTAAGTGGACGATAGCGTAGATGCTGACGATAGAGCTCATGCCTCTGGGCCTCATTCATCACAGCTGTGACCCTGATGAGACGAAGGGGGAGCCGTGGGTCTGGGTTGCCCTGAGGGGCGGAGCCCCGTGATATGGGCCCCCATGAAAGGGGCCCTGAGGGCCGTGAGGCCAAGGCGGAGGGCCCAATAAATGATATCGAGTCCTATGAAACCTAAACCCCCTGGACCAGCTTTGAGCTTACCATTGGGAACGGCAGCGCCTCCTTTATGCTGTTGACGCCAACTAACATCATTACCAGCCTGTCTATGCCGACGCCCAGGCCGCCCGTTGGTGGCATGCCGTAGCTGAGGGCCCTCACGAAGTCAACGTCGTATGGGTGGGCCTCAAGGTCGCCCCTCTTCCTCATCTCCTGCTCCTCCTTGAACAGCTTGTCCTGTAGAACCGGGTCGTTAAGCTCACTGTATGCGTTGGCGAGCTCGACGCCCGCCACGTAGAGCTCAAACCTCTCCACGAGCCCAGGCTTTGACCTGTGGGGCTTGCAGAGTGGCGTCGTCTCAATGGGGTAGTCGAGCACGAACGTCGGCTGTATAAGCTTAGGTGTGACGAGCTTGTCGAAGAGCTTCTCTATCATCAGCCCCCTCGAGTAGACTCCTCCCCTCGGCACCAGGCCCAGCTGGTCAAGCATGTGCTTCATCTCGTCGTCACTGACGGAGTCTAAGCTCTTACCTATGGCCTCGGAGAGCAGGTCAAACATGGTGGCCCTCCTGAACCTCTGGCCAACGTCGACCTCGGCGACGCTGCCGTCTGGCATGGGTATCTTTAGCTTGGTGGTGCCCAGGACCCTCTGGGCCACAGCCCTTATCATGTCCTCCGTCAGGTCCATGATGTCGTTGTAGTCAGCGTAGGCCCAGTAGAGCTCCATCATGGTGAACTCAGGGTTGTGGGTCACGTCTATGTCCTCGTTCCTGAAGACCTTGCCTATCTCGAAGACCTTGTCAAAGCCCCCGACTATGAACCTCTTAAGGTAGAGCTCGAGCGATATCCTGAGGTACCAGTCCTCGTCAAGGGCGTTGACGTGCGTCATAAAGGGCCTTGCCAGGGCCCCGCCGTAGACCGGCTGAAGGACGGGCGTCTCGACCTCGACGAAGCCCCTTGAGTACAGGTACTGCCTTATCTCCCTTATGGTGTTGAACCTTATCTCCATGGCCCTTCTGGCCTGGTCATTGTAGAGGAAGTCCACGTACCTGTGGGCGTACCTGAACTCAGGCGTCAGCTTTGTCCAGTCCGGGGGCTCTATGAGGGCCTTGGCGAGCAGCTGGTAGTCCTTGACCAGCAGGGACAGCTCGCCCTTCATGGTGTAGAACAGGTCGCCCGTGACCCCTATTATGTCGCCCCTGCCGACGAAGTGCAGGAAGTCATCATACCTGTCGCCGAGCTCGTTAACTCTGAGGTAGAGCTGAAGCCTCTCCCCCTCGTCGAAGATGTCAACAAACGACGCCTTGCCGTGCCTCCTTATGTTGGCGACCCTGCCCGCGGTTGACACGCCAGCCACGAAGGGCTCGTGGGGCTTGTCCGGCCTTGATGCCGCCAGCTCCCTTATCTGCCTGATCGTGTGCGTTACGGGGAACTTGTGGGGGTAGGGGTTTATGCCCCTGGCCTTGAGCTCGTCAAGCAGCTTGAGCCTCTCCTTGTCCCACTCCACGCTCAAGATCGCTGCCCACTGAGCTATACCTTGGGCTAACTTTTAAAGCTGGCCCCCTCCCTGCCCTGAAGGGTTAAGGCTTTTCAAATGTTAAGGCCTCTGGCCACCTCCTTAAGCCACTCTGAGATCTCCAGCGCCGCCACCTCGGCAAGGGTACCTAGGGCCCTCGAGCCGCAGGCCTTGGCCGCCTCCTCGGCCTCAGAGGCTATCCTGCCTGGCAGGAGGGCCAGCGGGGCTATGCAGTCTGCGCACCCATCCATTACCACGTTAAGCCCCTGGAGGGTCAGCACAGCCGCTATCCTGCCCACGTCGTCCAGCTGCTCCTCGAGGTGCCTCTTGGCGGGCCAGAAGTAGAGCCTGACGCTCGTGCACCCGGCCTCCCGGGCTGCCCTTGCAATGGCTGCTGCCGTGAGCTCCGTCGGTATGTGACCGACCCACCTGGCGCCCGCGGAGGCGGCCGCAGCCATGATCTCCCTGGCGTGGCCCCCACCCATTGGCATCAGTAAGGCCACGGCGTCGCCCGAGCCCAGCCTGAGGGAGCCCACCTCTGATACCTTAACTAGAGCCGCGCCCCTAAAGTGGGCCGCCAGCTCCTTAAGCTTAGAGTCGTCCCCTCCCGGGTCGTGGTAAACTAGGTACAGCAAAAGGGCTCTCCCGCGGCCATATGTGTTTCATACAAAAATAAATCGGTATATACTAGCTTAGTTTGAGTGGCGCTGAACATAGGCAACGCCTCTAATAGTGCTAAGGCGCCCTAGGGCCGGCGCTGCCCTTGGAGTCCGAGGACTTCGACATAAATGCACTTGAAGTCTACGGCGTGACGTTCAGGGACTCGTGCTTCCTCAGGCTCTCCCCTGAGGCTGAAGACCTGGCGGAGAGGGCCTACAGGGAGCTGGCGCCGCTCTCGAGGGGCGTCGTTATCGTATCCACCTGCAACAGGTTTGAGGTCTACCTTGACTCGCCCGCCCGCGGAAGGGTTGAGGAGGCTATCGGGGGGCTCTTCACGTGCGGCTTCCACCTCTCAGGCGTAGACGCAGCCAGGCACCTGCTCAGGGTGGCCTCAGGACTTGAGTCAGCCATACTTGGCGAGGACGAGGTCCTCGGGCAGGTCAGGGAGGCCTGGGTCAACGCCAGGAGGCGCGGCTACAGCAGCGAGCTGCTTGACACGGTCTTTCACAGCGCTATCTCCGCCGGCGCCAGGGCTAGGAACTCAACCAACATATCGAGAGGCGTGCTGGGGTACCCGAGGGCCGCCGTTGAGATGGCCGCGGAGAGGCTGGGCGGCCTCGACGACAAGGTAGTCCTTATAGTTGGCGCCGGCATGGCGGCCAGCGAGATGGCCCAGCACCTCTGCTCCAAGTGGAGGCCCTCAAAGGTCATGGTGGCCGACAGGAACGCTGAAAAGGCTAGGGCGATCCTGTCCCTGTGCCCCTCCGCAGGCGGCGAGTTCATAGAGCTGACCAAGGTGGCGAACCTAGACGTGGTCGACGCCATGCTGGTTGCCATAAAGGGCGGCATGAGGCCCGAGCTGGGCGTGGCGGCGAGGAGGTCAAAGGTGGTCGTCGACATATCGACGCCTCAGGCCTCGCCCACAGCGCACGTCACTATAGATGACGTTAAGGACTTCGTTAACCACAACCTGTCGCGCAGGCTGGCCGAGGTCCCAGCGGCTGAGGGCATAGTGGAGGACGAACTGTCAAGGCTTCAGGCCATGTTGCTGAGGAAGTCCGTGGACAAGGCCATATCCTCTATCATGAGGGTCATCAGCGTCATAGTTGACGAGGAAGCCAAGGTGACGGCGAAGAACATAGAGGGGGGCGAGGACCCGTACCAGGCCATAATGACAGCGCTGAACAGCACAGTGAAGAGGGCCATGTTCCCCATCTTCTCCTACCTCAGGGAGAGGCCGGAGTCAAGGGCTGAGCTGGCAAGGGAGCTTATGAACAGGTACGAGTCCATGCTAGGCCTGAGGGGTAGAGGTTGACGGGGTTCCCAAGGATAAGGCCCAGGAGGCTCAGGGGGTCGGGCGCCCTGAGGTCGCTCATAGCGGAGGTTGACCTGACGCCCTCAAGGTTCATAATGCCCCTGTTCGTTGACGAGAACCTCAAGTCGCCGGCCCCGACCCCAGGCCTAGACGGCTACACCACTTATCCGCCTGACTCCAGGGAGCTCGTGAACCTGGTCAACGCGGCCATGGAGGTTGGGGTTAAGTCGTTCCTGCTCTTCGGGGTGCCCTCGGTTAAGGATGAGGTAGGCTCAAGGGCCTTCGCTGATGACGGCCCAGTGCAGAAGGCCCTGAGGCTTATAAGGTCTGAGGTGGGCTGGGAGCCCGTCCTCATGACAGACCTCTGCATATGCGAGTACACCTCCCACGGCCACTGCGGCCTCCCAGTTAACTCAAGGAGGGGTGCGGTGATAGACAACGACTCGACGCTGAAGGTCTACCAGAGGATAGCGGTGTCGCAGGCCCAGGCGGGGGCCGACTTCGTAGCCCCCTCGGGCATGATGGACGGGCAGGTGAAGGTTATAAGGGAGGCCCTTGACGACGCAGGCCTCACAGACGTCGGCATAATGGCCTACTCCGTCAAGTACGCCAGCTCCATGTATGGCCCCTTCAGGCAGGCTGTTGACTCAGCGCCAAGGTTTGGTGACAGGAAGAGCTACCAGATGGACCCGCGCAACGCCAGGGAGGCGATAAAGGAGGTCAGGCTTGACCTTGAGGAGGGAGCCGACATAGCGATGGTGAAGCCGGCCCTCCTCTACCTTGACGTGATAAGCCTCGTGAAGAGGTACTACCCTGACGTGCCGCTGGCCGCCTATAACGTGAGCGGGGAGTACTCCATGATAAGGGCGGCGGCAAGGCAGGGCCTCATAGATGGAACCGCTGCTATGCTGGAGGCCCTGTATTCGATAAGGAGGGCGGGGGCTGACATGATAATAACTTACTTCGCCCTCGACGCGGCGAGAGCCATAGCGTCAGGCAAGTACTTCTTCTAACTCGTGATGAACTGCTTCTCACCCCTTGAAAGCCTTGAGCCGCGCAAGCGCGCCCTACGTAGCTGTTTCAGCTTTCATATAGGTTATAAGTTGTCACCGCAATCAGCATATACAGGAGGTACGTAACCGAGCACTCAAGATGTGGGGCCCCTGGGGTTGGCCCTGAGCGCCCCCAAGCCCGATGAAACCCCGAGCGGGGTGCGGGGGAACAGGGATGAGGCGATGACCGTAAGGCAACATGAATCTATATGAGAGCTGAACCCCTCAGCCGCGAGTTTTTAGCAAAGGAACTAAGAGGGCACCCTATGAGAGAACAGAGCCCCCGCCGCTCATGGTGCAGCAGGGCACCTTAAGCCCGGGGGCCACGACAGCGCCCAGCCTCACGCCCTGGCCCAGGTAGTCAGCCAGCCACCTGAGCCTCTCTGGTAGCCTCTCAGGGCTGTCCTCAACTAGGTGGGCCCCAGGCCCTATGGCGGCCCCCTCGCCCACCACGGATCCCCTGACCTCTGAGAGGGAGCCGACCTGGACCCTGGCACCTATGTAGCTCCTCTCGACCACCGCGTTCTCGCCTATCACGGAGTCGCGCTCTACCGCGGAGAAGTTCTCAACTACCGCCCCGCTCCTGACCCTGACCCCCCTCCCTATGTAGGCTGGCCCCTTCACTATTGCGCCGTCCTCCACAACCGCGCCGTCGTCTATTATCACATTATCGCCAACGATGGCCGACCTGGAGACGCTGGCCTTGCTTGAGATCACGCTCCCGCTGCCCTCGAGGAGCATGTCTATCGCCTCAAGCAGATCCCAGGGGTAGCCTATCTCAACCCACCTGCCGGGCCACTGTATGCCCCCTACGACGCCCTGGCCGGCGAGGCTGCGCATTGACTCGCCGAAGGAAGTCCTCGACGCCTCCTCAAGCTTGCCCACGTCAGCAACCATGACGCCGCCGAACACGTAGCCCCTCCCAACGCCCCACCTCTTGGCCTCAGGGGACTCCCACATGAACTCCTTGACGACCCCCCTGTAGTCGACTGTGACGAAGCCGTAGGTCTCAAGCCCGGTGGCCGCCGAGGCCAGGGCAAGCACTATAGGGAAGCCGCTTGACTGGTAGTAGTCGACTGCCAGCTTAGCTATCGTAGGGGGGCTCGCCAGGAAGCCGGTGTACACTATCACGGCGTCGCGCTCCTTTGCGGCAGAGGCCTCGTCATGGGCTGTCCTCAGGGCCCCCTGTATGTCGTCCCCGCGCTGCTCAACTACCCTGACGCCATCCCTGCCCACCGAGGCCAGGTTAGCGAAGCCCTTGGTTACTATTACAACCACGTCATCAACCTTGGCCTCCCTCAGCGTCTCTATGCTGTAGTCGAGCAGCTGCCTCCCCATAAGCTGGAGGAACGGCTTGGGCGTGCCCTGTGTTATGGGAAGCAGCCTCTTCCCGTAGCCGCCGGCAAGGACGAAGCCTATCATTGTCACTCCACCGTCACGGTCTTGGCGAGGTTCCTGGGCTTGTCAGGGTTGTAGCCCTTGCCCACGGCGAACCTGTAGGCGAAGAGCTGGAAGACAGGCGTCAGTATGAACGGCTCCAGCTCCAGGGTGCCTGAGGACGGCGGCATGTCTATCCTGGTTATAGTTTCCTTGGCCTCAAGGTCGAGGCTTAGGTCCGCCGGCTTGACTACGTAGACCCTCGCTCCCCTGGCGGCCATCTCAACGGCGTTGCCAGCCACCTCCCTGGCGTCGGAGGTCGCAGCTATGAAGACCGGGAAGCCCCTCTCAACTAGGGCTATGGGGCCGTGCTTGCTCTCCCCAGCCGGGTAGGCCTCCGCGTGCAGATACGCTATCTCCTTGACCTTGAGCGCCCCCTCCCTAGCTATAGCCGAGCCCAGCCCCCTCCCGAGCACGTACATGCTGCCCCCGGCTACGCTCTTTGAGAGCGCCGTGGCGACCGGGTCCGAGGCCTCGAGGGTGTAAGTTAGGAGCTGCGGTACCTCCCTGAGGGCGTCGAGGAGCTCCTTGGCCTCTGACGGCTTAAGCCTCCCTGAGTCCACCCCGGCCCTTATGGAGAGCAGTTCGAGAAGCATCACCTGGGAGAGGAACGTCTTCGTCGCGGCCACGCCTATCTCTGGGCCTGCCCTCGTGTAAAGTTTAAGGTCTGAGATCCTGTCAAGGGCGCTGCCAAGCACGTTGGTGACGCCAACTACGATCGCCCCGAGGTCCTTCGCCATCCTGACGGCCTCAAGGGTGTCGTAAGTCTCGCCGCTCTGGCTTACAGCGACCACCAGGTCGCCCTCCTCCACGGCGTTCATGAGGTAAGGCGCCTCCGATGATATTATGGCGTGGGGCAGCAGGCCAGCCCTCCTGGCCAGCAGGTACGAGAACACGAGCCCGGCATGGTAGCTCGTGCCGGCCGCCACAACTATAACCTTGCTGGCCCCTGCCAGGGCCGAGCTAACCTTGGCCAGGGCAGGATCATCAATATTGCCCTCGTAGGTGTCCCTGACAGCCTGGGGCTGCTCGTATATCTCCTTAACCATGAAGTGCGGGTAGCCGCCCTTGCTAGCGGCCTCGGGGGTGAGGTTGACCCTCCTGACCCTTGAGGCTACCTCCGCGTCTGAGAGCTTTGCATAGCCGTCCTTGGTGAGCCTGTATATGGCCACCTCAGTTGGCGTCACGTAGCCGAACTCCCCGTCCTCGAGGAATATAACGTCCTTGGCCGCTTCAAGCATAGCCGGCAGGTCGCTGGCCACCACCTTAACCTTGTCGCCGACCCCCACCAGCAGGGGGCTCCTGTTCTTTGCGAAGTAGACCCTGTCAGGCTCCCTTGAGTTAAGTATAGCAAAGGCGTAGGTCCCCTCAACTCTCATCAGGGCCCTGGCCAGGGCCTCTACAAAGTCCCTGCCCTCGCCTAGGCCCTCCTCAATGAGGTGAGCGACCAGCTCCGTGTCGGTCTCACTCCTTATTCTGTGCCCCTTGGCTATAAGCTCCTCCCTGAGGGAGGCGTAGTTCCTTATGACACCGTTGTGAACTATTGCCACTGTGCCCGTGCAGTCGGTGTGGGGGTGCGCGTTGACGTCGTTGGGCGGCCCGTGGGTGGCCCACCTAGTGTGCCCTATGCCCGTGGTCCCGCTCATCCCATCTATGGCGAGCCTTCTCCTGACAACCTCAAGCTCGCCGGCCCCCTTCCTAACAGTGACAAGGCCGCCGCTGACAACGGCGACGCCAACACTGTCATAGCCCCTGTACTCAAGCCGCTGCAGCCCCCTTATCAGGAGCGGCACAACATCAGAGCAGCTGGAGGTGGCTCCAATTATGCCGCACAAGGGCCTTCTCCGTGACAGAGGAAGAAGTGCTGTGGGCTAATAAGTGCTCCGCGCACTCTTGGCAGCGCGCAACGCTAATTAGGATCAACAAAACTAGAGGGATTGGATGAGGAGGCCACGGGGCTGAGCTGCGCGATGATGCAACCTGTCTCAGCTGACAGACGGGGGGCCATAGTGGTTATCCATGCCGCCTTCAGGCGCCTGGTGCTAAAGTTAAAGCCTTCCTCTTGCATAAATAAAACTAGGTAAAGAGTCTTGGCGAAGGAATATGTGATACGTGAGGGAGCCCAGTTCCAGCTCGCAAGTGATGCCTTCAGCGACGGCGACATAATACCTGTTAAGTTCACGTGCGACGGCGAGGACGTAAGCCCTCAGCTGAGCTGGAGCGGCCTGCCCCAGGGCACCAGGAGCCTGGCCCTGATAATGTATGACCCCGACGCGCCGGCCGGCACCTTCATACATTGGGTTATCTACAACATACCACCGACGCTCTCACAGCTTGAGGAGGGCGTCGGATCAAGCGGCGCCAGGGAGATACCGGGCGTTGGCACCCAGGGTGTTAACGACTTCGGCGACGTCGGCTACGGTGGCCCGTGCCCTCCCAGGGGCCACGGGCCTCACAAATACTACTTCGCTCTTCACGCGCTCTCGTCCCAGCTCTCCCTCAGGTCGCCTGCGACGGCCTCAGCGCTCCTTAACTCCATGAAGGGCAAGGTGCTGGGCTATTCCCTACTGATGGGGAGGTACTCAAGGCAGTGAACGCGTTTGAGTTTTCTATCAACAAAATTATTAAGCCCTCACAAACTTACTTAAAGTTAGAACGCCAAAACGAACAATTAATGCAGAGGTGAATGAAATGTCGGAGAACAGCAATGACATCGACGGGAGGGCCCTGAGCGTACTTCGCCAGTATAAGGACGGCATGCTGCAGAGCGAGCTGTGGAAGACTCTTGGTATATCAAGTAGGGAGGGCTCAAGGCTCGTCCTCAGGCTCATGCGCAGAGGCATGATTAAGAGGGAGGAGGTCACAGTAAACGGCAGGAGGACCTACAAGCTCTACGCCGTCGAGGTCGGCACCCCGAAGTTCTCCATAAGCGTTGACGCCAGCAGTATCCTTGACATCCCGTGCGCGGCCTGCCCGCGCATCAACGAGTGTGGAGCCGGCGGCTTCTACGACCCATCCACGTGCCCCCTCCTTGAGGCCTGGCTGAGGAAGGAGAGCGCTAAGCTCAAGTTGCAGAGGGCCCAGAGCGCAAGCTAAGGTGCCTCCTATGCCAAAGGATGAGCTTGAGGGCAAAATGGTTGTGTGGCCAACTTTTATAGACTGCGACAGGCCGAGGTCTATGGGGAGGAGGGTCCCCCTGGACGTCTGCGTTAAGTCGCCCAGCCTGCAGGAAATAGAGAGGGCTGCCGCAGGGCTGGGCCTCAACCCGTCCATTGACCAGGGCGCCAGCTACCCTAGGCTCTGGTACGAGGTTAAGGGCCGTGTTATAGTTGACAAGAGGATGGGGAGGCAAGAGACCCTGAGGGCTATAGCCTCGGCGATAAAATCCTTCAGGCAGCGCAGCTGAAAGGTGTCAGTGCGAGCATATACAAAGGTTATCAAAAGCAGCTACAATGGCAGCTGGGGTGAAACTTGCCCAGGTGGCCGTTTGAGGAGAAGCCGCTGCTGGTGTTCTGGGAGACAACGAAGGCCTGTCCCCTGGCCTGCATACACTGTAGGGCCGAGGCCATTACAAGGCCAATGCCAGGGGAGCTGAGCCACGCCGAGGGTCTTGAGCTTGTGAGGCAGGTAGCGGAGTTCGGTAGGCCCTACCCCGTGCTCGTGCTAAGCGGCGGCGACCCGCTGTCAAGGGAGGACATATGGGAGCTTGTAGATGAGGCCCACTCCCTCGGCGTCCCCGTAGCCATGGCTCCAAGCCCTTCGAAGGTCCTGCTTGATAACATTGATAACATAGCGGGCGGCAAGGTCTCAGCGGTCTCAATAAGCATAGACCACCCGAGCCCTGAGGTCCACGACAGGGTGAGGAGGTACAGCGGCTCCTGGGAGGCCGGGGTCACGGCCATAAGGGAGCTGCTGAGAAGGAACGTCAAGGTCCAGGTCAACACGGCTGTGATGAGGTCAACCGTTGACGGCCTCCCAGGCATGGTGAGGCTCATAAAGGACCTTGGGGTTGGGGTCTGGGAGGTCTTCTACCTTGTGCCAGTTGGAAGGGCCCGCAGCGAGGAGGACCTGACGCCGGCCGAGTGGGAGGACGTCAGCGCCTTCCTCTTCGAGGCCAGCAGGTACGGCATAACCGTCAGGACCTCCGAGGGTCCCATGTTCAGGAGGGTCTCGCTGCTGCTCAGCTACGCCATGGCCAAGGGCCTTGAGCCCTCCAAGTTAGTCAAGGTAGGGGCCCTCTACTCGAGGCTTGTAGGCGACCTGAAGGACCTGCTGGGCGAGCCGGGCAGGGAGGCCAAGTTTGAGACCTCAGGCACCAGGGACGGGAAGGGCGTCATATTCATATCACACGACGGCATGGTCTACCCGAGCGGCTTCCTGCCGGTGCCGGTGGGCAGCGTCAGGAGGGACAGGCTGGTCAACATATACAGAAGGTCAAGGCTCCTCGTAGACGTAAGGGAGGCAAAGTTCAAGGGCAGGTGCGGCGCCTGCGAGTTCAAGGACATATGCGGCGGCAGCAGGGCCAGGGCCTTCGCCTACAGCGGTGACCCTCTTGGGGAGGACCCGGCCTGCCCCTACGTGCCCGGAAGCCTTGGCGACGCAGTTAAGGAGGTGACGGCCTCTTGGAGGGGCTGAGCGACCTCCAGGTAAGGGCCTTCATGGAGCTTCAGTACAACTTCCCGGTGACTGCTATTGACCCCTACGCCCACGCGGCCTCATCCCTGGGCATCAGCGAGGAGGACCTCCTAGCTGAGCTGAGGCGGCTCAAGTCCGCGGGCGTCCTGAAGAGGGTTGGCTTCTACTTCAACTTCAGGTCGCAGGGCAAGGACGCGGCCCTTGTAGCTATAAGCACTGATGACGTAGAGTCCGTAGCAAAGGCCACGCGGGCTGACCCCCTTGTGACTCACTCATACCTAAGGGATGACCCGGAGTACAACGTCTGGATAGTTATAAAGCGCGACAGCCTTGACGAGATAGTCAAGGCAGCCGAGGAGCTGTCAAGGCTGAGTGGGGCCAGGAGGTACGTGATCCTGACCTCTGTGAGGACCTACAAGCTCAGCGTCAAGTACGACCTTATCAAAGGCGTCTCAAGGGCTGGTCCCTACGCCATCGTTCCCCCGAGCGCCCCAAGGCCCGAGGCCCTTGGCATACCGAGGACCCTGCCGGAGGCCCTTAGGTCGCTGCCGCTTGAGCCCTCGCCGTACTCCGCGGCCTCAAGGGTCAGCGGCCTCGGAGTTGAGGAGATCGTTAAGGCGATACCTAAGCTCCTTCAGGTTGGCGTCCTCCTGGACCCAGGGGCGGCGATAGACGGCGAGCTCGCCGGCTTTAGGGAGAACGGCATGGTGGTCATGGAGCCCTCAGGGGCCCCTGAGGAGCTCTGTGAGGCCGCGGCCAGGAGCGAGTACTCAACGCACGTGGTGCTGAGGTCCCCGATACCTGAGGGGGCCTGGAGGTACCCGTGCTACTCCATGGTGCACGCCAGGAGCAGGGACCTCGTGGAGGAGGTGGCTAAGACTATAGCTAGGGACGCCGGGGCTAAGACGTACAGGGTTATCTACAGCTTGAGGGACCTGAAGCCGGGTGTAGCAAGATGATACCGGTCAGCGTCATGGTGACAGGCAGGGGAACGGTCTCAACAAAGATAAAGGGCCACTACAGCAAGGGCTCGCCCTCAAGGTTCAGCGAGGAGCTGAGGCCAGTTGTCTTCTGGAACGTAACGTATGCCTGCAACCTGAGGTGTGAGCACTGCTACATAGACGCAGGCCCAGGGCCGAGGGAGGGCGAGCTCAGCAGGGGGAGGCTGCTGGAGGTCGCGGAGGAGATGGCAGAGCTCGGGCTCCCCCTCGTCATATTCAGCGGAGGGGAGCCGCTGCTCAAGCCGGAGTTCTGGGATATCGCCAAGCTACTTGCAGAGAGGGGGAGACCTAAGATGGCCCTGAGCTCAAACGGCACCCTCATAACTAGGAGCGTGGCCAGGAAGCTCAAGGAGCTCAACTTCAGCTACGTGGGCGTCTCCCTCGACAGCCTGAGGCCTGAGGCCCACGACAAGTTCAGGGGGGTCCAGGGGGCCTTTGACATGACAGTGAAGGGCATCAGGAACGCAGTCGCCGAGGGTGTAGACGTCGGCATAAGGACAACGGTTACCAGGTGGAACTACCTAGAGGCCCCTAACATGGTTGACCTGGCGGCCAGCCTCGGGGCCAGCAGGGTCAGCTACTACCTGCTGGACTCTGTAGGAAGGGCCAGGAACATAATCTCTGAGCTCCCGACGCCGTCACAGGTCAAGGAGTTCGTTGACAGGGTTGTTGGGAAAGCCAGGGAGTACAGCGGCAGGGTCGAGATAGAGCTCGTTAGGTCAAACTTCGCGGGCATCTACATAGCTGACGCTCTCTCGAAGAGCGGCGAGGAGTTCCAGGAGTACCTGCACATGATAAGCGCCCAGGGGGACTGCGGGAGGAAGACGATAAGCATATACCCTGACGGCACTGTCAGGCCGTGCCAGTTCATAGACCAGTACGTCATAGGGGACCTGAGGAGGCAGAGCCTGAGGGAGATACTGAGCTACAACAACCCTGAGCTTGTTAAGTTCATAAGGCTCTACGAGAACCTGAGGGGGCCCAAGTGCAGCTCATGCCCCTTCAAGCTCATATGCGGCGGTGGGAGCAGGGGCAGGGCAGAGGCGGCCACAGGTGACTTCTGGGGCGACGACCCGCTCTGCTTCATTAACCCCAAGGAGGTAGCCTCCAGGTGGGGGCTGGCTTGACATTCATACCCCTCTTCATAGACGTCAGGGGGCTAAAGGTAACAGTGTTTGGCGGGGGCTCCGTGGGCACCAGGAGGGCCCTCGAGTTCTCCTCAGCCGGAGCCAAGGTCGTTGTGGTGGCCTCCCAGTTCTCCCACGAGCTTGAGGCAGAGGCCAGGGCTGGCCATGTGGAGCTCGTTAGGGAGAGCCTGAGCCCGGGCAGCGACGTTGACAGGTTCATAAGGGGCTCATTCCTGGTGGTGATAGCGACCTCCGACAGCTCTCTCAACTCGTACCTGGCCTCAAGGGCCAGGGAGCTCGGGGTTCTTGTAAACAACGCCACCGAGGCGTTGGAGGGCAACGTGGTCTACCCGTTCACGGCGGAGCCCATAGAGGGCCTCAAGGTTGCCGTCACGACGCTGGGCCTCTCTGGGGTAGCCGCAAGGAGGGCCAGGGACAGGATAGCTGAGTGCCTGGGCTCTGACAGGTACCTGGCCTTGCTCCTCTCTGTCATGGCTAAATTTAAGGTTATGCTCAAGGAGAGCGTGAGCGACCCCAAGGTCAGGGTGCCGCTGTACTTCAAGGTCGCCGAGGACCAGCTGTTTAACCGGCTCATAGAGCAGGGCGACGAGGAGGGGGCCCTGAGGAGGGCCCTTGAGATAGCTAGGGCAGACGCAGGAGGCACCAGCGCGGGCAGCGTCGCTGGACGTTCATGAGCTCTAGTAACTGCGTAGCGGCTCTGACCTCCTCCCCGCCCTGAAGGGTGAGGCTTGCCTTTCATTTTGTCATGCTCTAATGCAAACAGCTTAGTGTTGGCCCTAGGACTCGCGATGTCACCTCAACTGTACTACGCGCTACGTCTCTCACGCCTTTAAGTGAGGCCGCTGCCCACCCTGCAGCATCAATGTATTCCTATGTAGTATGACGCCAAACTGCACGCTCGGAATTAGCGTTCCTGCGCTCAAGAGCATAAACTCTTAAGAGTGCAGAAAGTTACAACTGTGCCACGGCCTGAGAGGGCCGGTGACCTGAGTTGGCAAAGAAGAAGAAGACTGAGCAGCAGGGCGAGCAGAAGAAGTAAGTGCCCTGAGCTTTTAGATTAAATCAACCTTAAACTTAAGCGCTTTTTGAATCCTTCCCGGTTTGATACGATGCCCGCTAAAAGGAAAGCTGAGAGACTGTAACGCTTCTACGTAACTACTAGTTGTTTTTAATTACTTCTAAATACCGTTTTGATATGGGTTACGTTTATACAGTATTACCGAGGCAGCTTTCATTGGCGACCCCTCACCTGATGACGGGCGCTGCTCACGAGTGTGGGGGTGATAAAAGTAGATGGGAGGGTAGCGGCGTTTCCCTCGACAAGCCCCAGTGACTTAAGGGTGACCGCGTGTGATCCCTTAAGAGGGGTGCCCGCGGCGGAACTAGGTTAAAAGCAAGGAAAGGAACGCCACGGGTAAACACCCCCTGCCACAGGTCAGACGTGAAGGATTACGCGGAGTTAGTTGTGAAGCTCCTACATGCTGACCAAGGTAATGGGCAGCGAGAGGCCTGACGAGGGGAAGTTGAAGGTGCTTCTGGCAGCGGCCGCGAGCCTCTCCGAGCTTGCCGAGGGGGTCTGGAGGGAGTATTGGAAGCCTTATTTCAAGGTAAAGTGGGAAGACGGCACAAAACGCGAGATGTCAGCAAGGTGCGGCTTTGAGGCAGATAGGGGCGTCATCGCTATAGTCAACATCTACAGGAGGTATGTAGCAGGACGCCCAAGATGTGGGGCCCCTGGGGTAACCCTGAGCGCCCCCGGGCCCGATGAAATCCCGAGCGGGGCGTGGGAAATAAGGGTGAGGCGATGAAAACGTATCACGTGAACTTGTGAGAGCTGAACCCCTCAAGGCTTAAATATGTTGGCCAGCTGCTCCTCCCTTGGTGGGCCCGTAGTCCAGCCTGGCAGGATGCGGGGTACGCCAGTGCCGAGGTGACATGGCGCCCGACTCGGGTCCCTGTGGTCGGGGGTTCAAATCCCCCCGGGCCCACCACCTCCTGTGACGAAGGCCTATGGCAGAGGTCAACACAAGAAAAACATGAAGGTGTGTTCTATGGGAACTCTAAGGCGCCGTGAGGACCGCCACCACGTAAAGGGTCACAGCGCCAGCCGCCACGGTGACCAGGTCGTAGGGGAAGGGCAGGAGCGGGCTGCCCCCGTAGACTGAGGACAGCCCGTACGGGCCAATCACGTCTATCAGGAATATCAGGAACGCCAGGGTCACGAACCAGGCGCCAGACCTCACGGCCTTCCTTTCCTCAGGCCCGCCGACCAAGGCATAGGAGACCAGCGTTACAGCGGTCTCGGCGGCCGAGAGCGCCAGCGAGATGGTTACCAGGGCGGTCACCTCATGGGCTGAGGTCGTTAACCCTGAGCTGATGGGGTAGAAGACGTTAACAGCCAGCATGTAGTCAACGAAGGCGATGACGGCCGCGTAGGGGATCCCGATGCTCAGCAGGCTCCTCTGGCCGGTAACGCCCCTTATCACTAGGTAGGCCGCTACGCCTGAGATGAACGTCATGAAGACGGGTATCATGAGGGTCATGCCGGCCCAGTAGGCCAGCAGCGCCGCCGCCATGGCCCCCAGGGCACCAACTACCTTGAAGACCGCGCGGCCTCTCCTTGAGAAGGCCCCGAGCGCCGTGCCGCCCGTCACGTAGGTCATCAGCGTGGTGAGCACGGCGTAGCCACCTATGGCGTACCAGCTGGGCAGCGGGACCATGAAGGCGAGCCCCAGGGCTAGGGCCACTAGGAGGCCCAGGCCCGGTACGGCGTACCTGTTGAGCGAGGTCAGCCTGGAGGGCAGGTGGCCGTTTGCGGCTATGCCATAAACTATCCTGGCCAGGTTGCCCATCTGTATTATGGAGTTGCCCAGGGGCGACACCCAGGCGTCTATTATCATCAGCACGCTCAGGGCCCCGAGCCCAGCTAGGGCTAGCTCGCTGGCCAGCGGGGCTGAGGCTATGTTGGAGGTCGCCAGCCCGCTCCAGTTGCCAGGGGTTAGCGGGGCTGCGTCGCTAGGCGAGCCGACGGTTATGGCAGACCACCTGAGGCCGCCTATGAAGGCCACCTGGAGCAGGATGAAGATTATTGAAGCTATGAGGACTGAGGTTATCACTGCCAGTGGGACGTCCCTGGAGGAGCTCCTGCCCTCGCCGCCGTAGTCGACGGCCTGCCTGAAGCCCAGCATCGCGTAGGCTATGCCCGTGAGCGGTATGGCCATCAGGACGGCGGCCGCCCCGGTGAGGCCCATGGAGGACGCCTGGGTCGGGCCCTGGAGGGTTAGGTTATGGGGGTTGAAGGCGAGGGCGAACAGTGCGACGATTGCAACGAGCGGCACTATCACCTTCCAGATCATGAGGCCCAGGCTCACATTACCAACTAACTTAACTCCGAAGTAGTTGATGAGGAACACGAGCGCAACTATGGCCAGGGCCAGCAGCATGCCCTTCCATGTGACCACAGTGACGGGCTGGCCCAGCACAGTTGCCCTGGTCACGAGGCCAGGCACGTAGTAGCTTGCGTAGCTGACGACAGCTATGGCCTCGGCCGGCATAAGTGATGATATGGAGAGCAGGTAGAGGACGCCGGTGACGAAGCCAGCCAGGTCTCCGTGGGCCATCTGGGGGTACCTGACTACGCCGCCTGTCCTGGGCGCTAAGCCCGCGAGGTAGGCGTAGGCAAGCGCCATGAAGATCACCAGGACGGCTGCTACGAGCCAGGAGGCTATGGAGAGCGGACCAGCGAAGGCGGCTGCGCCCAGAGGTGCCAGGAGCCAGCCGGCTCCTATGATGGCACCAATGTTTAAGCTGACGTAGTGCCAGAAGCCGAGCGACCTGCTCAGCTTTAGGTCAGACTCTACGAGCTGACCTGGGGGCGACCGCGATACAAAGCCGCGGCTGCCCCCGCCGGACTGACCGTCAGGGCTCCCTTGCCCGGACTCAGGGCCGGGCTCCCTCTCCACCACAAAGGTGGGTCGCCTCAGCCCGCGTTACGGTAGGACCACTATTTAAACGTTTCAGGGAAAAAGGACGTGATTAGTTGGATACAGATATGTATAAAGAAGGCTACTTGACTACGGGGCCTATGACCTCCTTGCCCGCAAGCTTGTTTATCTCTGCCACCCTCTCGTTTACGAGCTTCTGTATCTCCTCTATCTCAGCAGGCGTCAGGTGGGCGAACCTGCCCTGCAGCTTGAGGTACTCCGAGACGGGCTTCCTCTTGGCTACCGGGAAGGTGACCCTGAAGTTGCCGTGGTCTATCTCGTAGAGCGGGAACACGCCGGTCTCCGTTGCAAGCCTTGATATGGTTATGCCGAGGGCTGGGTCAAACCTCCAGCCAGTGGTGCACGCCATGAGGACGTGTATGAATGACGGCCCCTCGTCAAGGACCTCGAGGCCCCTGGCGAACTTGTTTACCATGTCCTGCGGGTAGGCGGGGTTAGCTGTGGCGACGTAAGGTATCCTGTGCGCCGCAACTATCATAGCTATGTCCTTCTTCGTTCTCCACTCGCCCCTCCAGACCTTGCCTGCCGGCGTCGTGGTGGTCCACGCGTGGAACGGCGTGGCGCCGCTCCTCTGTATGCCTGTGTTCATGTATGCCTCGTTGTCGTAGAGCACGTACATTACGGGGTCGCGCCTCTCGAGCATGCCGCTTAGGCTCTGGAGGCCTATGTCAACAGTGCCGCCGTCGCCCGCTACTACTACAACCTTCGCCTGCTTGTCCTTTGGTATTACACCCTTCCTCTTCAGGACCTCTATGGTCCTGGCTATGCCGCTGGCGCTGGCCCCTGCGTTCTCGAAGGCTGAGTGGAACCACGGCACCAGCCAGTTGGAGTACGGGTACCTGGTTGTTGCTACCTCGACGCAGCCCGTGGCGTTGACTATTATCGTGTCCTTGCCGGCTACCTTGGTCAGCATCCTCATTATTGTCCCAGCCGTGCAGCCTGCGCAGAGGCCGTGGCCGCTTATGAAGAGCTCCTCCCTGGGCAGGTCGAACAGGCTCTTTATCCTGAGCGACTTGCCCGCCTGCTGTGCCATCACTCCCTCACCCCGTAGAATATGGTCTCAGGATACTTCCTGGTCCTCGCCTCCCACGCGAGGCGGGCCAGGGCCAAGAAGTCCTCAGGCTCCATAGCCCTCTGCCCTATGCCGGCAACGACGCTAGTCAGGTTGAAGCCCAGGTCCTCCCTTACCTTGAGGCCAGCTATCTCGTTGGCGAGTGGCCCCTGGTACGGGGCGCCGTAGCTTATGGCTCTGTCTATCACCAGGACGCTCTTGACGTTCGAGGTGTAGTTCACGAAGTGCTTGGCTGGGAACGGCCTGTAGAGCCTGAGCCTCAGGAGGCCGACCTTCAGGCCCTCCCTCCAGGCGTCCGGCAGGACGCTCTTGAGCGTGGCTGCGTAGCTGGCGTTTGCAACTATGAGGGCATCGGCCCCCTCGCACATGTAGCACTCCATTATGCCGTAGCCGCGGCCGAAGGCCTTCTGGAACTCCCTATCTACGTCCTCGGCCTTCTCGGGGACGCCCTCCATGGCCTTCACCTGCTGGTACTTTAATTCATAGTAGTACTCGGGCGGCACTATGGGCCCAATCGTAACGGGCTTGTCGGGGTCAAGCCTGTAGGGGTACGGCCTCTTGGGCGCGAACTTGAGGACGCTGGCCCTGTCCTCAACCACCACCGGCTCCGTCGTGTGGCTCATCACGTAGCCATCATAGCCGACCATGACAGGCAGCATAACGCCCCTGTCCTCAGCAAGCCTGTAGGCCTGTATTACTGTGTCATACGCCTCCTGGGCCGTGTGGACGAAGTAGATTATCCAGCCCGTGTCCCTGGCGTTGAAGAGGTCCGTCTGGTCGTTCCAGATGCTTATGGGGGCGCTCAGGGCCCTCATTGCCACGCTCATGACTATCGGTGCCCTGAGGCCCGAGGCCACGTGCAGCATCTCGTGCATGAGGGCCAGGCCCTGGCTCGCAGTCGCAGTGAAGGCCCTCGCGCCCGTCAGTGACGCTGCCAGGGTCGCGCTGAGGGCGCTGTGCTCGCTCTCAACGTGTATGAACTCAGCGTCGAGCTCACCATTTGCCACAAACTCCGAGAGCTTCTCGACCACAGTTGTCTGGGGCGTGATTGGGTAGGCTGCCACCACGTCGACATCTAGGTCCTTTGCAGCGTGAGCCACTGCGTAGTTAGTGCTAAGCGGTATGGGCCTCTTCGACTTAACCTCCTGCGCTGCCTCCACCTCAGCTCACCTCCACGGGGACCATGTCAATCGCCTTGACTGGGCACTCCTGGGCACACATGCCACACCCCTTGCAGAAGTCATAGTTGACGTCGTAGGATATCTTGTATACCCTCTTAGCCTTGGTCGTGTAGGGCTTGTCAAGCTCAAGTATAGCGCTGTCAGGGCAGACGTACCAGCATATCCTGCACCTTATGCACTTCTCCTGGTTTATGACCGGCATCAGGACCTTCCAGTCGCCCGTCTTGTACTCAAGGCTGTTGCCGGGGTTTGTTATGACCCCTCCAATAGCCATCTCCTTCCATCCTGGGAGCTTCACCGACACCTGCCTCACCCCCAAGAGAGCTGCGTGGACTCGTATGCCTCCTTAACGGCCATCACGTTCGCCTCAGCCACCTTACCGTGGAACCTGGACCTTATTACGTCTAAAACGGTGTCCAACTTTACGAGCTCTGTAGACTTTACAAAAGCACCCAGTATGGCAGTGTTCACTATGTTGGCCCTGAGCCACTTCATCGCTATTGAGCTCGCGTCGACGGTCGCCGCCCTGTACTTGCCCCCACCGAGGCCCAGCTTCTCCAGGAGCTCAGCGGGCTTCAGCGGGCTGTTGGCGACAAGGGTGCCGCCCTCCTTGAGGCCCTCTATGTAGGTAGGTTTGAGCAGGCTCCTGTCAAGTACCACTACGACGTCAGGGCGCTCAATTGGCGTCCTGGGTATGAGAGGGCTGTCAGTTATCCTCGTGTACGCCCTAACTGGCGCGCCCCTCCTCTCGGCGCCGAACTCAGGGAAGGCGAGGGCGTACTTCCCCTCTATTATGGAGGCTGACGCTATGATTTCACTGGCTGTGACTGCCCCCTGGCCGCCCCTGCCGTGCCACCTTATCTCAAGCATGTTCAAGCTCCTGCGCCTCGCCCCTCTTGCTGCGGGCCTCGTAAAATATAAGCTGAGTGCAGGGAGGCAGTCCCTTGTTTATAAGAAAGATTTTTTGTTTAGAATAATATACATTTTTCTTTAACGGCGTTAAAGTTATATATACGCCGCCAATACTAGTTGCAAGGGTGCGTGAGTTGAGCGAGAGCGCAACTACAAGGAAGGTCCAGAGGCTCGGCGGGTCCAGCCTGATAATAACGCTGCCCAAGCAGTGGGCTAGGAGGCTCGGGATAAAGGTCGGTGACGAGATAGAGGTTGTAGAGGCCGGCGGTAAGCTCCTCGTAAGGCCGAGGGACAGCAGGGCGGAGGACAGGGCTAGCACGGTCACATTAAGGTACAACGGCGTCGCAAGGGCAGCCGGCGTTGACGCAATAGTTGACTGCGCATTTGTCCACGGCTACAACAGGGTTGAGATACCCCTGAGGGGCCTCGGGGAGACTGACGTTAAGAGGCTCATGGCTGAGCTCAACGAAAATGAGAAGGTGGCGTCGGTGGAGAGGGGCTCAGACAGGGTGGTAGTCACCATAGCCCCGTCACCGAGCGCCGACGCCACAAGGCTAATCAAGGAGGCCAGCAGCAGGCTCCAGGACATGCTTGACGAGGCCTCCAGGGGGGCGGAGGAGGCAGAGGTCGAGGGGCTGAGGGCTCAGGCCCTCGAGCTCGTTGAGGCCTCCCTAAGGAGCTCCAAGGAGAGCAACATAATCGACCCGATGGCATATGGCGTGCTGCTGTCGCTGCCCTCCATGGTCGCGGACGCGGCCCTCATGCTGAAGGGCAGGGCCGACCTGCTTGGGAAGCTTAAGGAGGCCGTAGGGGAGTTCATGGGGGGCCTCGCCAGCGCCAGCGGCAGGAGGCTGCTTAACGCTGCTATGCTGGCATCGGAGCTGAGGAACATGGCTATGCACGTCGGCGGGCCCGCGGCAGCGGTGGTTCCAATAGCTGACGCCCTGATAAGCGTCTCGATGAAGCTGCTGTGCCCAAGCCTGCTCGAGCAGGAGCCTGAGGAGCCCATAGAGTGACAAAGTGAACGGCAGGCCCCGCCCCTTCCAGGGGCGTGGTAAGGCATAAAACACCTGAGCACTTGAAAGCATCGCGAAACAAATAGTGTCCCCGCAAGGGGGTGCCCCGATGGGGGCCCCACATATCCCCGAGCCCCTGGGAGCTGGGAGGGGAGGAGGTCAGCTACCTTATCTCTAGTATGTCACCGTCCTGGGGCACGTAGTCAGGCCCCACCCTCTGCCCTCCGTACTTAGCACCCCTCCCCCATATCTTGGCGTACTTCATGGACCTTGCCAGGGAGGGGCTTATCCTCTCAGCTATCTCCCTGACGGTGGCGTCGGCACTAACAACAAGGGGCTCAGGGCTCGGGGGCTGGCCCGGCTTCTTAGTGTATATCCTCTTTATGTTCAGGAGCCTGTAGGCCATGGGGCCCACGCTGCTGAGGCCGACGCCTGTTACAGCTGACGCCAGCACCCACTGGACGTCCTTGGGTAGCGCCGAGGCCGCCTCCCTCGCCCTCGACTCAGCTGAGGGCAGGTCAGCCTTGTTGAATATGACGAAGGCGGGCTTGTAGACCTTAGCGCTAAATATGGCCTCCTCGAGGTCGTCCAGCGTGGCGGGCCCGCTGACCTCAACCAGCGCGTTGTACACCCTGTAGCTGTTCAGCAGCCTCCTCGCCTCCTCCTCGGTGAACCTCGGGGTCCCCCTGTAGGTGAACGCTATCCCTCCCTGGGTCCTCCTCTCAACCCTGACGAAGCCCTTCTCAAGGGAGTATGCAACCCCCCTGTCCTCGAGGGCCCTAAGGGAGACGTCAAGGTCGCGCCTGGGCTCAGGGGAGTCAAGGCCTATGACCAGGGCTATGACGTCAGCGTTCCTGGCTAGGGCCACAACCCTTGAGTTGACGCTGCCGTCAGGGTTTATGAGGGGCGGGGTGTCGACGAGCTGGAGCTGGACGTCAAGGTACGTCATCATGCCCGGCACGGGGGCCTGGGTGCCGTAGGGCAAGGGGCTTATCGTTACCTTTGCGTTAGTCAGCCTGGCCACTATTGAGCTCTTGCCGGAGTTCGTGGGGCCTATCAAAACCACCTGCCCGGCCCCCGCCTTCTCGACAAACATGCCCGGCCTGCCGCCGCCCGACCTCCTTGCCCTCTCCCTCTCCACCTCCTCCCTGAGCTCGGAGAGCCTCCTCGTGGCCCACAGCCTGAGCTTCTCCGTGCCCTTGTGTTTGGGCACGGAGCTGAGGAACTCCTCGAGGGCCCTGATCTTCTCCTCCGTTGTCTTAGCCTCGCTGTACTTGTTTAGCTTAGCTATGGCCTCGGCCGGCAGGTTTGTTACGATTGTCTGACACCTCGCTCCTGCGCCATTAAACTTGTCAGGGGCCTTTAGCTATTAACCTGTCGGCGCCAGGCCTTATTCGAGGTGAAGCGGGACGTCGCTGAGCTCTAAGGCCAAGGAGGTCGCGGGGATGCTGGTAGCTTCAAACAGCGCAGTTCTGATGTCAGGGGCCGGCGTCAGCACAGCCAGCGGCATACCTGACTTCAGGGGCCCCAACGGGCTGTGGAGGAGGCTTGACCCTTCCCTCTTTGAGATATCCCACTTCTACTCAGACCCGCTGGGCTCGTGGAGGCTCTTCATGGAGAGGTTCGGCCAGCTTAGCGGGGTGAGGCCAAACCCAGCCCACGTGGCCATAGCAAGGCTTGAGGAGATGGGACTCATTAAGGCGGTGATAACCCAGAACATAGACGGCCTCCACCAGGCCGCCGGGAGCAGAAAGGTCGTTGAGCTCCACGGCAACGCCGGCAGGGCCGTCTGCACGGAGTGCGGGAGGAAGTACGACATAAGGGAGGCCTTCAGGGTGGTGTCTGAAGGCAGGCTCCCCACGTGCCCCGTCTGCGGGGGGCTTCTGAAGCCTGACGTTGTTTACTTCGGGGAGCCGCTGTCGCCCGACGCGCTTGAGGAGGCGTTCTCGCTGGCCGGCAGCTCAGACCTCTTCATAGTGGTTGGGTCGAGCCTCGCGGTCAGCCCGGCCAACCAGCTGCCCCTGGTGGCCAGGTCAAGGGGTGCCAAGCTGGTGATAGTTAACGTGGGCGAGACGGCACTTGACGACCTGGCCGATGTGAGGGTAGAGGCCCCGGCGGAGGAGTTCATGCCGATGGTCTGTGCCCTGGCGGAGGACATGCTAGCCGCCAGGAGCCCGTGCAGGGAGGGTTCGACGTTCACCGCGACTAGCAGCCACTCTACGTGACCTTAGGCATCTACTTCATCATCCTTCGCCTCTCATCATGTTGCCTGCGGGGGCCCGCCTCTCGGGACGCGGGGCCTCACCGGGCGCCCCTTTGCCTCACAGCTGCTCATCGACTTCACGGTGGCGCCCTCCTTTGCACTTGACAGCAAGGCAAACGAGCTTTGCAGCCGAAGGCCTCGCCCCTCAGGGCGGGGAGGAGGTCAACTTGGTCTGCCTGGTAGTGCAAAAGGGGTCAGACGCTGTGATTAGTCTGCAGGGGCGTTACATGCCGGCAGCTCAAGCCAGGCGGAAGGCCACCTCGCCGCCAGCCACCACCTCCTCAACCTCCCCCACGGCCTCAAGGTGCTTCAGGTGCGCCAGGGCCTCGCCGACGGCGAAGTACCTCTCATAGGGGCTCATGTAGTCCCAGGAGGCGGCGGAGGTCCTCCACCTGAGGTTCCTCGCAACGTAGTATAGGGTCCTGGGGGCGTCGAGCAGCGACTTAACTAGCCTCAGCCTCTCCTCGTGGTGAGCCATTAACTCCCTTGCCCTGGCGGAGGGCGAGCCTATAGGCTCCCCGTGGCCGGGCATAGCGGACGAGAGGCCAAGGGATGAGACCCTCTCAAGGGTCCTCAGGTAGTCGCCCAGGGGATCCCTCCTGGGGTCAGGGGAGTCTGCCACAACGTTAGGAGTTATGCCGTTAAGCAGTACGTCGCCGACAACTGCTGTGCCCCCCTGGAGGAGCGCTATGTGGCCAGGCGTGTGGCCGGGCAGCTCAAGGACCTTAAGCTCGCCGTCGCCAAGCCCTATCGACTCGCCCTCCCCCACGGGCCTCGCGACGGCCGCTAGCTCATCATAGACGTCGCCAAGCCTTGGGACTGGGTGGACCTCCTCCATGGCCTTAACCTCCTCCCTCGGGACGCCGTAGTGCAGGAAGGTCTCAGTGACGTCCCTGAAGTACTCCCTGAAGCCCCTCCTCACGACCTCAAGGTCCCTGGGGCCCATTAGGACCTCAGAGCCCGCCAGCTCAGCTAGCACAGGGGCGGCGGTGGCATGGTCCACGTGGAAGTGGGTGACCACAATAGCTCTAAGCCCCCTGAGGCTTAGGCCCGCCCTCCTGAGCTCGGCCGCAAGGCTCCTGAAGCCGTCGGCCCAGTACATGCCGGGGTCCACCAGCAGGAAGCCCTCCTCGTCAATTATGGCGTAGGAGTTGACGTGACCAAGGGCCTTTATAGGGATGTCCACCTTAAGCCTGGCGATCATCACGTCAATCCCGATGCGGCCTGTCAAGGGGGCCTTTTCTACCTTCCTTCAGCGGCGTCCCTGCATCGGGAGAAGTTGAAACCGTATATAGGTGCCTGCGCTATTGTTTTGTGCTAAGCGAGAAAGGCGGTAGCCTGCGCGCAGGCGACAGGGGCTCAGTTTTACTTAGACGCCTGTCGGGGGGCCTCAGGGACACCCCTTTATTAGGCTTCGTCAGCAATAAACAAGACGGGTGAGAGGAGTGAGCGCAAGGGTAGAGGAGAGGGGGGCTGAGGAGGGGAGGACCGCTGCAGGGAGGAGGATGAGCTTCAGGGTCACAGCTGAGGACGAGGGGCGCCTAGACTGGTACCTCTCCAGCGCCTTCGCCGAGGGCGCATAACCTTCACCTTAAAATTTCCTGCCGTAGGAAGCCCCTTGGTAGCGGACATTGGAGCTATCGCTGCTGGGCCTTGATGCCCTGTCGCCGTGGCTGCTTGGTAGGGCGGTCTCAAAGCTTAAGCTTAGGAACCTGGGCGAGGCCCTCTCGCGCTCAAGGCCTATACCGCTGCGCTCAATGCCCCCCATAACACCTGTGCAGTGGACTAGCATAGCGGCTGGGGTGAACCCGGCCAAGCACGGCGTCTGGGGCTTCACAAAGTACTACAGGGGGCCCAGCGGGGAGCACCTCTCCAGGCCCTACACGTCCCTTGACGTCATGTTCCCAAGGGCCTTTGAGGACGCGGCCCTCATGGGCCTTGACGTGGCCGTGGTCAACTACCCGCTTACCTGGCCCATCAGGGGCCTCTGCTGCCACGAGAGGATGACAGTCGTTGGAGACACCTTCCTGGCCCCAAGGGTTGAGTACAGCCCCCAGGACCTCGCCGAGAGGCTCGGCAAGTACTTCGTGACCTTTGAGGCCATGCCTGACCCCTACAGGAGGACTGAGCTGCTGGTGGAGGGCACCCTTAAGCTTCTCAGCGAGGTCGACGCGGACGCCTACTTCGTGGTGCTCCCGTACCCGGACCAGGCCTTCCACAAGGACCACTACGACGTGCTCTCCGTGGGCCCCAGGTCCGAGGAGGTGTGGAGGTCCATAGACGAGCTTGCCGGGGAACTCATGAGGAGGTCCAAGTACCTCGTCATAGTCTCAGACCACGGCGCCGGGGTCCACAGGACCTGCGTCAACGTGCTAGCCCCCCTCATGAGGGAGTTCAGGGTCGGGCTGCCGGGCAGCCTGAGGGGCAGGCTCTCGCTAAGCCTTGTCAGCGCTCTTGACGAGCTCTCAAGGGTGCTGCCGCCCAGCCTGTCGCCGAGGGAGATCTCGAGGAGGGGGCCGCTGAGGAGGCTGAGGGAGGGAGTGGGCGGCGAGCTGGTGACCGTGACAAGGGCGGCAACGCACGAGGGCGCCGGGCAGCAGAGCGAGCTCTCGGGGCAGCCGTTCACATACGACGCAGGCGGGCTCTCAATAGACAGGGTCCTCTACTTCAGGGGTGAGGCGGAGAGGGAGAGGGGGCTTAAAGCCATAGCCAGCTCCAAGGCATCGCGCTACCTTAAGGTGACGAGGCTCGAGGAGAGGTTCAGGGGCGCCTACCTGCCCCCGTACCCGGCCCTCTTCGTAGAGTCTGTCGACGAGGAGAGGTACTGGCCCGTCTCAAGCAGGTCGATGGCTCAGCTGAGGCGCGACCTGATGCCAGACCACGAGGTCAACGGGGTGCTCCTGGTGGTTGGCGAGGAGGTCAGGGCGACCGGGGCTGAGACCCACGACGTGGCCACCACAGCCCTAGCACTCATGGGCCTCCCCCTGCCCAAGGGAGCCGACGGCGCGGCCCTTGGGGGGAGCGCGAAGGGCTACTACCCATACGACGTGGCTGTGAGGCTCAGGTCAAGGCTTCGCGTCGGCTGAGTTCCTGCTGTCACGCCTACCCTTTACCTTATTATAGAAAGCCTCGCCCTTCTAGGGCGGGGAGGAGGTCAGCTCCCTTGAGCTTCCTCTAAGTTATACGTTTAGATTTTTATGTTTTTAAATAACTTTTCTCTAAATAGTATAGCCTTTTATACTACTGGACGCCTTAAAGAAAGCGGCAAGTTGAGAGGTGGGTGTTTTGAAGTCGAGTAGGAGGTCTATCTCAACTGTTGCCCTGGCGACCATCATAATTGTGGTGGTAGTGGTAGCGGCGGTCGGAGGCTACGTGGCTTACGTCTCGACAAGGCATCACGTTACTACCACGACTACGACGCAGGTCGTGACCTTAACAGTGGCTGACAGCTACAGCAGCAGTGAGAACATTGCCTTCAACGCCAGCCTGGCGGCCTTCGAGCAGAAGTACCCGTGGATTCACGTTAAGGTCGAGTACGGCGCCGGCATAGGCACCAGCCCGTACACCTCTGAGGCCAAGGCGCACGACGCGCCAATAATAATAAGGGACAGCAGCGACTCGGCGGGCGCCCTCTTCGCCGCAGGCATACTTGTAAACCTGTCCCAGTACCTGCCGCCCAGCTACTTCAGCCGGTTCAACCCGACTGCAATACAGGACTGGACCCTCAACGGCTCAGTCTACGGCCTGCCGGACGACATAAACTACATAGTTATGTTCTACAATAAGAAGTTCATAACTGCCCCGCCCAACACGACTGACCAGATGATACAGATGGCTGAGCAGGTCAACAAGAGCGGCGTCTGGGGCATAGCCTATGGGGCGAGCGACGAGTACGGCTACAGGTTCGCCGCCTGGTTCGCGGGCTTCGGCGGGCAGATATTCACAACCCAGAACGGCGAGATAGTGCCGGCACTCAACTCAAGCGCCATGGTCAACGCCCTCAACTTCTGGTACAACCTGACCTACGACCTTAAGGTAAACTACCTTGCGTCTAGCACTGGGGCCGGGGGCGTCGAGGGCCAGCTGTTCATGGAGAACAAGGCCGCCATAATATTCGACGGCCCCTGGGACCTCATGCCCTACTTCAAGGCCCTGGGATGCAACCTGGGGGCTGCGCCGCTGCCCGTGGTTAGCAGCACGGGCCTCTACGCGACGCCATTCATAGGGAGCACGGGCTGGTCAATAACGACTGAGCAGGCCAACGGCGTGCCCGCGAGCCAGTGGAACGCCACGCTACACGCGGCCCTGCTCTTCATAGAGTTCATGACGAACTACAGCAACGAGTACGGCCTCTTCAAGTACGCAGGCGACATACCTGCGCTTAACAGCGCCTACAACGCCGCCATGCAGAACCTGAGCGCGCCTACTAGCAACACCACGCTCGCCTGCCTGCACCAGGTCATAAAGGGGATACTTGAGCAGAGCCAGCACGGCCAGAAGTTCCCCAACATACCGCAGATGTCCTACTACTGGAACTCGTTCCACCAGTACGCCAGCGAGTTCTTCGCCGGGAAGATAAACGCCGAGCAGGCGGCGCAGGGCATGGAGCAGGCCTTCATAAGCTCGCTGCAGAGCGCCGGCTATCTGAGCCCTGTCCCCATAACGCCAAGTGAAGTTTTAATCGTGCCAGAGCTCCCTGCCTCAAGGTACTGAGGCGGGGAGCTTAATGTCAAGCGCTCGCGATAAACTTGAAGGTTTTATTTATTTTCTGCCCCTCTTCGCTGCCGTGCTCTTCCTGTTCCTGTACCCCCTGCTCTACTCCACGTACGTGTCATTCACTAACATGAACCTGTTGAACTTCTTCAGGCACACGTACAGGTTCGTGGGCGCGTTCAACTACGTGCTTGCGCTGAGGCAGCACTACATATCGACGCTGCTGATAAACGAGGTCATCTGGACCCTTGGGAGCCTGATCCCAATGATGGCCCTCGGCTTCGCGCTGGCGCTAATACTTAACCAGAGGGACCTGAGGGGCAAGTCCTTCTTCTACGCCATACTTATACTGCCCTGGGCCTTCCCAGGCTTCATATCGCTCCTGGTCTGGCAGGGCATGTGGGTCTACCCCTACGGCTTCATGAACAGGTACGTCCTCCCCTTCCTCCACATGCCGACGATTAACGCGCTTCAGTCGGTGGGCGACGCATGGGCCGAGCTCATAATAACCAACCTCTGGCTCAGCTTCCCCTACTACATGACGGTCTTCTACTCGGGGCTCCAGAGCATACCGGCCGAGCTCTACGAGATAGCTGACGTGGACGGGGCCGGCGCCCTCACCAAGTTCCTCAGGATAACTGTGCCCTCGCTGAGGAAGACCATAGCGTTCGTCTTCATAACCAGCTTCGTCTTCACCTGGAACAACTTCTACCCCATATACGTCCTGACGGGCGGCGGGCCCGGCATATCAACTGAGACATTCATAGTCTACGCCTATCAGCAGGCGTTCTCTTATAGCAACTACGGCATCGCCGCGGCGCTGTCAATAATCTCAACAGTGATAACCATAGTGCTGGCGGTGGTGGTCATGAAGTTCACAGGCGTCCTGGAGGGCATAACGTGAGGGGTGGTAGAAGTGAGGGGCAGGTCAAGGAGGCTGGCATACAAGGCCCTCAGGCTTGGCATATCGTACCTCGTGCTCATAGTGGTGGCAATATGGGCCATAATTCCAATATACTACGTTATAATGTTGTCCTTCAGCCACGTCACGAGGCTGTTGGCTGTCTCGATAAAGGACCTGGTGCCCACCCAGGTGACCCTGCAGGCCTACAGGGAGCTGCTCTTCGGCAGGTTCATACCGTCGATAAAGGCCCCCGACTTCCCGCTGTGGGTGGCTCACAGCATAATGCTGGCGGCGGCCACCTCGCTGCTCTCAATAGCGCTTGCGATGCTGGCCGGCTACGGCCTCTCAAGACTTGACATGCCAGCCAAGAAGACGCTGGCAACATTCACCTATATAATCACGTTCCTGCCCGTCACCGCCACCACGGTCCCCCTCTACCTCCTCTTCGCTCAGCTCAGGCTGCTCAACTACTATGGGCTCGTTCTCGCCTACACGCCTGGCACGGCCGTCTTCGCTGCTTTCCTGGCCAAGCTAGCCATAGACTCCATACCGCCCGACTACGAGGACGCGGCAATGGTCGACGGCCTCTCCCGCTTTGGGGTCTTCATAAGGATAGTGTTCAGGATGGCTATGCCTATCGTGGCGCTGACTGCCCTGCTAGGCTTCCTGGGAGCCTACATGGATTACGCCACGGCCTACGCCTTCATAGGCGCAAATTCGAACCAGTGGACCGCCATGCTTGGCCTCTACTACCTTGCTGGCCTCTACAACTACGCCTCAGCCCCCAACTACAACATATTCGCCGCTGGCGCGGTCCTGATGGGGATACCGCTAATGGCGCTCTTCCTTGTGTCGCAGAGGATGATGACCAGGGCGTACAGCAGCCTGGCAGGCATAAAGTGATATTTTATGCAGGGGCTAGGCTGGAGGGGGAGCAGGCTTGGAGTACATAAAGCTTGAGGACATCTGGAAGACGTACAAGACGAAGGGCGTCACGGTGACCCCCCTGAGGGGCCTCAGCATGAGCGTCGACAAGGGTGAGCTGGTGGTGGTCCTAGGCCCCTCGGGCGAGGGCAAGACGACTCTGCTAAGGGTTATAGCTGGCCTGCTGAGGCAGGACAAGGGGCACGTCTACCTCAGGGGTGAGCTTGTTGACGACCTGCCGCCCAGGGAGAGGAACGTGGCCATGGTGTTCCAGAGCTACGCCATCTACCCCTTCATGAGCGTCTACGACAACATAGCCTTCCCGCTTAAGCTCATGCACAGGCCTAAACAGGAGATAGACGCCCAGGTCAAGAAGGTCGCTGAGATGCTGAGGATAGGCGACATACTGAGCAAGAAGCCCTCAGAGCTCAGCGGCGGCCAGAGGCAGAGGGTGGCCATAGCCAAGGCCCTCGTCAAGGGGGCCGACATACTGCTGATGGACGAGCCCATGGCAAACCTTGACGCCATAGTCAGGGTGTACGCGAGGGAGGAGCTCAAGCAGCTTCACAAGGAGCTGGGCACCACCATAGTCTACGTCACGCACGACCAGGTTGAGGCCCTGTCCCTGGCGACCAAGCTCGCAGTGCTGCACGACGGCGTAATACAGGACTTCGGCGACCCTATGGAGGTCTACAGGAGGCCCAGGAACACCTGGGTGGCCTCGTTCGTCGGCAACCCACCCATGAACGTGCTCGAGGGCACGGTGAGGGAGGGCTACATAGTTTCAAAGAAGGGCGAGCTGAAGCTGCCCCTGCCGAGCAGCTACAGGGGGTCAGTCAGGGAGGGCCAGGACGTGACCTTCGGCTTCAGGCCGGAGGACGCAGTTGTTGGGGAGGGCGACCTAAGGGGCGTCGTCTCAATGATCGAGAGGGTTGGGGCCTACACAGTGGTCCACGTTGATGTTGGCGACGGGACGCTCCTGAGGGTCCTCTACCCGTCCACGATGCAGGTCAACAGGGGCGACAAGGTCTCCTTCACCGTGCGCCCAGGGTCGCTCGTCCTCTTCGACCCGGCCACCGGGAAGAGAGTAGAGGCCGCCTAGTCCTGAGCGGCATTTTAAGGGGCAGGCCGGGGCGCTCACAGAAATTTTAAATCCCCCATGCTTCAGGGTCGTCTGTCACCAGGGTATTCCTAGTGGGCTTATGGGCAGCCTTCGGCCTAATGACGCGGCAGGAGATCTCCACGTGGGGAGGCATGGATGGCTACGCGTGCCTCCGGTGGGTTAAGAGTTAGCGGCCTGTTTGGTTAGAATCTAATGAGCGCAAGGCCCTTAGACATAAATTTCTAGGCGGGCCGCGCCCAGCCGGTGAAAAGGGAGCTTGTCAAGCCAGCCCAGCGCAGGGCAGCCCACAAAGCCCCAGCCGCAGGGCGCGGGCCAGAAGGCGCAGCAGGGCCCCCAGGCGGCCCAGCAACAGCAGCCAGCCGCCCAGCAGGCCGCTAAGCCCCAGGCGGCCCCCGCGGCGAAGCCCCCAGCGCCTCAGGCCGCGCAGCCCCCTAAGCCGGCGCTGCCTGAGCTCCCGCCTCCCCCAAACGTTGACGTGGGGACCCTCGCCCTGGTAGAGCTCGTGGAGGCGGTAGTCAAACTTAAGAGGAGCGGCATCCTCGGCATGCTGTCCTACCTCGCGGACAAGGCAGAGGAGTCCTTCCTCGCGGCGGCCACGGACCCAGCGCTTATGAGGCTCCTGGCCCTGCTGGCGTCCGTAAGCTACGGGGTCTCAAAGGTCTCGGCCGACGACATAGCTAACGCCCAGAACGCCCTTCAGGACCTGGCCAGGTGCTCCATAACGGCCCTGGGCAGGGTCGACGTCACCGAGGAGAGGCGCTACGGGGCCCTTGGGATGGGGTACAGGCTGAGGGACCCCGACGTGGGCGCCTCGCTCTGGATACTGATTCAGATCGCCAAGGGCCTCGGCCGCTGCGTCAGGGAGAGGTCTAAGGGAAGGTAGACTATCTGACCTCCTCCCTGCCCTAAAGGACGAGGGTTCCCTTAGGGCGGTTCACAGGTTCCCCCCATCTGTTCGGGCTTACATCTGTCACCTGGGGGCAGTCGGGGAGGTCAGAGTTCCCCCCATCTTGCTAAGCGCCCTCCCCTCAATGTTCAGTATAACTATTGTGTCCCTGTCGGCCTCAAGGCCGCAGTTAGGGCACCTGAGCCTCCTGTGGCCGACCTCCACAAGCTTAGCGCCGCACCTTGGGCACCTCGAGGACGTCCCTCGGGGGTCTACCAAAGAGCTTGGTAATCAACATTGTAAACCTATATGAGAGTCAAAGCAACCACAGGACGGCGTCAAGGCGATCATGGCCCTCGAAGGCGAGGGCCGAGCTGTATTGGCGCTCGCCTAGGCGCTGGCCGGGAGCCCTGAAAAGGCCTCTGTGGTGGGCCCGGAGGGACTCGAACCCCCGACCTACGGGTCTGGAGCCCGCCGCTCTAACCTGGCTGAGCTACGGGCCCGCCGCTGCCTCTCTGGCCTTCAAGAGTTTAAAGCGTTGCTGGCCTTGAAATGCTGTACAGGTGTCGGCCCCTAAGCTTATGCAGTGCGCTAGGGCGTTCACCTTGTTGGAGGCTTCGCCCTTAAGGGCGGGGGGCCGTCAGCCTGGGCCGTCGCCCTCGCCAACGGCTTAATTGCCCCGTCGGGGAGAGCCCACAGGGATGCCCCTGAGGAGCCCCCACTGGCTCGACAGGCACGTTGGCATGCTCGTGTACTACTTAGACGAGGGGTGGCCTCCCCTCGGGGCCACCATAAGGAGGCCCGAGGGCTTCACTGTGATAGAGGAGGTCTCAGGCGCCCCGTGCACAGAGTTCAGGCCGAGCGGAAGGGGCAACATGCGCGTCTACCTCCTCGCCAAGGTGGGCGTCGACCACGCCACTGCCGTGAGGTTAGCCTCAAGGGCCCTGGGCTCAAGGCCCCACCACCTCGGCATGAAGGACTCCAACGCGGTGACCTACCAGCTGGTCTACACGCTGGGCGGCAGGCCGCGGCCTGGGAGGACGAGGCTTAACGGGGTTGAGCTCACCTACCTGGGGGACCACGACAGCAGGCTTGAGCACACGGGCAACAGGTTTATTATAAGGGTTGAGGGCGACCAGGCCGAGCTTAAGGGGAGGGTCGAGAGGCTGGCCTCAGCCCCCCTCCTGCCGGCCTTCTTCGGCTACCAGAGGTTTGGCCTCGTGAGGCCCAACAGCCACCTGGTGGGTAAAGCGATAGTCAGGGGCGACCTGAGGGAGGCCCTTGACCTGCTGCTCGGCAGGCCCTTTGAGGCTGAGCCGGAGGCCTGGAGGACGTTCAGGAGGCTCTACGACGATGGCAGGCCCGAGGAGGCCCTCAGGGCGGCCCCGAGGAGCCTGTGGCCCGAGGCCAGGGTCCTCAGGGCGCTGCTTAGGAGCAGCGACCCGGCGAGGGCCATAAAGGCCTACCCCATGGGGCCAGGGTTCTTCATAGAGGCCTACCAGTCCTACATATTCAACCTGTGCCTCTCAAGGCTCATCGAGGCCAACGGGGCGCTGCCGAGGGCCCTGAGAGTGCCCAGGAGGGCCTCGGACGCCGAGGGGGCCTGCAGGGAGGTCATGAGGGATGAGGGGGTTGAGGAGCTGGCCTCTGGGCAGCTGGGGGCCGCGGCCAGGGACCTTACAAGGCCGTCTCTAATGGAGGTCAGGGGGCTGAGGCTGGGCGAGGCGGGCCTTGAGTTCTCGCTGCCAAGGGGCATGTACGCTACCGTGGTGCTCAGGGAGCTGCTGAGGCAGGACCCATTCACCTTCGCAGGCTGAGGCAGTAGAGCTCGGCCTTCATCGTGACTAATAGTCGCTCGGCCTCATCACTCCTCCTCCCCTCCCCGCGCCTAGGTTAGGGAGCACAGCTCCCAGCCACGACATGGGGAGTTTCACTGGGCGCCCTCCGACTTAACGTTAGCATAAAAGCTCATAAAAATTGATTAGGCATGCAGCCTCAGCCTGCTTAACAGCATTAAAGATTAGAAGTGATTAAAAATAACAAGTAGTTACGTAAAAAGGTTACAGACTTTTTAAGGCGCGCCCGCCAGCCCACGCGGGTCCTACTATGAAGGCCTGGCGGTCGTCGCTCGCCTTAGCTGTTGTGGCGGTCGTTATCCTTACGCTCCTGCCCATCGCGTTCTCGCAGGGCGTCGACGTGAGCTACTATGGCTACGTTCTGGGCCTCCAGCTGAACGTCACCTCAGCCCCAAAGCTGCTCGAGGTGCCCCTCTGCTCAGCGCCGTACTCATACGCTGCCTACGAGGAGGGCTACGGCGACCTTTACGCCAAGTACGTGAATGGGACGCTGCAGGTGTCCGTGCTTGACCCAGGGGTGGTAAACGTAAGCGTCTACGGGCCGCCCTGCTCGGTGAGCGGCGCGCTCGCAACCTACTGGATATACCTGCCGGCGAGGGCATACGTCTATGTGGCTAACGGCAGCGTCCTCGTGTACTACAGCGGGGCCAACGCGACGCTGATAAACGCCTCCGAGCTCGAGGCCGGCCCGGGCAACCTGACCGTTGACGTGACCGTGGAGCCCGTCACAACAACCACGACAACAACCAGTAGCGTTACGACCACCTCAACAACCACGACATCTACGAGCACGACGCCAGTTACTACAACCACGTCTACCGCGACCACCTCAACAACCACCCCTACAACTTCAACGACCAGCGCGTCAACTACGCCGCCAACGACAACGGTCACAGGGCACCCGAGCAGCGCGGCTTACGTTTACGCCGCGGCAGCCGTTGTCATAGTAGTTGTTATAGTGGCTGTGGCCCTAGCCCTGAGGAGGTCGAGAGCTTGAGGCCCGCCAGAGCCCTTGCAGCGGCCCTTATAGCAGTTATGCTTCTCCCGCTCCTAGCCCCCATCGCTGCCCCGCAGCCGCAGGCGCCTTGGCTGGCCGCCGCCTCAGAGGACCTTGCCGTCCTTGAGAGGTACAACATCAATGTCAGCTCCCTCAACGCGACGCTCTCGCTGGCCGTGAAGCTCGAGGAGCAGGGCAACTACAGCGGCTCTGAGGCCCTCAGCCTGAAGGTCATGAGGGAGGCCTCAGGGTACCTTGCTGCCCTAGAGCCGAGGCCTGCCCCCTGGGCTGAGGCCGCTGCCTACGTGGCCCTCACATCATACCTGGCGGCGTCGCTGTCCTTCAACTCCACATACGCGTCGCAGCTGAGGCAGCTGGCCGCGGAGGCCTACAGTCTCTTCGAGCAGGGCAACTACAGCGGCGCCAGGGAGCTGGGCCTCAGGGCGCTTAGCGCGACTGCATCCTACTCCTCTGCGTCGAGCGCCCAGGGGCTCAACGCCTCGCTCAGCGCGATCAGCTCCCTGGCCAAGGATGACGTGGGGCTGCTCAACTCGACGGCCAGCAGCGAAATGATGATGAACGCCTACAGCTACGTTGAGCCGCTTGAGGGGCTGATAGCGAGGGCTAACGTGACCAGCCCATCCCAGGTGGTTGAGATACTCGAGCTTCTCCAGGCGCTAAGGGCAAACGCGGGCCTCGTGCAGCCCCTGCTCAACGCGAGCCTCAGGGTCAAAGTCTACGGGGAGGCCATGGCTAACATAAGTGAGGCGTACTCGGAGCTTCAGAGGGCTGAGGCGGAGGCCGAGGAGATGAACTCCACCTACGCAGCGATCCTGGGGGAGATAGAGAACGCGTCCTCAGCCCTCTCATGCCTTGGCGGCGCCCTTGCCCTTGAGGCGCGCGCCGTGGAGCCCCTGGCCCAGTGCAGCGTAGCACTGCCCCAGGGGCAGCTCCACGGCAACATAAGCTTGGCCATCAACTACACGGGGGAGGTGGCGGCGGGGCTCAAGAACGTCAACGTGAGCCTCGGCCTGCGGGGCGCCTACGTGAGCCTTAGCGCGGCCCTCGGCTACCTTAACATGTCGTACGCCAGCGTCAGGAATGCGATGGAGGGCCTCTCGCTTTCAGAGTCGCCATCGCTGGCGGGCGCCTACGCGGCCCTCAGCGAGGCCATGAGCTTAGAGGCCAAGGTCCAGGGGTCGCCGCAGGCCCAGTACGCCGTTTGGGCCATTAGCAACATCAGCGTGCTCACAGGGACCCTGGGCCAGCTCCTTGATGCTGTGAACTACAGCGTCGACAACGTGAGCCTCTCGACGTCAATAGCTAGGGCCTCGCCCGCTGAGGCCTCCCAGCTCCTGTGGTGGGACTACGAGGCCGCGGGCAACCTCTCGGCGGCCCTTGAGGCATACATGAGCGGCAACGACGGCCTGGCGTCCTCATATGTCAGCAGCTCCCAGGGCCTGGCTGAGAGGGCCCTCCAGTACTCAACAAGTTACTACGTTAACACCGGCGCCCCTCTCAGGGAGCTCGTCAGCGGCCTGAGCGCTGACATACTGACACTTGACAGCTACGTCAGCTACGGCATAAGCAACTACCCGGCGTTCCCATCAGGCTACGACCAGTACCTGGAGAAGGCCATTAACGTCACTGACATGCTGTCGCAGGCCCTCATGCTTGACTCAGTTGCTGTGAACGAGAGCGGCCTGGGCACGCTTAGCAGGGCGAATGAGACCCTGGAGAACGCGAGCGGCTACCTCTGGCGGGCCGCCCCCGTCGTTGCGAACCTCACTAGGGAGGTCAGCACGAGGTCCCCAAGCGCTGCAGAAGTTATAGCAAACGGCGTCGCCACCGTCGGCGAGCTAACCTTTGCCATCTGGTCCTCCGAGCTGCTCTCCTGGTCCCTCAGCGAGACCTACGAGGGCAACGTGACCTACGCCATAGGCCTTGCGGGTGCGTCAGCGGAGGCCGCATACTCTATATACAGCTACTCAAGGGCCGTTAACGGGACCCCGAGCCTGCCGGAGCTTAACGCGACGCTGTCCTCCGCGGCGGGCGACGCTATAGCTATAGCTGAGGTCGCCGCTGCCGTCCCAGGGCAGCTCTCGGGCTCACAGGCCTCCGTCACGCAGCTGGGGTCGTGGGCCTCCGAGGCCGTGGAGTACTGGGGCAACGTGAGCAGGGCCCTCAGGCTTAACTCCCTCTCAGCCGTGGAGGCGGGGGAGGGGAACTACAGCTCAGCAATAGGCTACGCGGAGGAGGCGGAGTCGTACGTTGTCGGCATAAAGGCTGGCGGCCCTCAGCCCGTGCTTGCGATAGCCTCGCTCGCGGCCCCTGCCTATAACCTGAGCGAGGCCCTGGCATCATCTGCGGAGCAGCTAGAGGCACTCCAGGAGAAGGCTGAG